>Ga0209992_10004354_pt1 | contig 11184 bp, 8 predicted proteins | sample 2SBtaG_2_FD_182564 | JGI IMG/M metagenome (GOLD analysis project Ga0209992, IMG submission 182564) | Deep subsurface microbial communities from Kolumbo volcano to uncover new lineages of life (NeLLi) - 2SBTROV12_ACTIVE470 metaG (SPAdes)... | ecosystem: Environmental > Aquatic > Marine > Volcanic... | reverse complement strand
ATAGCTAAAAAGCCTCCTAAACTATGCCCAATTAGAATTGTTTTATTTGCTACAGCATTTGAAGCTTCTGACTTGCGACTCTCTTCAGTAATAAAATCAATTAGCTCATTTTTTAACTCGTTCATCGAAAAGTTTGTAGGTTTTTGACTATCGGCAAATCCAGTGATTGATACCACATGTACACGGTGTTTATCTTTAATTGTGTCTAGAGTGCCTTGCCAAACTTGACCGTTAGACATAAGACCTGGGATCAGAACGATATCGGCATTTTCTGTTTGGTTATTTCCGACTGTTTTAACAGTAAAGTGATTATACGCCCAAACTTTAGCGGTATTTAATGCTGCCGCAATCGCGATGATCAAAACAATCAATAGGCTTAATTTTGTAGGTTTATTTGGTTTGATGTGTGACTTAATCATATTAGCTCCTGTTGGTTATATAACTAAGTCACCTGAGCAATCTAAAGTGTGACAACTTTTATTAAATTTATTTGTTATCCAAAGTAACAGCAATTACATTAGAAAAGTTAAGTAAAAGGATTAAAGTCATGACTCCTGCGATTTTACTCGCCAAAAAAGCCAAAATTACATTTAACGTACACGAGTATAAGCACGACCCAAAAGCGCAATCTTATGGCTTGGAGGCGGCCGAAAAGCTAGGTTTAAACCCATCCCAAGTATTTAAAACCTTAGTAGTTGAAACTGACAGCAAACAACTTGTGGTCGCGGTTTTACCCGTAAACCAACAACTGAACTTAAAGTCGTTAGCAAAAGCTGTGGGTGCAAAGAAAGCTGCCATGGCACCACAGCAATTAGTCGAGCGTTCAACTGGGTATATTTTAGGTGGCGTTAGCCCATTGGCACAAAAGAAACGCCTCGCCACCGTAATAGATAGCTCATCCAAAAACTTTGAAACCATTTTTGTGAGTGCAGGGCGCAGAGGGCTCGAAATTGAATTGGGGGCAGATAATCTATGTGAATTAACGCAAGGGCAGTTTGCAGATATTCAAAGTATGTAACTGCCTTATAGCAATTTAGGGGATAAATTACCCACCAACTAAGATGGGCGACCTGATCAAATTAGGCTTGTGTTAACCAAGTTTTTAGTTTTTCTCTTAGCTGGGCTAATTCGTTTTCACTGAAGAGTTCAATCTCTAGTTCTTTTGCGCGAAGCTGTTCGTGTGTCCTAATTCCTTTGTAACTGATCAGCGCTGCGCGAGCTTGAATACCACCGAGTAAATCGGTCAATGAATCTAGTTTATAAATAACTTGGTTACCTTCGCCTTTATCGAACTTTTTAGTTTTACATTCGATTAGATGAAGTTTGTTGTTCGCCATGATGACAATATCAAGTTCATTGACTACGGTACCTTGACCGATCTTTCGTGTAATTTCTACGCCTTGTGCAATGTCTTGAATGTGTGGCACTTCTTTTTTTAAACTTAAAAGTAAGCCATAAACATATTCTTCTAGCCAGCCCCCATTGGCAAAAAAGCGCGCTTCTTCATTTATAAAAACTAACCTGTCATTCTTGCGACAAACAAGTTCAGCATCTTCTAAATCGTCAATCAGAGTTTGTAAATCAGCGCAATTTAATTGAGATCTATTCAAAACGGCAGATGTTAAGTGTGCATTATCACTGCTGGCAGCTAAGTAATTTAAATTGCCAAGCGCTTGACCTAGATTGTCTTGGCTAGCAGCCCATTTAGCACCAAGCTTACGATAACGAATATCAACATTGCCTGTGTTAGCAATATTATTTATTTGGCTGTCAATAAGAGCAAAGAAATCACGAATTTTAAGTTTATCGGCTAGCTGTGTATTTTTACGCTCTGAAGGAACCAGCCAATGTAATTCATCACTGTTAGGCTCTACCATAAAACACTCAAATTCATAGGCTCTCACAACTTCATACATGGCTAAAACATGTTGGCGATCGCCACAACTGGCATTAAATGCATATAGAGTTTTATGATTGTGAGTGACTAACGAATCTATCTCTTGATGAAAATACGAGACCAACTCCTCTGTATTTCGAGTTTGTGGCATCACTTTAAAGTTCAAGCTGATCCCACGTGGATTTAACACTGCTCTAATGGCGTCAAGTTTTGCTAATTCTGTTTGTTCAACAAATACGATTACTTCATTGGAAGGAATGTGTGTATCGAGCAAAGGAGTAACAAGGTTGATAAGTTTGTTATCTAAAAAACAAATATGAGTATGATTTTGCACGGTGTTCCTTATAGTGCATTTATTATTGTTATCGGTACGTTATCGCAAAATATGGGCAAGGGGAAATACCAATTAGTTTTGAAAAGTGATAAAAAACTACGAATGAGTTTAGAGTGAGTCAAAGAAGGAAGCCTGCTCCTTCTTTGATTTAGAAATTTAAAAGCTACTTTGCGACTTTATTTAAAATCCAATCTCTTAACAAACTGCCATCCACAAGCTTAAAGTTTTGTGTGCTTTTAGGCATTACATTATGACCATCTTGAACAACTAATAGCCCATTAGGGAGGGCTTCACCAAGATAGCTACTTGTTACTGCCAAACCATCGGTTTCTGAAGCACCATCGATCATGCTTGCCCAGTTTACGCCGACTTTAAAAACACCCAAAAATTCATTGTTATTGTCTACGGCGTATACCGCATAGCGGTTATTACCTTGGCTAGATACAACAAGGTATTGTTTGCCGTTTAAGCGATATAAGCTCATGCCTTCAATATCGGCTTCGACTTGCTCATTTAGACCTGCGATTAACTTGTCAGACTGTTTGCCTTTGAGATCTTTTAACCATACACCCGTTGACTCTTCGCCATAAAACAAGCGTTGATTCGCATCATCGCTTACACAGCCTTCAGGTTGACTAGGCACTGTCCATTCTAGAGTTTTCTTGCTTGTTACCTTTTGCTTATCAAATGCAATCTCGTATTTTTGAAAGCGACCATCGGTGTCATTAATCCATACTGCCAGTTCACTACCGTATTGTCCTAGACATAAACCATATGGATCAGCCAAGTCTGTTTTAATATCGGCAAGCAAAGTAGGGAGCCCAGATTTTCGATGGATTTTAAATAGGCTGATGCTTTTATTGGTTCGGTTACTGGCTGCTGCAATATCAACAACTTCATCATTGAATTCAACGCCGAAACGAATATCGACATTGTTTACTCGACCAACAGGTAAAGTTTTTACAAGATTGCCCTTAAGATCGTATACGTTGAGACCTGACTTTTTATCAGTACCATAAACCAAGCTATTTGAAGGGTTAACTCTATTTACCCAGATCTCAGGGTCATCTGCGGCATCACCATGAGATACAACAGGGGTCGTTTGTGCAAAGGCCATCAGATTGGCAATCGGTTGCTCATTCTTCTTTTTCAAGGGTAACTTATGTTTGCCTAAATTGATTTTGATATTCTTTGATGTCTTATCATCGAAGACGTAAGCCGTTAGGTTTTTGTCAGAACGGTGAAGCTGAACTGTTTTAGGTGCTATGTCTTTTGGCAGCTCAAAAGGCTTGAACGCGTGATTATTTTGCTCAAGTAGCCAAAGCTGGTTTGTACTCGGTGACACCACAGAGACATCACCTTTAGCCGTTGTATCTAAGTATTCTACTTCGAGCCCTTCTGGAAGCTGGTAAAGCTCGCGAATAATTTCAAGCTCGGGGTTAGTCGAGTACTGCCAAACGCCAATATTTTCTTCTGCAATATAGAGTGACTCAGTAAGGTCGTTGACTGCACAAGACTTCATATTAAGGCCAGCTGCAAAATATCGAATTTCACTTAACTGCCAATCAGCCTCGTTTGCGGTATTTAGCGCCATTTGACTAACGACGCCGTTTACATCAACTGTGAATAACTCAATATGCTCAGATGAAGAACCCAAACACAGTGCATCAAATGCCGTTTTATCAGATGAAAGCTCATACGCTTTTTCAATACGATTGCGTTTAAAATCAACTTTAATGAGTTCGATATTGCCGGTATTTTTGTTTAGGGTCGATAACACCCCAACAGACTGAGAATTTGGTAGCCACCTAAAATCTAAATGTTCAGACTTAGAGTTAATTGTCGATAAAGCTCGCCCTTGCTCATCGAGTAAAGCGATACCGTGCGCTTCACTCACAGCAAGCTGTTTATGGGCAGTATGAGCGGCATCAATAGGCGAAATAAACTCAGACTCGGTTAGCCATTGCTTATTAGTCTGCGAAGCATTGGCAACGCCACTACAAAGTAATCCACCAATCAACAAAGATAATTTTAAAGATGTGTTTGTCATGTTGAGCTCTTAAAGCTGTTACTAAATCATTGCGGCAGACAGTAACGATGAAAAATGACATAAATGTTTCAGCTGACTTACGGGCAAGCCTTGGAAGAAGTAATTACATCTTTTAGATACCCAAAAATAGCCTTTTTGAGCTAATTTGACCTCTTTAAGCCGGTTATAACGCTTTCAAAAGAAATAGAATTGAGTGTAAATTAAATAAAAACGACGACATGCGTATTTTAATGTGAGCTAAAAAGACCCTTAAATAAAATTGGCTTGAATTAAAGCGAAGTGATGAGCTTTTAAAAATAGTTACACTAATAAACGGAGTAGTTTGTGGCGCATGATGTCGCGTAAAAAATAAAAACGATGGGAAACGAATATGGAAAAAGCATTAAATTTCATTAAAAAATCTAATCATGTATTGTTCTTTCTAGTCATAGTCGTGTTTATTGGTGGTTTTACTTTTGAAATGGCCTCAAAACTTTTCAAAAAGAAATATGAGCCACCTAAAATAGAACTTGTTGATAGCATTCAATCTAAAGATGAGCTTAAACGGCCTGTTTATACCGTTGAATATTTAACACGGCTAAAAGACGTTTATATATTTGAATTAACATCTGATGTGATAGATACAAACGAGTTTCACGAAACCGAAGTGGTAGAAATGTTTAACTCAGCCTCAATTTCGCACGATTTGTATGTGGATGGCTATTTATCGCACAATGCAGTTAATTTAATGTTTGTAAGAGAAGACGGCACTCAAACCATGCTGCTAAAAAGAGACGGGTTAATCGTCGAGTTTTCTAAGGTTACAACAGTGTCAATTGAAGGCTCTTATCAGCTGGATAAGAATCTTTATTTGATCATTGATGAAGATACTAATCAAAATGGATACCTAGATCAAAAAGACGCTGCAAAATTATTTTCATCAAATTATGATGGACAAAATTTGGTACTGATACTTAACAACGTTGGCTCATTTAATTTGATTGCCAACAACAAATTGATTATTTCTCAAAAAGGGAATTCTCCCAAGTTCTTCACATTTGATGTGAACTCAGGCAATTTGGTGAGCTTGAATACCACAGTAAGCAAGACTGCATTTCAATCAGAAAAAAAATAGCTTAGATAAATACGCATACATCAAAAAGTATGCGTATTTAAACTAAGATTTAAAATTGTTAGTTGTTTAAAAAGTGACTCAGCACTTGCTCGAATTTTGCAGTTTCTTCTACCCATGGCCAGTGGCCACTTTGCTCAAACATGCTGTAGGTTGCGATGCCTTTTGGTAGCATGTCGTACAAGCGATACACCAGTTCAGGTGTAGATGCATTATCATAGCGTCCAGCTGTGATAAGGGTAGGGATCGCAAAGTCTTTTATTTGTTCTTCAATATTGATGCCGAGTAAAGTGCCTCGTATTTCTCCGTAGTCTAAGTCAATAATGTCGTCAAAAACCTGAAGGTTAAAATAGTCACGCTCATCATTTGTTTGGTATTTTCTATTTTTACTTCTATTTGCAACATCAAACCATTGATACCAATCCATGTAACGACCATAAGCAATCTCGGCAAATCTATCATCAGTACTTTTTATACCTTGTGCTTTGAGTGATTCTAGTTGACGCCACTTTTCAGGGTATCGCGTGCGAATAATATGAAAGTATTGATTAGCATTCATTTGTTGGCTTTTAGTATCGTAAGAGGCATTTAGCATCACTAATTTTTTGACATGCTGGCTATGTTTAAGTGCATATTGCATAGCTGGAATACCACCATAAGAATGTGCCATTAAAGTTATTTTTTTAACTCCCAAATACTGTCTGACTGACTCAATGTCGTCTACTGTCATTTGTGGGGTAAATTTCCCCTCTATTTTACGTGTTGATCTACCCCGACCAATGTCATCAAAAAACACCAATTGATAACCCTGCTTTTTTAAAAAATCAAACCAACCTACAAATACAGTGTGACCACCACCTGGTCCACCATTAATAATCACAACAGGGTGGCCTTGGCCTTCAGTGCGAATATAAATTTTGCCTTGGGGTACTTTTATATAATCTTCAGTAATGTCTTCATTTTTTGCTGATACTTCAAAGAGCATCATCGAAATAAACACGCTTAACACAATAAAATTTGTCAGATATTTTTTCAAAATAATAGGTCCTATAGATATTTGTTATTGAGCGCCATTACTTTAATAATTAGTAGCTTAGAAGTTGTGGTGAAGTTGTGAAATATACACTTTTGAACGCTGCTCAATGTGGTGAAGTCATGAAAATTAACGTATATTTCTGAACGCAAGTGTTTTCTATTATGGGCAAAGCCCTGCTTTTAATTAGGTTGTACAAACATGCGATATGCTTTTGGCGAATATGTTCTAGATACAAAACAACAGTTGTTATTTGCCAACGAGCAACGCGTAGAGCTAGAGCCTAAGCAATACTCAACGTTACTTTTGCTGTGTCAGCATCAAAATGAAATAGTGACTCGAGAGCAGCTTTTAGAAACTAGCTGGAGTGGGGTGATAGTTAGTGAGAACACCATAAACAAACATATCGCAGTGCTAAGAAAATTATTAGGTGATAATGCAAAATCACCCAAATATATCGAGACAGTTGCAAAAAAAGGCTACCGTTTTATTGCCAACCCAAAGCTCTTTGATAAAGCGCCTTCTACAGTAAACATCGAGCACAATAACAACACCGTTTCATTCAAACCGAATCTCCTTTTGCTTGGCTTGGTCGTTACGGTCCTTATTTTAGTATCGATTTACTTCTTCTTATGGCTGAATCCTAGTTCAACACCTACGCAAGACATAAAAACACTCACTCGTATGCAAGGCGATAAATGGAGCATAAGTTTTTTTAAGAACGATCAAACAACGGTATTTATTAATCAAAAGCCACAGAATTCAGAATTAATTCTTCAAGATTTAAACACTCAACAAACTCAGTTAATTCAACATCAGTTCGACTTTTTATCTTTTGTTGTCGGTGCTATTTCCCAACCGCAACTCTATATAGTGGGTAAACAAGGAGGCAAAAATTGGCTGGTCAAAGGCAATATTATCAACAACACCTTTATTGTTGAGCAGCAACTCGATATTTCAGAGCTTGCAATTTATGATATCGAGTTTTCAAGCCATCACGCACAACTCTATTTAATTGCGCAAGCAACCTCGATAAAAGACCGAGGCTTATATCGGGTAGATCAAAACTTAACTGACATAGTCCCGCTTTATTTGCCTAAAAATGACAATGTATTATTAACCAGAGTTGATAGTGGCATAAACAAAGAAGCGATATTACTTTTGGGTCAGCGCCCTAATGCGCGTTCAATTGTTTATGCGTTTACGCCAAAAAACAAAGAACTCAATAAAGTACATGAGTTTGACGCATATGTGAGAGACGCTATTTGGCATAATGAATTTATTTTACATACCGACACGCCACCTGCTCAGCGCATATTGAAGCGCTCGATAGAGCAGAACTCTAGCCCTAAAATAGTAGCGACATCGAGCGAATACCTATGCTGTGAAATGATATTTTCGAAGTCATTGAATCAAATTATCTATCGAACAAATACCACAAACTACCAAATTGAGTGGGTAGGGGAGCCTGATTTTGCAGTAGATAACTCCACAGTTTACGACATGACTCCGTCGTTGATGCACCAAAAAGAGGGGATTGCATTTGTGTCTAAACGATCTGGCAAAAGCCAAATTTATACGCAACAAAAGCTCTCACCACCAAAACAGATAAGTAACTTTACGCGCTACCATATTGTTCATGCACTATCGGTTAGCCCAAACGATAATCGATTAGCAGCCATAGTTGATAACCAACTTTTATTGTTTGCAACCAATGATCAAAGCCTACCAATCAGTAAAGTATTTAATAACATTGACTGGTTAGAAGAAGTTACATGGCTAGACGATAAACACCTAATAGTGCGCCATAAAACTAAGTCGGCCACTTGGTTAGAAATATATGACACAGAACTCAATAGCATTAAAAAACTACCATCACAGTGGCTACAGTTATTCCGTTCAGAGTATGGTGAAGCGAGATGGTTTGCGCTGCACACATCACATGGGCTGGTAGAATTAGAACCGCTAATGTTTAATCCTGATGTTGAGCTTAAAATAGCTAAAGAGTTAAATGGGTCAATTCAAGATACTGGAAAAATTATCAATGCAGGCCCATATTTTTATCAGCAAATAAATAAAAAACAAATTCAACAACTTGATAGCCAGGGCCAGCATTTAAGACTTCATGATTTTCAACGCATTTATGGCTTTGATGCGCTTAACACAAAACTAATAGTCAGTGAACTAACATATCGCTCTAGCGACTGGCATGCAAAGTCGATTGCTCAATAAAGCTTTAATTTGAATACCACTAAAAGTTATCTAAAAATAAACGATGTGGCGAGAGGCAATAAACAAGCAACAAAGAACATAAAATGTTCAAACAATCCAACAGGTTGTTGCCTTTTAAGATTAATCTTGTATAGTTGCTACCAAGTCGGCATATAGCGCAGCCTGGTAGCGCACTGTCATGGGGTGTCAGGGGTCGCAGGTTCAAATCCTGCTATGCCGACCAGCTTTTCCTGACCCTTCAATAGATTATTTTATATCAACCTTATAAAACTAAACTGTTCTCTTTTAGTTCACCTTTCGTAATCCAAATTACAGTATTTTTAAAAAACGCTTTAGTCTGTTCAGTACTTTCAAGATCTGACAATTAGCTAATAAATTTATATAAAATAATTAACTTTTTTATATACAGTTCTTTGTCCAATAACATTATTAATCTGCACTTTGTCCAATTTTCACAACTGAGCAAAATTGGACATTTTAATGCGTTGTTTTCAATGAACTTTTCTTGTGTGAATATTGGGACACGTAATATAGCCCGTTTTGTCGGTATTTATACTGGCACTTTGGGAGAGAATAAGCTGTTAGTTTGAAAGGAAGATTTATGAGAAGTTTACTTTGTGCGACTTTATTTTTTTATCATTTTATAGTGGAGCAGGAGAACTAGTTCGGGATGCTGTAATTACTGAAGTCGCTAGTTCTAGTGGTAATAAAGATGTTTTTTACGTTAAGTTAAAGGGAGGCACAGGTCCATGTGCAGGCGGATCAGTTTTGTTTCCTGCAAATAAGTCACAATCAGAGCAATCTTACAACCAAGCTTTTTCAATTGCACTTGCTGTAGCAATGAGTGGGAAGAAGATTAGAATACACAACTACTCAAATAATGATTGCCATGGTGCAAATTTTATTGGTGTTTTTACAAACTAACAAAAAAATAAAGGCGGACGTATCAAGGTTGGCTTTCGCTCATTCTTCGCTGATTATAGCCAACCCTTCTACGCCGCTTATTTAAGGCGTTAGGCATAGGACTTGCCCATAAAAAGTAGACACCATCTATAGTTAGATAGAGGTGATTTATGAGTCAAAAAAAGCAAAAGCAATCCTACACAGAAGAGTTCCGAAGAGAAGCAGTTCGCAGAGCTGATAAAAAAGGCAACACGAATGCGTCGGTTGCAGGAGAGCTCGGTATATCAGCACAGCAAATTTATAACTGGCGAAGACAGTTTAATCGTTTGACAGATAAGCAATTTAGCTCGATTAATGGCGTCCAGTTTAAAACGACTGACTCAGCAGAGTTGAAGCGACTTAAGCAGGAACTAGCTGACTTAAAAGAAGAGAATGAGTTTCTAAAAAAGGCAGCCGCGTACTTTGCGAATAACCAAGAGTAAAGTACGCCTTAATTAAGCAATTCAAAGAGGTTTATCGTATTACCATAATGTGTAAAGCATTGTGCGTATCACGTTCAGGTTATTATCGTTTTTTAAATCGAGCACCAAGCAGCAAAGAGGAGAGAAGGCGGTATCTTGAGTCTCATATTGTAGAATATTTTGAACGTTTTAAGGCGCGCTATGGTGCACCGAGGTTGGCGATAGCACTAAAAAAAACGCGATTAAATGTAGTTTGAACACAGTTGCTAAGGTACTGAGTGAAAGAGGTTTACGAGCAAAGAATGGGCGTAACTTTCGTTACTAACGTTTATGCTATGCGACGCTAAATGTGGCTGAAAACGTATTAAATCGGCAGTTTTCAGCGGCATCACCAAACGAGAAGTGGGTAACAGATATCACGTATATAAGGTGTAAAGGACAGCGGCTTTACCTTGCCACTTTAATAATCGACTCGGATAGAGGAGTTCAATACAGAGCGTTAAAGTACCAAGGGTTAAGAAGCCAAATAGGCGCTAAAGCGAGTATGAGCCGAAGAAGTAACTGTTGGTACATAGATAATATACTTAGTCATACTGACAGTGAAGCACTGACCCGTGCTGGGATTGATCGAGTGTCTCTGTGTTGAACTTTCGTTCTTCATTAGTCAGTAATTTCTAACATTCAGTGCCAGTGGCCTAATAGGAGCATTGTGTTGCATCACCTGTGTCCAGTTCTGTTACTTAAACCGTAGGGACTGAGCATATGAAAAATCACGACATTTCTAATAATTTAATACTAGGCGTTGATACTCATTTAGATAACCATGTTGCAGTGCTTATTAATAATATTGGTCAAGTTATCGACACTCAAGAGTTTAGTGTTAATTCAAGCGGCTATAGCCAATTATACAAATGGTTTAAGTCGTTTGGAACGGTTAATCAAGCTGGATTAGAAGGGACAAGCACCTATGGTGCCGGCTTATGTAAGTTCTTGCAATATAAATACATTACAGTTTTTGAAGTTAACCGTCCTAATCGAGCAGTTAGAAGGCTAAGAGGAAAATCCGATCCTACTGATGCTGAAAATGCAGCTCGCTCTGTCTTGGCTAATGAATCTACTGCTATCCCTAAATCTCATGATGGCAAAGTTGAAGCTATGAGGTT
>Ga0209992_10004353_pt1 | contig 11184 bp, 9 predicted proteins | sample 2SBtaG_2_FD_182564 | JGI IMG/M metagenome (GOLD analysis project Ga0209992, IMG submission 182564) | Deep subsurface microbial communities from Kolumbo volcano to uncover new lineages of life (NeLLi) - 2SBTROV12_ACTIVE470 metaG (SPAdes)... | ecosystem: Environmental > Aquatic > Marine > Volcanic... | reverse complement strand
GACGGTGTCACAGTCCTTGACGCGTGAGAGATGAGATCAGTGTGCCTCTCGTGTTCGGGGCGACATTCAACTTTGGTGGGTAGCAGTGACCGTTGTGGTGATACCCCCGCGTACCAGCCATTCTGTAACAACAGTCATTGTTCGCGGCGACAAAGCTGAGACCAGGTCATCAAGAATTCGGTTGGTAATGCCTTCGTGATGGACACCTTCATCTCTAAAGCTCCAGAGATACATTTTTAACGACTTCAATTCCACGATGAGTTCATCAGGGATATAGGTAAGTACCACCGTTGCGAAGTCGGGTTGTCCCGTGACGGGACAGAGGCAAGTGAGTTCTGGTGTTTCACAACGGATCTCATAGTCCCGACCCGGTCGAGGATTGTCTAGAACTATGAGTTCTTTTGATGGTTCACTTGGCATTTCAAGTGCTCCCTTAAAGTTCGTACGATGGGATATGACGCTACCGTTCGCTAAAGCCGGCGACGAGGCTATAGCCACCTAAGAAGGAATCGCATGACATCACAACTGGTGATTCGAGAAGCTGAGACTTCAGATTACGAGTCGATTGCGAATCTTACGATGGCTGCTTATAAACCACTTTTCGAAGGCACAGGTCTTCCTGAGGATTTGGGGTGGTATGGCGCCGAACTGCGAGACGTCACCGGGAGAGCCAGTCGCGCAATGATCGTCGTGGCAGAAATAGATGACCAAATTGTCGGAAGTCTTGCCTATCACCATGACTATGCCGAAGAGGCCCATGAAGGAAACCCTCAAGATTGTGCAGGATTTCGTGTCCTAGCTACTGACCCGTCGTATCAAGGCCGAGGTATTGGAGAAGCACTAACTCGATGGTGTATCGACAAGGCTAGGTCTGACGGCCGATCTGCTCTTGTCCTAAATACGACTGACTATATGGAGGCAGCTCAACGTCTCTACCGTAGGCTCGGTTTTGAGCTGTACCCCGAGATTAGCTACCGCATCGGAGGACGGCAGCCAGTAGAGGTATTGGGCTTTCGTTTAGAGCTAAGGGATTAGAAGTTGAGTAATCGTCGTACTGTCATTATCACCACATGCGTTTTGCTCGTCGTTGTAGGAGCAATGGCGGCCTACGGTGCATGGAGAGTCCTGTCCGCTGCCCCTGAGGAAGTCTCTTTGGATGCTGCAGTTGCCGCGGTGGAGGAACAAGCTTCTAATGATGGCGTCAAAAAAGTGGCTGATACTGCTGACGCCCTATCTACGGATGGTGTTTGGTATGTCGACACGGACTCAGGCAGTTTCAGCTTCGAGGAGGCTTCGGGATCCTTTGTTGGTTTCAGGGTCAAGGAAGAACTTGTCAAGATTGGAGACATAACGGCAGTCGGGCGGACAGAGCAAGTCGAAGGCGAACTATCGATTCAGAATGGTCAGCTTGTTTCAGTTTCGATCAGTGCCGACTTATCGGCCATTGTCACCAATGATTCGCGACGAGACAACGCGGCACGCAACGCCATGAACGTGAAAGAGAATCCCATAGCTAGCTTCGTTCTTGATCAACCTGTAGACCTGCCCGAGACCGACGGATCGCAAATAGCTTTGCAGGCCGAAGGTCAGTTGACAGTTAACGGAATAAGCAAAGCTGTGATCTTTGAACTTGAAGCCGAGGCTGTTGCGCGCTCCATCGTGGTTGTGGGCCAGACGGAAGTTATTTTTGCTGATTATGACATAGCGGTCCCGTCAGCCAGCATTGTCGTGTCAGCTGAAGACCACGGTGTAGTGGAGTTCCAGTTACTGTTTGTTCGCGGCTGACCTGCTATTCGCGCATCATCTCTGCGCGACCCATGCCTTCACCGTCGAGGATTTGGTCGTCGGCCAGATCGATCGTGACCTTTACCAATTCACCGGTGAAAACATTCGGGGTTTGGTAGTGAGATACACCAGTGCCGCGATCCAGACCGATATCAAGTCCGGACCAAGAAATCATGAGGAAGAAAATATTCTCTGTTTCGTGGCTAGCAACAACTTGACCATCAATCATCAAACTTCCCACGCCCTTAGTTCCGCTTGAGGAACGCGCCATATTGAAGCCGAGACGTTCCGACCCTTGAGGGACGGGATCAGGTGAACGAACCATTTGATGGCTGCCACCGATATTGAGATCATGAACTAGATGGCCGTCACCATCTATATAGAGGCTGTAGCCAGAGGTGGCGTCTCCGTGCGCAATTAAGACACCGGAGACATCGGACTCGGTTGGCTTGACTAGCGCCTCTAAGCGATAGCTGCGACTTCTGAGATCGGGTGCAACATCGCTGGGTAAATGACCCATGCCTTTCCAAAAGGTGAAAAATTTTCGACCACCCAGATGGCGGGCGGCATTTTCGGCGAAACGTTCAGCGAAACGGTCGTCAAGTGGCAACACCTGGTGCATGCGTGCCTGCTCCCACCACAAATCAACCATTTCGTTAAGGAGTTCAGGTTCAGTTTCCGATCGGTCTTTGGTTTCGTTGAAGTCGTCAAGGAGGTTGAAAAGTTCCCATTTGTCATCTTCGTATGGTGTGCCAGGGGGGTGGTACGCGACTGCTTTCCACCCATTGTGAACGATGCCTCTGTGGCCGAACATCTCGAAATATTGGGTTGTCTTTCCGGAGTCAGCTTCGGGATCATTGAGAGTCGAAGCGAAACTGACCCCTTCGATGGGCTTTTGTTTCACTCCGTTGACCGATTCAGGAGCGTCAATGCCTATGCAATCAAGCAAAGTAGGGACGATGTCAGATGCGTGACAAAATTGGTCTCTTAGGCCCGGATGATTGATGTGGCGTGGCCAATGAATGACCAAGGGGTCTCTCACGCCTCCGCCATGGGTGTTTTGCTTGTAACGACGTAACGGGGTGTTTGCCGCCATTGACCAACCCCATGGAAAATTGCTGTGAGTATCCGGTCCGCCAATGTCACTTATTCGGTCGAATTTGTCGTCCATGGACTCAGGAAGTCCGTTGTAGGGCCCCATGGCATTGACGAAACCGAGCGGACCTCCTTCCTGGCTTGCACCGTTATCGGAAAGAACCATGATCATGGTGTTATCGATTTCGCCTGAAGTCTTCAAGTGATCGATGAGTCGCGCTAAGTGTTGGTCGGCGTGATGCAACATCGCCGCGTAGGCAGCTTGAAGACGTGTCGCCACTCGCTTGGTTACATCGTCAATTTCTGACCATGCTTCAACGAAATCATTTCGGGCCGGTAACTCTGTTCCCTCAGGAATCACCCCCAGCTCTATTTGCTTAGCTAACCGTTCAGTTCGTTCAACATCCCATCCGCGACGAAACATCTGGTCGTAGTGATCGATTAATTCTCTTGGGGCCTGGTGGGGGGCGTGACATGCCCCAAGCCCAATCAAGGTCATCCAAGGTGTTTCCGGACTGCTAGCCGTGTGTGAAGCGATGAATTCAATGGACTTATCGAAGAGGTCCTCCGTTAAGTGGTATCCGCTCCAAAAGTTGCCTGGTGCGCTTATGTGGCTGTTGTCAAGAATCAACTCTGGCGAATAGTGGTCTGTTTCGGCGTCAAGGAAACCATAGAAACGGTCGAACCCTCTCCCAAGTGGCCAGCCGTCAAATGGCCCGGTGGGACCAGATTCGGTCAAAGGCGTTACGTGCCATTTGCCCACCATGTAGTTCCTGTAACCCTGAGGTCTCAGAATTTCGGCGAGGGTGCCCGTGTCTCGACTGATTTTGCCTCTATATCCGGGGTACCCGCTATCGAAGTTAGCTAGACAACCCACACCCGTTGAATGATGATTTCGACCGGTTAACAGGGCTGCTCGAGTTGTCGAACACATAGCAGTCGTGTGAAAGCCCGTGTAACGGAGGCCGTTGGCTGCTAGCTGGTCAATTGTTGGAGTGGAAATAGGGGATCCGTAACAACCGAAATCAGAGAAACCGACGTCATCGAATAGAACTATCAAAATGTTGGGGCTGTCTTGTGGTGGCGTTGGACCTGCCGGCCAGTTTGGGATGACGTCGGTATCTGAACTCACATAGAGAATCCTAGAGATGATCTTGGGTCTAGAGAAGTGAGGACCTATTAGAACAGGTGATCTCTCAAGTCACGCGACGCTATTGGTATCTCTCAGATTCCACGCGGCAACAGAGGCGAAAGCGAAAGTGATCGCCAACACTGCGTAGGTCAAGAGGTAAGAATTGGTGAGATCTGCCAACACTCCGCCGGTAATTGGTCCGAGTACTGAAGCGGGCCCATAAAAGATCGTCATCGCCCCGAAAACAGCGGTGAAATCTCGCTCATCTACCTGGTCGCGAACAAAGGCGGCCGTTAACGGTGGCACGGCCATGCCTGCCATTCCGTAGAGAGCAGCTGCGAGGGCTGCGGTCCACATTTGTCCGGCAAGAACCAACACGCAAGTGACGGCACCGATAGCTGTGACTAGGCACATGGTTCGCGGACGTCCCAGCCGGTCGCTTAGGCGACCAAAAATAACTGCGCCGACCACACCCCCAATTCCCATTAGCGCCCACAAATTCGTAGTAAACCCCCTCGACATATTGTGATCGTTTTCAAGAGATAGGCCGAAGAATTGGTACCACGATGCGGCTACAAACGCGAAAGCCATGTAGAAGAAAACAGCTGTTTTCCATGCTTGTAAACGGGTGATGGCTTTGATGCCAGCCCCGAGAGGTAGTGGTGGTGAAATGTCTTTACGTAGTGCAACGTAAAGAACAATGAGAATCCCAACTGCGACCACCATTTCTAGAAGCCACACCTCGCGCCAAGCACCGGCATCGTTGACTGCGTCGCGAAGGGCTGACGTCGCGAACGGAATGAATATTGAGCCGACCGCCATAGTTGCAGTTAGAGAGCCCATCACGGCGCCTCTCTTGGCGACAGGAACATTTGCTGTCGCGATGACTGGCATCGTCAACCAGATTCCTGCCCCCCCAAACCCCGCCAAAGCTGTACCAATCATCACTTGACTAGTTGTCGGAGCGGTGCCCAGACATAACAAACCCGCTGTGACTACCCATAAGCCGCATTTCAATAAAACAGCCGGCGCTATTCGGCTCGCCAGATAGGTCACGGCAACAACACCAACCAAGTACGCCGCCATGTTTACTGACCCCGTAGCGCCGGCAGTTGTTGCGGTTAGCTCCAAATCATCGGAAATTGCAGGAAGAAGGAGCGGCATGGTGCTGCGACCAAAGGTGTGTGACACCACGCCTGCAAGAGTTATGAGAACAACTCTTAACCAACTCATTTCTGAGCAGGGTTCAACAACAAATATTGCTGGTGAACGGCCGGCCTGCCGAGATGAGAAACCCGAACTTGCGGCGGGACTCATTTTTTGCGTCACCAAACCGCCCCCGCGAACCACAACGCCACTTTGGTGTTGCCCTTCTCATCACCCTACGATTGTCTTCGTGCCCGTGTACTCCTATCGCTGTCATAAATGTGCTGAGACATTCGACCAGAGACGACCTATGTCTGAATCTGGTGAACCCGCGATCTGCCCAGTCGGACATTCCGGAGCCAGACGACAATTGTCGACATTCGCTTCGGTTGGAGCAAGGCCACAGTCAACTGCTGTAACCGAAACAGGACCGTGGACCGGCCAAAATGGTTGTTGCGGTGGGGGATGTCATTCGCACTAAGCAATACGTTCGGCTGAACTATCGCTGTCCGGTGTCGGTGTCGGTGTCAGTGTCCGCTGTCGAAAGCCACTGGGAGACTTTCTGGTCCCCAGATTCCATTTTCTAGAGGCTTCCAAGTGATATCGCCGTTGAGTTTCAGATTGGGCAATCGGTCTGCGATAACTGTAAAAGCTTCTTGGAGTTCAGCCCGGGCTAGAAAAGCGCCCAGGCAGTAATGAATGCCACTCCCGAATGTCAAATGAGGAGACCCGGCCTCACGGGTAATGTCGAAAGCTAACGGTTCCTCAAATTTGTCAACATCGTGATTGGCTGCAACAAAGTTAGGGAAAATAAGAGTCCCCTGAGGGAACACGAAGTCTTTGTAGATGATCTCTTCGCTCGCGTACCGGGCGGTGCCCCGCACAGCACCGAGGTAGCGCATTACTTCTTCTACCGCTTGTGGAGCAAGCCCCTTCTCTGCGCGAAGAAGATCGAACTGGTCTGGGTGTTGTGCGAATAGAGCCACGGCACAACCCAACTGATTTCTGGTCGTGTCAGTGCCCGCCAACAATATTGCGTTCGCCATCGATAAAAGCTCGTCAGTAGAAAGTCGATCACCTTCTTCCTCAGCACTAATCAAGTCACTCAGAAGGTCATCGTGAGGTTCAGACCTTCGCTCCGCGATGAGATCGAGCATGTAGGCGTCCATCTCATCGCTCGCAGCAATAATTGCTGGCGCATCCTCAGCCAAGTTGCCATTGAACAACTTGAAGATGTCGACAGCTAGCCGACTGAAAAGCTCCCAGTCCTCGCGAGGAGCGCCGAGTAGTTCGCAGATGATTGGAATCGGATACGGCTCACAGACATCAGCCACAAATTCTGAATGACCCACTTCGCACACTGGATCAAGTAACTCGTTCACCACATTTCTCATAAAGGGCCGCAACCGATCCGCTGATTTAGGAGTGAACGCTGGGCTTACGATCCGTCTAATTCGCTGATGGTCTTCACCTTCGGTTGAAAGAATGCTTTTACGGTTAGACCGATTTGACCACTCGGCGCTCTCATAGTTCTGAGTCTCGGCAATCAAAGACAAAGCACTAAACCAGCGTCGATCCCGAAGCATCGCGGCGCAGTCATCGTGGCTGGCTATCACGTATCCAAGATCACTTTTGGCGATCCAATGATCCTTGCTCAATTGATGAAGCCGGGCGCGTCGCTCGGACTCAGAAAAGGATAAATCTGTAGTGACGATTGGCAGATCGGCGTCGCTAATCAGTGTCGGCATTTCGTCAGCCTAGTAATTCAGAGGTTTCTTAAGAAAACTGTGGGAGAGGAAACAGCAAAACGTTATCGGTAAGGCTACGGTCACAGCCATGTCGCATCCTTCCATAAGTACTCGCCGCGTCGACAAAGTCGTTTGTATCTCAGTTGATGATGGACGTGCCAACGCATTCTCACCGTCGTTACTAGTTGCTCTTAGTCAAGAACTAGCTGAGGCAGAAGCAGACGCTGAAGTAGGAGCGGCTGTCATTGCCGGCAATCAAAAAGCATTTTTCGCCGGATTTGATCTGGATGTGATCGGCTCGGGGGACTCCAAAGCCATCGCCGAAATGACAACAGCAGGCGGAGCCTTCATCCGTCAGGCATACGGCGCGTCATTGCCAGTGGTGGCTGCGTCTACAGGTCATGCTGTTGCTGCTGGGGCACTGCTGTTGTGTGGATGTGATTATCGTGTTGGAGTAGACGGACCGGTGAAAATCGGACTCAACGAAGTCGCTATTGCTCTAACCCTCCCCAAGTGGGCGCTGTTAATCGCAAGTGAACGACTATCAAAGAGGTATTTGCAAGTCTCGGTTGCCAACGCGCAGATCTTCGATGGTTCTGGTGCTGTGGATGCCGGGTTCCTTGATGAAGTGACCACACCCGATGAGGTTGTAACTCGAGCGATCGAGGTTGCCCAAGGTTTCGCTGAACAGCTCGACGCAAAAGCTTACGCGGCTACGGTGCGAAATCTGAGAGGTGGTCTTCTCGGCGAAATGGACGCAGCTGTCGCGTCTGATCGCGCTGCTGCCGGTCTCTAATAAAACTTGATGGCTTCCCAGACAGAAAGGCGCGCCCGACGGACACTTTTTATCACCTCGCTTGTTGGGTTCATGGTGGCCATGGAGATCACGATCATCTCTATAGCGCGCAACCAAATTTCAGCAGCGTTTCCTGAGGCCGAAGCAGCAACCCTTTCCTGGGTGATCACTGCGTACAACATCGGTGTGGCTTCACTGCTGTTGCCTGCCGGGTGGATGGCTGATCGCTACGGCCGAAAGAAAGTGTTCCTATGGGGGCTTGCTGCTTTTATATTCGGATCGTTGTTATCAGGTCTTGCTTCGACACCGAGCCTGCTCATCGGCGCGAGAGTGGTCCAGTCCATAGGCGGCGCCGCGCAATATCCGGCTGGCCTAGCTCTGCTCCTCGCGGCATTCCCGATAGAAAACCGAATGCGAGCCATCGGGGTGTGGGGGGCTGTCAGCGGATTAGCCGCAGCTTTAGCGCCCTCACTTGGAGCATTACTCATCGAAGGATTCGGGTGGCGGGCTGTGTTTCTCATCAATGTGCCCGTGGCCTTGGTCGCTCTTATCGCAGGACGAAGTTGGTTGGGAGAAAGCACGGGAGACGAAGTAGGCGAAAGAGTGGACCTCGTTAGCGTCCCGATGGCGTCGTTGGGTATTGGAGCCCTTCTGGTCGGGTTAGTGCAAGGTGGGAGTTGGGGATGGACGTCACCGGTTACGTTGGTTGGCTTTCTTGCAGGCATTGTGATGCTCACTGCCTTTTTTGCGCGTTCAGTTACTCATCCAGAACCACTATTTGACCTCAACCTCTTCAGAATTCGTAGCTACGCCATCGCAAATGTTGGATCAGTGTTTTTCCTGGTGGCATTCTTTTCCTGGATTATTGTCCTCCCGGAATTCATCCAGGAAACGTGGGGATGGTCAGTTCTCAAGTCGGGCTTCGCGATTGCCCCGGGTCCGGTGGTGTCAACCATCCTTTCTGTGACTAACGGACGTTTAGCTGACCGCATCGGAACACAACGAATTCTGGTCGTTGGGGGTTGCGCAGGGATCGTGGGACTTTTGTTACACGTCGCGTACACCGGAGAAGACCCGAATTTCTTTCTTGGTCTGCTCGTTCCCAACTTGACAATGGGCGTTGCAGCTGGATGCAGCTTTGCGATGTTGGTTGGCGCCTCAATGTCAGAAATCGTGCCAGCGCGGTTCGGAATGGCGGGTGCTGGTCGGACGACTGTTTTCCAATTGAGTATCGCTGTAGGAGCGGGGCTAGCTATCACTTTGGTCGGCAACCCCACAGATTCGAGTGCTGCGCTGGAGGCGATGCGCAGAGTTTGGCTCGTCGGAGCCTTCTGTTGCTTGCTGCAAGTGTTGTTGTTTCTGTTTGCTTTTCCGAAAGACTCACAAAGAACCGTCCCAACTTCGTAGGATCGGTATAGCTAAAGCAGCCTGAACTTCAAGGTGTTGAATCCAATTAGAAAAGCCTATGGTGGCAGTGTGAGCGGGGAAAATCGTTTCCGATTTCGCGAAACTCAGAGAGATATTGGTTTTCAACCATCGACAACCGAAAATCTTGCAGTGTTGTCCCCAGAACAGATTGAGCGGTTCAACGAAACTGGCTACCTCACAACGTTGCCAGGGTTGTCTGCTGCTGATGTTGGAGTCCTCCGTCAGTACCTTGATTGGTTAATAGAAGAAGTGGTGTCAGCTGATGATCGCCGAAACAGTTATTCAATCAACCAATATCACCAGGTAAGTGGCCCTTTGTGGGACCTCATCCACACACCGATATTCGTTGACTACGTGTCAGATATTTTGGGACCCGAATCGGTTTGTTGGAGCACGCATGTATTTTGCAAACTCCCTGGTGACCGCATGGAAGTTCCGTTACATCAAGATGCCAATTATTGGCCTTTCACTCCCACGAAATCAGTGACGATATGGCTAGCCATTGATGACGTCGATGAAAGCAACGCTGCTATGCGGTTCGTCCAGCGGAGCCATCTCGAGGGTGACTTAGCTCATGGGGAGTTGCCGTTAGATGGCTCAGTCGTCCTTAATCGGCGTGTGGTTGAACATGAAAGATACGACGATGTTGTTTTGAACGAGCTTCAGGCTGGGGAAGTTTCGCTGCACACAGATCTTTTGTTGCACGGATCACCTGCCAACCTGACTTCGCGTCGCAGATGCGGCATCGCGTTGCGCTACTTAGCTGCCCAGGTCAAAGTGGTGCCGGGCGGAGAAAGTTGGACTCGCAGTGCAGTGCATGTTGGTGCAGGAGACCCATCTGGGTATTGGCCAAATCGGTCGCGCCCCCTCAAAGATGAACCCCATAAGATGGCAGGCTTTGTCGGTGGTTTCGACGGTAACTCCTGACAACTTTGTTAGTTGAAATGCGTTGTCAGTTAAGTTGAACTTGGGGTGTTTTCACTGGTCACACGTCTGTGGCAGCGATCACCACGAGAAGTTCGCCGTTGTCGACCTGGTCGCCGACAGCAACGCGGACCTCAGTCACCGCTCCATCAAAGGCCGCAACAATCTGGTGTTCCATTTTCATGGCTTCCATGAGCACTAGTAGCTGCCCTGTGTCAACAGGGTCTCCTTCGTTGACTTCGATAGCTAAAATTTTGCCTGGCATTGGGGCAGTCAATCCGCCCTCAACATCGGTTATGTCGGCTTCGGGAAAGCGACTCTTTTCGATGAATGTGAGGCTGCCTGCCGGAATATCAACGCACCAGCGATTCCCAAACTTGTTGGCGTAACCGCTTGCTCTAATGTCGTCCAACTGAATCTCGAATCGACTCTCGTCGGTTGATAGCAGCGTCGCCACCTTTGTTTCCTCCGCGTCGCCTAAGCGTATTTCGAAGGAACCACCTCGAATAGGTCGATAGTTGACGGTCAGTTCGGTCTCCCCATGGAGGAGCACCATTTGCTGGCTGGGCATTGAACTATTGCGAAACCCAGAGGGCATAAACGCAAGGGCATCGGCAGCCGCCCGGTTCTCTGCTTGTGATACGAGAGCCACTGCGATGGCGGCATCTTCTAGTTCGCACTGCGTGGGAACTCGTTGTCCGGGAATTTCTACGCGAGAGATGAAATCAGTTGTCGTGTCGCCTGCCAGAAATTCTTCATTGCGCAGCGTCGCCACCAAAAAGTCGCGGTTCGTCACGACACCGTGGAGACGGGTTCGCTCAAGAGCCAGCGCTAGTTTTAAGGCGGCCTCGGTTCGTGTCGGGGCATGTGAAATCACTTTGGCCAACATTGGATCGAATTCAACTGACACTTCAGAACCTGACTCGATGCCCGAGTCGTAGCGGACCTGGGGGGCTGCAGCTGGTTTCCAGATATCTATTCTGCCGGTTGCTGGCAAAAAGTCATTGGCCGGATCCTCTGCGTACAGTCGAACCTCGATCGAATGTCCTGAAATTGAAAGGTCTGTTTGTTCGTAACCCAGTGGTTCTCCGTTAGCTATCCGAATTTGCTCTCGTACCAGATCTAAGCCT
>Ga0209992_10004350_pt1 | contig 11189 bp, 10 predicted proteins | sample 2SBtaG_2_FD_182564 | JGI IMG/M metagenome (GOLD analysis project Ga0209992, IMG submission 182564) | Deep subsurface microbial communities from Kolumbo volcano to uncover new lineages of life (NeLLi) - 2SBTROV12_ACTIVE470 metaG (SPAdes)... | ecosystem: Environmental > Aquatic > Marine >... | reverse complement strand
TGTGTGTAAATCTGCGTAGTAGAAATATCACTATGACCCAGCATTAATTGCACAGAGCGTAAGTCAGCCCCTTGTTGTACAAGGTGGGTAGCAAAGGCATGTCGAAGTGTGTGTGGTGATAGTGGTTTGTCAATACCGGCTTTGGTAGCGTAAGCTTTAATAATATAAAAGAAATTTTGGCGACTCATGCCCGAGCCACGATTGCTTAAAAAATAATGATCGGTTTGGCCTGATTTAAGTAAAAAAGGCCGTGCTTTTTGCTCGTAAGTATTGAGATAATCCATTGCCATTTCACCCATCGGCAAGAGGCGTTCTTTATTGCCTTTGCCATGAATACGAATGTATTCCTCATTCAGATTAATGTTGTGATAATCTAGAGTGATAAGCTCCGATACGCGTAAACCACAAGAATAAAGTAATTCCAACATGGCACGATCACGCATGCCAAAAATAGTCTTTTTGTCTGGTGCATTTAGCAGTTGTTCTACTTCGTCAATATTAAGAAAAACAGGCAGTTTTTGTGTTTGTTTAGGGTGGTGTAGCTTGGTGGTTGGGTTGGTTTCAATTAGCTGCTGAGTGATTAAATATTGGTAAAAAATACGCAAACAAGTGAGGATACGCGCTTGTGTGGCGGCGCTGAGTTGTCTGTGTTTAAAGTAGTGGTTGATATGAGTACTGTTAACATGAGTTAGTTCGGCTTCTAGCCATTTTGAAAATAACTTAAGATCAGATCGGTAAGCCGACAGTGTATTTTGACTTGCACCAGATGAGAGCCAGTAATAATCTAGAAATTTTTCAATTAAAGTTGTGTTATTCACAGTTTGAAATTATGGCATAAAAAATGCCGGTCAAGACCGGCATTTTTATTGGAAACCTATCAGACTTTATCGCTTAGCCAATTTTTCCTTAATTCTTGCAGCTTTACCCGTTAGGCCACGAAGGTAATATAATTTCGCTTGGCGAACTTTACCATGACGCTTAACTTCGATTGAATCGATCATGTTTGAGTGTGTTTGAAAAACTCTTTCAACGCCTTCACCATGAGAAATTTTTCTAACGGTAAATGCTGAACCGATACCACGGTTTTTCTTGGCAATCACAACACCTTCAAACGCCTGTAGTCTTTCACGGCTACCTTCGCGCACTTTAACTTGCACAATAACGGTGTCACCTGATGAAAATTCAGGGATATCTGATCTTAGTTGTTCGTTCTCAATTTGGTCAATTAAATTCACGATTGCCTCTTATCTAAAACTTGAAAAGAGACGTATTATACCGTTATTTTTTTCGATAAACAAGACAAATCTATGGCATAATTATGTGCTTTAGTTTTAGATGTTTGAAGAGTAATGGGAAAAGTAACTGGCTTTAAGGAATTTGATAGAAAGACTGAGGATTATCGCCCAGTTGAGCTACGTATTAAAGATTATGGTGAAATTTTCACAGGCACACATGACATTGCACACTTGCAAGAGCAAGGCGCTAGATGTATGGATTGTGGTGTACCTTTTTGTCAGTCAGAAAATGGTTGCCCCGTTGACAATTTAATTCCTGAATGGAATGACTTGGTTTATAACGACAAATGGCAAGAAGCATTAAGTCGCTTACACAAGACCAACAATTTTCCAGAATTTACTGGCCGTGTTTGCCCGGCACCTTGTGAAGGCTCGTGTGTTTTAGGCATGAATAACCCAGCCGTTACCATTAAAAATATTGAACAATCTATTGTTGATCGTGGTTTTGAAGAAGGTTGGATTCAGCCGAATATGGTGGAATATCGCACTGGCAAGAAGATCGCTATTATCGGCTCTGGCCCTGCGGGCTTGGCGGCGGCAGATGAGCTTAATAAAATTGGCCACAGTGTGACTGTATTTGAACGTGACGATCGTATTGGCGGCTTATTGATGTATGGTATTCCAAATATGAAGCTTGGCAAGGATGTTGTAGATCGTCGTGTGAATTTACTCAAGGATTCAGGTGTTGAATTTATCACCAATGTGAATGTTGGTCAAGATATTACAACCGCCAATTTGCAAAAAGAATTTGACGCTTTGGTTTTCACCACCGGTGCAACACAGGCACGTGATTTACCAGTGGATAATCGTGATGCTCATGGTGTGCATATGGCGATGGAATACTTAAGTAAAAACACCAAAACGTTATTAGATACAGGCCATGCCGATGATTCTAATTTGTCTGCCAAAGACAAAGATGTGATTGTAATTGGTGGTGGTGATACGGGTACAGACTGTATTGGTACAGCACTACGTCAAGGTGCTAAATCGATTGTGAATTTTGAACTGATGGGGAAACCACCCGAAGACCGTGCAGATAACAACCCTTGGCCACTATGGCCACTGATTTATCGTGTGGATTATGGCCACGCAGAGGCGGCGCAAGTATTTGGTGAAGACCCAAGACAATATCATTTAATGACTAAATCTTTTATCAAAGATAATGCGGGTAAAGTTACTGGCCTTAATACCGTTAATGTTGATTTTAAAGACGGACAATTGGTTGAAATCGAAGGCAGTGAAAAAACATGGGATGCACAATTAGTATTGTTATCTATGGGTTTTGTCTCGCCTGAGCATTACCTAAGCGATGATGCTAATATCGAGCTTGATGCACGTGGCAATTATCAAGCCAATTATGGTGAATATACAACTTCTCAAGAAGGTATTTTTACTGCTGGAGACTGTCGTCGTGGCCAGTCATTAGTAGTGTGGGCGATCAATGAAGGTCGCGGTGTTGCTGCCAAGGTTGACCAATATTTAACCAATTGTTAGACCTCAATTCTTTAGTCTTATATCCCCTAAGGGGTAGTCAAAATATCACTAATATACTGCCAAAAATTTAGGTAATTTCTTGTATTCGGGTATAATTTGATTCGTTCACATCTTCTTTTTTATAAGATTAGAAGATTTATTAAATATACTGGAGAAAACAAAATGGCAAAAGAGCTATACAATACCCCCAACCTCGATGAGTTGGAAAACGGCCCATGGCCTTCGTTTGTAACAGGCCTTAAGCGTTTAGCACAAGACGATCACGCAGGTGCAAGCATGGTGCGTGACGTTTTAGCAACATTAGAAACATCATACGTAACTAAAAAAGGTTACTGGAAAGGTGGTACAGTTGGTGTTATCGGTTATGGTGGTGGTGTGATTCCACGCTTTAACGAATTAAAAGATGATAACGGTGACTTTAAATTTAAAGACGCAGGTGAATTCCACACTTTAAGAATTCAACCACCAGCAGGTATGCATTACACATCTACTCTATTAAGAGATATGTGTGACATGTTTACTGATAACGGCGGCTCAGGTTTAATTGCATTCCACGGTCAGTCAGGCGATATCATGTTCCAAGGTGCAACTGAAGAAACAACACAAACTATTTTCAACGAACTTAACGAATATGGTTTTGATATGGGTGGTGCAGGTCCTGCGGTACGTACTGGTATGTCATGTGTTGGTGCGGCACGTTGTGAAATGTCAAACACTAACGAGCAAGCAGCATTACGTACATTGGTAAATGCATTCTTAGATGATATGCATCGTCCAGCATTACCATACAAAATGAAATTTAAAGTTTCAGGTTGTGCTAACGACTGTATGAACTCAATTGAACGTTCAGACTTCTCAACTATCGGTACTTGGAGAGATGATATTAAAATCAACCAAGACGCATGGAAAGCAATGGTTGCAGACAAAGGCATGGATTACATTGTAGACAACATTACTTCTCGTTGTCCAACACAATGTATGAAGGTTGAAGGTGATAACTCACTAACAATTGATAACAAGAACTGTGTTAAATGTATGCACTGTTTAAATGCAACTTCACCATTATCAGCAAAATACAATGATGGTAAGCCAGAAGCAATCTTAGCAACAGGCGATGATAAAGGTGTAACGATTTGTATGGGTGGTAAGCGTACACTGAAAATCGGTGACTTGTTCGGTACAGTAGTTGTTCCATTCATGAAGCTTGAAACTGAAGACGATTACGAAGCAATCGAAGAGTTAGCAGGTGAAGTAATTGACTTCTTTGCTGAAAACGCACTAGAGCATGAAAGAACTGGTGAGATGATCGAGCGTATCGGTATTGTTAACTTTATGGAAGGCATTGGCTTAGACGTTAATCCTAACATGGTTGATTCACCACGTTACATGAGCTACGTGAGAATGGACAAGTGGGACGAAGAAGCGACTAAATGGTTTGAAAACAAAGCCGAAGCAAACGCGTAACACAGACTGTAATTTAAGTAACAATTTTTAGGGCGAAATTTCTTCGCCCAATACTATATATTTAGGAGAAATACTATGGCTGAAGCACCAAGAATGCCTATCGAATCTGGCTGTCCAGACCCTATTCAATACATGCACCCAACAATGCGTCGTAACTATGGCCAATGGGCATATCACGATCGTCCACGTCCTGGCGTATTGCACCATACTTCAAAGCATAATGAAGAAATTTGGACAGTTCGTTGTGGTACGCAAAGACAAATGGATGTTTACACTATCAAAAAATTAGCAGATATTGCTGATGAATTTGGTGATGGCTACATTCGTTTCACTATCCGTTCAAATGTTGAATTTATGGTTGATAGCGAAGACAAGGTTAACCCGTTAATTGAAGCATTAGAGTCTGCCGGTTTCCCAGTAGGCGGTACAGGCCCAACTGTATCAATGATTTCACACACACAGGGTTGGTTACACTGTGATATTCCTGGTACAGATGCATCTGGTGTTGTTAAAGCACTGATGGATGAAATGTATGATGAATTCAAGAAAGAAGAAATGCCAAACCGTGTACACATGACGACTTCATGTTGTCAGATTAACTGTGGTGGTCACGGTGATGTCGCGATTAACATTCAACACACTAAGCCACCTAAGATTAACCACGACTTAGTTGCTAACGTTTGTGAACGTCCAACGGTTGTTGCGCGTTGTCCAGTTGCTGCGATTCGTCCTGCAATGGTTAACGGTAAACCAACATTAGAAGTTGATGAGAAAAAATGTATCTGTTGTGGTGCATGTTTCCCTCCTTGTCCTCCAATGCAAATTAACGATCCTGAGAATTCTAAGATCGCTATCTGGATCGGTGGTAAACACTCAAATGCTCGTTCTAAGCCTTCATTCCAGAAGCTTGTAGCGGCTGGCTTACCAAACAACCCGCCAAGATGGCCGGAAGTTGGTTCTGTTGTTAAGCAAATCCTTGCGGTATATAAAGACGATGCTCGTGACTGGGAAAGAGTTGGCGAGTGGGTTGAGCGTATTGGCTGGCCGTCATTTTTCGAGAAGACTGGACTACCGTTTACTAAGTTCCACGTTTCTGACTGGAAAGGTACACGTCACCAGTTAAATTCATCGGCATACATTCGTTTCTAAAGGTTAGTTAAATGAAATTTTCTATTCAAATTAACGAGGGCCCGTATCAGCACCAAGCGTCTGATTCGGCGTACCAATTTGCCAAAGCAGCGATAGCAGCAGGCCATGAAATTTTTCGTGTGTTCTTCTATCACGATGGTGTTAATAACGCATCACGCTTTACTGTTCCACCACAAGATGACCGTAACGTCGTTAATCAATGGGCTGAGTTAGACATTAAAAATGCTGATGGCGAGCCTGAGCTCGTGGTTTGTGTAGCAGCAGCGCTTCGTCGCGGTATGTTAGATGAATCTGAAGCAAGCAAAAATGGTGTTGAAGGTAATAATATTCATCCAGCGTTCCGCATTTCAGGTTTGGGTCAATTGATCGAAGCTGGCATTCAGTCGGATCGTTTAGTGGTATTTGGAGACTAAGATGGCAACAAAGAAATTTATGTATTTAAATCGTAAGGCTTCTTACGGTACAGTATATGCAATCGAATCATTAGAAGTGGTATTAATTGCCGCTGCTTTTGAGCAAGATGTCTCTTTAGCCTTTATTGACGATGGTGTTTACCAAATCGTTGAAGGTCAAAATACTGATGGCATTGGCATGAAAAACTTTTCTAAAACGTTCCACGCTTTAGGTGACTACGATATTAACAAATTGTACGTTTCGGCTGAATCTTTAGAAGAAAGAGGTCTAACAGCAGACGATTTAATGCCTTTAGTGTATGAAGACGAAGACGATGATTGGGAAGAAAAGCCAAGTGTTAAGGTTGTTTCAAATGCTGAGCTTTCTAAGATTATGTCTGATCAAGACGTCTGTCTAAGTTTTTAAGGGAGGTTGACTATGTTACATACAGTAAACAAATCATCTTTCGAGCGTAATTCATTACAGTCTTGTTTAAATACAATTGATGACAGCAGTGTTATCTTATTGATTGAAGACGGTGTGATTAGCGCTGCGAATAACGCAAACTCATCAATGCTAGCAGACCTTGCCACACAAGGCAGAGTTTATGCATTGCAAGGTGATGTTGATGCGAGAGGAATTTCATCAAAAATTGCAGATAATATCAAATTAGTTGATTATGCAGGTTTTGTTGATTTGGTTGTTGAACATGGAACTGCGGTTTCTTGGGTTTAACGTAATTTATATATAGGAGTAAAAAATGGCTGATATTTTAGGCGCAGAAGTAGATGAAGAAGGTTTCTTGGTAGATCTTAAAGATTGGACAGAAGAGATTGCTATTGAAATGGCAAAAGGTGACGAGATTGAGTTATCTGAAGAACATTGGGATGTTATTAATTTCTTACGTGGTTACTTTGAAGAGTATCAAATCGCACCAGCGGTACGTGTACTAACAAAGGCAATTGGTAAGCAATTCGGTAAAGAAAAAGGTAACTCTAAGTACCTTTACTCTTTATTCCCTTATGGTCCTGGTAAGCAAGGTTGTCGTTTCGCTGGCCTTCCAAAACCAACTGGTTGTATCTAAGCAATACAAGCACTAAAAGCACCTGCTATAGCGGGTGCTTTTTACATTAACAATACTACAATACAATGAGTTTAAGAACAATATGTCTGCAATAAGCACTATTTTTACGGCTTTATTTTATTTATCTTTAGCTATTTTCCTAATTGGAATGGCGAGAAAAATCTATCAATATTGGGTAACCCCCGCCCCTCTTAAAATTCCGACTGCACCAACCCCATTAACACAAACAGGTGTAGTTATGCGTATGGCACGCGAAGTTGTCTTATTTGAAAGTTTATTCAAATCTAACAAGTGGACTTGGCTATTTGGCTGGTTGTTTCATGTTGGCTTGTTATTAGTTTTAATTCGTCACGCACGTTATTTTTGGCCAGGTGATTTACCTGAAATATTTTTGTTGGCCCAACCCTTTAAATATGCTGCTTTTGCCATGGTTATTGGTTTAGTCGGTTTGGTTGGTCGTCGCATCTTTGTTGAACGTATTCGTTATATCTCGGCACCTTCAGATTACTTAATGTTGATTATGCTATTGGTTATTGGTATCAGTGGTGTAATTATGACCTTTACTAGTAATCATACAGATGTTGTTATGGTTAAGGAATTTGCCTCAGGATTGATCACTTTTAACTGGGCAGATCTACCAACTGAAGTTCATTTCTTAGTACACCTTTTCCTGGTTTTTGTATTGATGGCAATCTTCCCAATTTCAAAATTATTACACGTACCAGGTGTGTTCTTTAGTCCAACGCGTAACCAAGTCGATGATTCACGTAAAAAGCGTCACATCTCTCCTTGGGCGTTGAAACAAGAGAAAGAGCACGCGGTTAAATTAGATGAAACGCTTGGTCAAGACAATAGTGAGGGTAAATAAACATGGCTGCTAAAGAATTTGATATCCCGGTTTTACCGACTTATATAGAAATTCCTGAAATTAACGAAGGCATTATGGAGGGCGATGGTCCATTTAAATCTTCGGAAGAATTTCAAAACCCACTAGGTTTTCCAGGCGAAAAAGTAGATAACTGGCAAGAAGTTGCTATTAATAAAATGGGTGAACTTAAGTCTAAGTATCGCTCGGTACAGGTTTTCTTAGATTCTTGTGTCAAGTGTGGCGCTTGTACTGATAAGTGTCATTATTTCTTAGGCTCATCTGATCCGAAAAACATGCCAGTTGCACGTCAAGATTTATTTAGAAGTGTGTATCGCCGTCACTTTACTTTTGCGGGTAAATACTTCCCTAAACTAGTAGGCGCTAAAGAGCTTGATGATGAAATGCTTGATGACTGGTATAACTATTTCCACCAATGTTCACAATGTCGTCGTTGTTCAGTATTCTGCCCATACGGTATTGACACTGCCGAAATATCAATGGCCGCTCGTGAAGTTTTGGATGCAGTTGGTGTCGGTCAGAAATATTGTAATCAGATTTTAGGAAAAGCAATTACTGTTGGTAATAACCTAGGCTTACCCGAGCCGGCATTACGCGATACTTTATTAGATCTTGAAGAAGAGATTGAAGAGGAAACTGGTATTGCAGTGAAATACCCACTCGATGTCAAAGGCGCAGAAATTTTATTAATTACGCCATCAGCTGATTTCTTTGCTGAACCACATATCGATGGTTTAATTGGCTATGGTAAGGTTTTCCATCAAGACGGCGTAAGCTGGACCATGAGTTCGTACGCTTCTGAAGGTGCAAACTTTGGTATGTTTATTGGCTCATACGATGTGATGCGTCGTGCAGCATTACGTATTCGTAAAGCAGCCTTAGATTTAGAAGTGTCTCGTGTAATGGTTGGTGAGTGTGGCCATGCTTGGCGTGTAGCTTACAGCTTTTGGAATACCTTAACTGGTGTTGGCGCAGGTGCAACTGATGAGTTTGGTTTGAAATTACAAAACCAGCTAGATTCTCGTTACCCGCAACCACAGCATATTATTGAATACACCCATGATTTAATTCAGCGTGATAAATTAAAGTTTGACAAGTCAGAAAATGATGATCGAACAGTAACTTTCCATGACTCATGTAACGTTGCTCGTGCTACCAATATGGGCGGCATTCCAAATGGCCAATTTATCCTGCCACGAGAAGTGATCAAAGCAGTCTGTAACAACTATGTTGATATGGAGCGCTCTACCATTATGGAGTCAACGTTTTGTTGTGGCGGCGGTGGCGGCCTGTTGACAGATGACCTTATGGAAATTCGTATAAAAGGTGCGATGCCAAGAATGCAAGCGTTAAAAGAAGTAGAAAAGACAGACGGTGTTGATACGTTAGTAGCAATTTGTGCTATCTGTAAATCACAGTTTTCTAAAGTTTTACCAAAATTTGATTTTGATCCATACATGATTGTGAGTGCTCACCAATTAGTAAGTGAAGCAATTATTATGGACAAACCACAAACATCTGATTCAGCATCGCAAGAAGTTGAAGAAGCAACAGAATAATAGTTAAGGAGAATTGATATGCAAAAAAATCCATACGGACAAAATTACAAGGGCGATAACCATACTTTCAGAATGTTTAAAGACGAAGGTGATGACGTAGGAACAGTGCCATGGAACCAAAAGATTTTTCAAAATGACACATCTTATAAATGTCCAACTTATGTAAGTCAAACACCTCCTTGTCAAGGTTCATGTCCTTCAGGCCACAATATTCGTGGCTGGTTAGATATTGTTCGTGGCATGGAAAAACCACCAGGTGAGATGACATGGCAAGAATACGCATTTAAGCGTTCAACTGATGCAAATCCCTTTCCATCTATTATGGGTCGTGTATGTCCAGCCCCATGTGAAGATGGTTGTAACCGTAACGAAGTTGAAGATACAATCGGCATTAATGCGGTTGAACAATTCATTGGTGACAATGCAAAAGAACAAGGTTTTAAATTTGATGTTAACGCTGAATCTACTGGTAAGAAAGTAGCTATCATCGGTGGCGGTTGTGGTGGTTTAGCTGCTGCATTGCAATTACGTAAGCAAGGTCATGCAGTTACTGTATTTGAAAAATACGAGCAATTAGGCGGCATGATGATGTATGGTATTCCTGATTACCGTGTACCGCGTGATGTATTGCAGTACGAGATTGATCGCATTTTAGAGACAGGCGTTGAGACAAAAATGAACACCAAAGTGGGTGTTGATGTTACTATTGAGGAATTAGAGAAAGAGTACGATGCTGTGTTATTTGCAATCGGCGCAATGAGTGGTCGTTCACTGCCAATTCCTGGTGGTGATGCAACTAACTGTGTCTCTGGTGTGGCTTTCCTTGAGGCATACAACCAAGGTCGTTTACAGCATATTACGGGTAAAGTAATTTGTATTGGTGGTGGTGATACTTCTATTGACGTTGTGTCAGTTGCTCGTCGTTTGGGTAATATTACTAATGTTCCTGCAAAAGACAGACCAGAAAACATTATCTTTAACGATACTGCACATGATGTGGTTGATACTTCTAAACGTTTAGGCGCAGATGTATTGTTAACAACTCGTTCTACGATTGAGAACATGCCAGCAGCACAAGAAGAAATCGATGATGCAAATCGCGAAGGTGTTGAAATTGAAGGTCAATTAAGCCCAGTTGAAGTAATCAAGGACGAAGATGGCCGTGCAACTGCACTACGTTTCGTACGTCTAGAAGATGATGGCTCTACACCAATTGAAGGCTCTGAGTTTGATGTTGAGTGTGAATTAATCGTTCCAGCTATTGGTCAACACGTTGACAACGAAGGCATGGACGATTCATTCTTTAATGAACATGGCTTTATTGATGCTGACAGAAACTACCAAGTACCTAACAAGCCAGGCTTCTTTGTTTGCGGTGATGTTGTTCGTCCACACTTGTTAACGACTGCTATTGGCCAAGCCGGTATTGTTGCTGAAAGTATTGGTGATTACCTTGCTGGCAAAGATCAAACAGCTCGCCCTAAGGTTGATGTACATTACTTTGACCTGATGGAGAAGCTTAATGAGTGGGATCTTGCTCCATCTGAAGAATTTGATTTAAAAGGTACACCAGGTGAAGGTACTGATACAGCTAATTATGCTGTTCATAACTATGAAGACCGTTCATTTGCTTCAATCATTCCGCATACTGAGTTATTCTTAGGTCACTTCGATGAGGAAGAGCGTAATGCACGTAACCATAAGCTGGTTAACGTGGATAACGTCTTGGGTAACTTTGATGAGCGTTTAATTGGCTACACAGAAGAAGAGGCACAAAAAGAAGCAGGTCGTTGTATGTCTTGTGGCTTGTGTTTTGAGTGTGATAACTGTGTTATGTATTGTCCTCAAGATGCGGTATTTAAGGT
>Ga0209992_10004349_pt1 | contig 11191 bp, 8 predicted proteins | sample 2SBtaG_2_FD_182564 | JGI IMG/M metagenome (GOLD analysis project Ga0209992, IMG submission 182564) | Deep subsurface microbial communities from Kolumbo volcano to uncover new lineages of life (NeLLi) - 2SBTROV12_ACTIVE470 metaG (SPAdes)... | ecosystem: Environmental > Aquatic > Marine > Volcanic... | reverse complement strand
CCAGCGCGACGAATGAGCTGACGGAACTGAGTTCATACGTGGAAGCCACATTTGCGATGAAAGGCGATCGCCTTTCCATCAATCCCGGTGTACACTTTTACACGCTTCCAGATCGATCCCAGAATTGGACGGAGCCGAGGTTTCGGGCTTCATACTGGCCACAGGGACAAGCTGGTCGATTTCAGCTCAACGCATCCTGGGGCATGTATCATCAGGCAATTTCAGGTTTGACCGATGAAAGAGATCTCGGGAATCTGTTTACCGCCTGGATCACCACGCCTGAAGGACAGGAAGCTACCTCGGCGATGCACGGAATTGTCGGTACCAACATCAGGCTTCGGCCCTGGATGAATGCCGCCGTAGAAGGGTATTACAAAAAGTATGATCACATTTCGGCACCAATCTTCAGCCCCTTCCCCCAGTTCACGACCACGCTGCAGGAGGCTACTGGAGAGGCGTATGGATTCGATGCACGCCTCGATATTGAAGGCCGTCCGTTCCTTCAGGAATCGGTTCTTGACGGATACATCTCTTACTCATACTCTCAGGTCGAGTACGAAGCAGGCGGGCTGACCTACAATCCGGCACATGATCGCCGCCATCAACTGAACGCGCTCTTCCACGCACAGCGGGGAGAGGTCGGTATCACGCTGCAGTGGCAGTACGGATCGGGTCTTCCTTTCACCGAGTCGGGTGGGTTTGATGTTTGGTATCTGCTGACTCCTGATGTGGATGTCGCAACCGAAGCGGGCGTAGACAGAATTGTATATGCTGAGCCGTTTGGAGGTCGCCAACCGACCTACTCGAGAATCGATCTCTGGCTGGAACGCAAGGTTGAACAGGGACGGTACGTCGGCACGCTCAGAGCCGGTGCTCTGAATCTCTTCAACAGGGACAATCTGTTTTACTACGACCTCTTTACGTTCAAACGTGTAGATCAGCTTCCACTGATTCCATCTGTCGGGCTCAAAGTTGAGCTTCGCTGATCAACCGATTCCTGAGCATATCGACGCTGATCCTGATCGCGGTCGTCGGAACCGGTTGCGAAGAGTCGTTTCTGGATCCGTTTGACAACGAACAGCGCTATTTCACGATCTATGGATTTCTGGACCCGCTGGCGGAAGAACAAACGGTTCGTATCGTCCCGATTACCCGTTTTCAGGAGAACATTCAGGGTCCTGCAGAACCACAGGCCTTCATCGACGCCCGCGTCTATACGCGGGATCTGACAGACAGCACGTCGGTTCTCTGGCGTCACGAACTCAAACGACTGGACAGCGGAAAGTACATCCATCTGTACCATGCCAAATTCATGGTCAAAGAGGGTCACACCTACCGAATGGATGTGATTCGAAACGACGAAAAGAGGTCGAGCGCTACCACGAAGGTGCCCCGAATCGCAGGAAGCAAAATCGTCCTGAAAAGTGGTGCTGTCGTTCTGTCCGATTCGACCGTAGTTCAGGAAATCGGTATCCCGGGAATTCCGGCTCTGTGGGACATGAGTGTAATCTATCTGGTGGAAGGGCCGGACTACCGGGATCGAACGTTTGTCCCGTATCCAAAAGCGGAAGCGCCGGATTCTGATGGCCTGTGGAGGTACCGATTGCAGGTGACCGCAGATCAGGACTCAATAATCGCTCGCGCTCGCCGTTTCGTTCTTTCCCAAAATCGAAAGGACATCCCGGTGACCCTGACTGCTATGGGCATCCAGTTCCGAATTATCGATGGTGCATGGTTCCCGCTCTTCTCCGAGGACGAAATCCTGAGGCTTGCCCAGCCCGGTACCCTGTCCAACGTCGTAAACGGATACGGCTTGTTCGGATCAATGGGATTGTATCGTGAGGAATGGGAGATAACGCCCGAAGAGGCTGCCAATCTGGGGTATCCCATTCAGGTCACGGACGAACCTATCATCTGATCCACTCTGCGGCGTCGCGTTGCGAAGCGTTCCCCGGCATCGAGGAATTTACCGGCCCTCGAACATCGACTCTTCCAGTCCAGGAATTACTCGAACAGCGTTCTTGTAGTAGATGTGTTTCAGGACGTCATCCGAAAGGCCAACGCCATACAAACTCCACTGAGCGTGGTACTTCCGGTAGTAAGGAAAATATTCGTCTTCCGTCTCGAACGTCCGGAAATAGGTCCAGAATTCTGAGACCCGGTAGGTGTCTTTACCAAACAGAAGCCGGTCTTTGTATTTGGTCATGAATTCCTTGGCATTGCGAGGCTGACGTCCAATTTCATAAATCACGGCAGCCATGTCTGCCACCAGATTCGGGTACTTGTCGAACATTTTGCCGAGATAGTCCAGATTCCCGCCATACCAGGCCATGTGAGCCGTGATAAATGTGGTGTTCGGATGCTTCCCAATCATGTCGAAATGTTCTCCCATTATCGTCTCAAACGTCTCGAACTCGTCCGCCGGCCGAAAACGATTCGGGCGCAGTTTCAGCTCGAGCCATTTTTCGTTGTACTTGTCCCTCGGGAGCCAGAAGCTGGCCGGCTCCGCTGAGTGAATCAGTACGGGTACGCCCATTTCTCCTGCGAGCGCCCAGATTGGATCCAGACGCGGATCGTTCACCGCAACACGATTGCCATCCGTGTCCTTGTTGTCGAGTCCAAGACTCTTGTAGACTTTCAATCCACGTGCACCGGCTTCGATATCAGCTCGCAACTGGGCCACCGCATTCTGAGTCCACTCTTCGCCACCGACATTTCGAAAATCAACATTGGCGAAGGTCACGATTCGGTCCGGATATCTGGCTTCCATATTGGAAACGGCACCGGCGAGATTGTCTCCCCATCCACCCGAGAGATTCACGAGAACCTGCATGTTCATCTCATCCATTTCCATGATCAGCGTATCGATGGCGCCGGCCGTCATGGTTGGCGCGCGGAACCAGTGACTGTGGACATCAACGAAAGGGAATTTCGCGCTCTTGATGACGTTCTCTTCGACTACAAGGGTAGAACGGGGCTCATACTCTTCGACAGTCATGTCACCGAGGACTTCTTCAGCCGCTTGGGCAAATACGACAGATGATGACGATACGAGGACGAACAGGGCAAAAAGGGCAAATAAAAATCGGCTCATGGAGTATATCCGGATGCTCAAGCGTTGATTTCTGCCGAACCATCAGACCCGGCAAGTGTACGAGGGATTCGCCCATAACTGGTCAGGATTCCGTTCGTTTCCTGTCACGTAGTTTCGTCTACTGAAGAAGTCGCCCATGTCCGAGCTCCTGAAAACAGAACGACCGTTCGAGGTCGTGTCCGAATTTGAACCGACGGGCGATCAACCGGCGGCAATCAAGGAGATGTTGGAGGGAATTGAGCGGGGAGACCGGAATCAGACTTTGCTCGGCGCTACGGGGACCGGCAAGACTTTTTCTGTATCGAACGTTATCGCGCAGGCGGGAAAACCCACGCTCGTTCTGAGTCACAACAAAACGCTGGCCGCCCAGCTATATGCCGAGTTCAAGCATTTCTTTCCGAACAACGCGGTAGAGTTTTTCATCTCCTACTACGATTATTATCAGCCGGAAGCATACATCGTCCACTCTGATACGTACATCGAGAAGGACATGTCGGTCAACGAGCGGATAGATCGACTTCGACTCAAGGCAACCAGTTCACTTGTTTCGGGACGCAAAGATGTTATCGTAGTGGCCAGTGTGTCCTGCATCTACGGCCTCGGATCGCCCGACGAATACAAAAAGCAGATTGTCCAGTGCACCGTCGGTGACACCGTTCAACGTAATGAGCTCCTGCACGGACTCACGGGAATTTTCTACTCGAGAAACGACATTGAATTTGTGCCCGGCACCTTTCGGGTTCGCGGAGATGTGGTCGAGATCTTCCCTGCATACTCAGAAGACGAGGCGTATCGAATCGAATTCTGGGGCGATGAGGTCGAAAAAATAACGGTTTTTGAGCCCATTTCGGGACAAACGATCGCCGAAAACCGATATCTGACGATTTATCCCGCCAAGATCTTCGTGACGCCCAAAGACCAGATTGCGAAGGCGATTGCTACGATCGAAGAAGAACTCAAGTGGCGTCTTGCGGTCCTGCACGACATGGGCAAAATGCTCGAGGCGCAGCGATTGGAGCAACGCACTCTTTTCGATATTGAAATGCTTCGCGAAGTGGGCTATTGCTCTGGCGTCGAAAATTATTCGAGGCACCTGACCGGATCGAAGCCGGGTGAGCGTCCCAAGTGTCTGCTCGACTACTTCCCGGACGACTTTCTGATGGTGGTCGACGAAAGTCACGTGACACTGCCGCAGGTTCGGGCGATGTACAACGGTGACCGCGCGCGTAAGCTTAATCTTGTTGAACATGGTTTCCGGCTTCCCTCGGCGCTGGATAACAGGCCAATGACGTTTGAGGAGTTCAACGAACGCCTGCACCAGATTATATATGTGAGTGCTACTCCGGGCGAATACGAACTGGAATTATGCGGTGGAGCATTTGTCGAACAGGTGATCCGGCCGACAGGAATCATCGACCCCGAAGTCATCCTCAGATCAACAACGAATCAGATCGACGATCTGCTCGAGGAAATCAAAGTTGTTACCGAGCGCCAGGAGCGTGTCCTCGTGACAACGCTCACCAAACGTATGGCGGAAGACCTGGCCGACTATCTGGACGGGTACGGCCTGAAGGTTCGGTACCTGCATTCGGATATTGCCGCGCTTGAGCGCGTCGAAATTCTACGCGGTCTGCGTCTCGGGACGTTTGATGTGCTCATCGGCGTGAACCTTCTTCGAGAGGGACTTGATCTGCCGGAAGTGTCGCTCGTAGCCATCATGGACGCCGATAAAGAGGGATTCCTGCGCTCAGACAGGTCTTTGATTCAGACCGCAGGGCGCGCCGCGCGCAATGTGCGAAGCAAGATTCTGCTCTACGGGGACAAAGTAACGGGGTCCATGCAGCGCATGATGGACGAGACCGACCGGCGGCGCACAATCCAGGAAGCGTACAACATCGAACATGGAATCATTCCGACAACCGTCAAAAAATCCATTGACCAGGTCATGGAAGGCACGGCCATCGCGGATGAGAAGACGCATGGAGGCGGACCAGCTTCAGCGTATTATGACGGACCGGATCAGCTGAAAAAAGTGGCCGATCCGATCATCAAATATCTCACTGAAGATCAGAAGAAGGATCTCGTGGCTCAGATGAAGTCCGAAATGGAAGAGGCTGCCAAAGACTTGCAGTTCGAACGCGCGGCCGAACTGAGAGACAGCATTGCGCAGATTGAAGCGGGACTGAAATGAGACGTTTCTGGCTAGCCTTGTTGTGTGCCTGTGTTCTGCCCGCAAGTGGTCAGGTCCCGGAGTGCAAACAGCTGTCTCTCTATTGCATACAGCTGTTGCCGACACAGCGCTTCGAAGGCGCATCCGGACATGTGGAAATGGCCCGGCCAGCATCTCCATTCGGCGTTACTGTAAGTCGCGAAGGGAGTCAACGATTCAAGTTGGTCCTGGATATTGAAGGACTGCCACCGGCCAGCTCTCTGGGTGACTTTCAGCATTACATATTGTGGGCATCGCCCCTCACCTTAAGCCCCGTCGTGAATTTGGGAGAAGTCGGAAACGGCCATTTTGAGCTGGAAGAAGTGGATTTCAACAAATTCTTACTGATCATAAGCCCGGAGCCGACTCCGGATGGACTGGAAAGGACAGGTCCATTGACACTGCGAGGGCGTTCGCCGTCCAGCCGCATGGAGCCGCATGACATGTTCCAATTATCGGTGTTCTCTGAATCAAGAGATGGCCATATGGGCATGCATGAAAATGAGTGGCCTCACCCGGCCATGCATCCACAGATTGACATGATGTCGTACATGGGTGGCCTGAAGCCCTTGGTCTCTCCGTGGCTGCCTGAAGGCTCCGAAAGCTTCCCATCCGCTCGCCCGCGATCCGTTCAGCGTATGGCCACGGGTGACTCGTTGACGTTGAGGTCACATTATGTCATGAAGCAGGTAGCCGGAAAGAGCATTCCGATGCTGGGGTACAACGGCGAAATCCCCGGTCCCCTGATTGACGTTCCCGAGGAAGCACGCGTCACCATCACATTCATCAATGACACACCGTTTGAAAGTTCGATCCACTGGCATGGCCTGAGGCATGACAACAGGTTCGACGGTGTGCCTGGTCTGACGCAGGATCCAGTGCCTCCTGGTGGTACATTTGTTTACACCGTCCATTTTCCGGATCCGGGGATCTACTGGTACCACCCCCATCACAGAGAAGACATCCAGCAAGACCTGGGATTGTACGGCAACATGCTCGTGCGATCTCCGGATATGCTGAGCGAAGTGGACCGTGAAGAAGTGCTCATTTTCGATGATCTGACGCTCACCGATGATGGAAATGTGCCATACGGTAAAGAAGAAGCCAATTACACGTTGATGGGGCGTTTCGGGAATATCCTGCTTGTGAACGGCGAGCAGATGCTCGATTTGGAAGCAAAAACAGGAGAATCCCTGCGCCTCTACCTGACAAATGTGGCAAATACGCGCGCATTAAACCTGTCCGTTGAGGGCCACGCACTCAAAGCGGTCGCAACTGATCTGGGAGCATTTGAGCAGGAGACGTGGGTGGAAAGTGTTCCGATCGCACCTGCCGAGCGCTACGTTGTTGACCTGAGTTTTTCACAACCTGGTGTGTATCCTTTGGTCAATCATGTCCAGGCGCTGAACCACTCCACGGGTGTGTTTTTTCCGGAAAAAGACACTCTTGCATTTATTCATGTCTCGGGCCCGAACGTCGAAGCTTCGAGAGCGACACGGACCCGCGAGGACGTCTCGGCCGAAATCGACCCGTTCCGCTCCTGGATTGAAGCCGACCCCACTCATGAAGTGGAGCTCTTCCTGCGGACAAAAAACCTCGCCCCAGTAGTGGATTGGATTCTCAAAGTCGACCAAGCCTACTTCCCCCCGGTTGAGTGGTCAGGAACGATGCCAATGATGAACTGGAGCGCAACGGGCGGCGAGACAGAATGGGTTATTCGGGAGCCCTCAACGGGCAAGGAAAACATGGATATCGGTTGGGAATTCGAGCGCGATTCTGTTGCCAAACTCCGAATTGAGAATCTCCGGGATTCAAAGCACGGGATGCAGCATCCCATCCATCTTCACGGTCAACGGTTCCTGGTCGTGGCCTACAACGGGCGCCCCACGGAAAACCTTGCCTGGAAAGACACCGTGCTGATTCCCGCGGGCATGACGGCCGATATCGTCGTTGAGTTCACCAACCCTGGTGCCTGGATGATGCATTGCCACATTGCAGAACACCTCGAAGCAGGTATGATGACGGCGTTTACCGTCCTTTGATTTGTTGGCGATGCAGGAGGGCATTTGCTATAATGACGCTCCCACTAGACCCAGAATGCCATGAATCGCCTATTTGCTCTTCTTTTGGCCGTATTTCTATGCGGTAATGCTACTGCTCAGGACTCTTTCTCAGATGCGGTAGATCAATACATCGACTATCAGCGCGGCCTTATCGCCCTGGAAAATGTCACTGTTTTTGACGGTACCGGAGCGGCTGCTCAGACAGATCAGACCATCATACTGGATGGTGGCGTAATTCAAACAGTAGGCTCGTCATCAGAAGTCAACGTTCCTGAAGGTGCAACTCGTATCGATCTGAAAGGCCACACCGTCACACCGGGTCTTGTCGGGCTGCACAACCACACGTTTTACTCGACTTCACAGCGGAGTGTGCAGCAGAATTTCTCTGCTCCGATGCTGTACCTGGCTTCGGGGGTGACGACCATTCGGACGACAGGAAGTGTAGCTCCGTATGACGAAATAGAATTGCGGGCCTCCATTGAGAACGGGACACAAGCGGGTCCGAACATGTACATCACCGGGCCTTATCTGAGAGGAGATGAAGCGTGGCTCGAAGGTCCAGAGGATGCATCCCGCGTTACCAGTTACTGGGGAGAGGAGGGTGTCGACTGGATGAAGGTCTACACTCAGGTCACGCGGGCCGAGCTGAAAGCAGTAGTGGAAGCGGCTCATGCTCACGGCGTGAAGGTGACCGGACACCTTTGTTCGATAGGTCACACTGAGGCGGTGGAGTTGGGAATAGACAGCATCGAACATGACCTTTCCACCAACTCAGATTACGCGCCGAATAAAGAGCCGGACAAGTGCCCTACTGGAGATTGGCGCGCAGACTACGTTAATCTTGATCTCAATTCCGAACAGGTCCAGCACACCTTCAAAACCATGATCGACGCCGGTGTTGGTCGGACAACGACGCCAGCTGTGTTTGAGATGTATGTTCAGGGACGCCCTCGAGCAGATGATCGTTCGCTCGCTGCCATGTCTGAAGAAACAAGAGCCGAATACCTCGCGACCCAGGAGCGCTTTGCCTCGGGTGCAGCCGGTCGTACCGTAGAGCAGTGGGAGAAATCTTTGGCGTACGACCTCGCTTTTCATCGTGCCGGTGGCCTGCTTGCGGCCGGTGTCGACCCAACCGGATATGGTGGTGCGCTCCCTGGATACGGAGACCAGCGCAACTATCAACTTCTGCTCGAAGGCGGCTTTACACCGGCTGAAACGATTCGCGTGATGTCCCTCAATGGAGCTACCATACTGGGAATCGATGACAAAACAGGCTCAATCGAAGAAGGAAAACGGGCCGACCTGGTTGTTTTCAAAGGAGATCTAGCCAGCGATGAAACCGTCATAACGAAAGCGACTCTCGTCTTCAAAGATGGTGTGGGCTTCAACTCTTCTCGAATGGTAGATGCCATTGAAGGAGTTGTCGGGGTACGGTAGAAGACCCTGTTGTCAATCGACGACGTGATTCAGCACTTAATCCAGAGGGTTTATGTATCGCCTATTGTCTGCCGTCGTCATCTGTCTTTTGATGACGGGCGCTGCCGTTGCCCAGGAATGGGATGAAGAGATCAAAGAATACATCGCCGTCGATGCGGCGGTTGTCGCTATTGAGAATGTGACCATCATTGACGGAACCGGGGCTCAGGCTGTCGCAGGACAGACGGTCGTTATGCGGGACGGGATAATAGAATCAATCAATGGTGACATTCCGGACGATGCTCACCAGATTGACGGGACAGGAAAAACACTGATTCCGGGAATTGTGGGGCTACACAACCACACGGTTTACTCGACAACAGCACGAACTGTCCATCTCAATCTTACAGCGCCCAAGATGTACCTGGCCTCGGGCGTGACTACCATACGCACAACAGGGACCATGGCGCCGTATGCTGAACTGAAATTGAGGCATGGAGTCAACACACGGCGCAGATTGGGTCCCAGGATGTTTGTCACAGGGCCATATATCAACGGACCAACCGGTCCGAAAAGGGCGGTGTCAAATGCGATTGTAACTACGCCTGAAGATGCCCGAAGAGTTGTCAAGTACTGGTCTGAAGAAGGAGTGGATTGGTTTAAGGTGTACGCCCATATCTCAGAAGCAGAACTGGCAGCGGTGATCGATGAGGCACACAAACATGGCAAAAAAGTTACCGGTCATTTGTGCTCGGTACCATATCGGACAGCTGTCGCTCTGGGCATTGACAATGTGGAGCACGGACTCTACGGAAATTCGGACCACTATCCTGATAAGCCTAAGGACGTGTGCCCATCCGATTTGTATTCAAAATTTGCTGAGTTCGACATGGACGGTGAGGATGTCCAGAAAACGTACAGGGCGTTGATTGACGCCGGTGTAGCCATGACGTCGACGCATGCGGTCAACGAAATGTATGTCCCCAATCGTCCACCACTGGAGCAAAGAGTCCTGGATGCCATGTCTGCCGATGTCCGAACGGAATACATGCGGGAACGGGCAAGGCGAGCGGAATTGAATGAGCAGTTGGAAATAGAACTGTGGCCCAGATGGCTTGAGTATGAAAAAAACTTTGTGGATGCCGGTGGACTACTTGCTGCAGGTGTCGACCCAACGGGATACGGTGGCGCGCTCCCTGGCTACGGCGACCAGCGCAACTACGAGCTGCTGCATGAAGCTGGATTCGATACGGGAGAAGTGGTGCAGATTATGAGCCTCAACGGTGCCAAAATTCTCGAAATCGACCACGAAACAGGAAGTATCGAAGCCGGCAAACACGCTGATCTGGTCCTGATCGGTGCCGATCTGGCCTCCGATCCGGCACTTATAAGGAAAGTCGAAATCGTGTTTCGCGACGGAGTTGGTTTTGATTCCGCCAAGATTATTGAGTCCATAGAAGGACAGGTCGGCGTCAAATAAGGATACTCGTGTTCGGGACAGCACCTTTCGGGTGCGAAATCACTCATAGTAACAGGATCTTATTCGAATCATGATCCTACCACCCTTATGATACCTGACAACCAAATGCATCTTTCCAACGGCGTGCCTTCGATGAATCGGAGGCCTAGAAACTGGATGCAACGAATCCGCCATTTGTTCGAGATCCTGAAGGCGTTCGCGTTGTGCGCACCGCTGTTTTTGGTCACTGGCTGCCAACCCGAATCAAGTCTGGATGATGGACCTGACGAAGTGTTGTTTTTCGAGTCAATCGGATTGGGGCATTACGGATCAACACGTGAGCCAATTGAAAGCGTCCTGCGCGACCAGGCCTCTTTTGACAAAGCCATCTCAGAACTGACTCCTCTCGACGACCTGCCGGCCGTGGACTTCGATCAGACGATGGTTGGTTTGATAGCCGTTCCCACAGAATCGGGTGGCTATATCATTGAAGTGCAGTCCGTGGAAAAAACCGGGGAGGAGCTCGCGGTGCACTATCGACTTTCGGCCCCGGGTGACGACTGTATCACTCCACAGGCTCTTGCGCTGCCGTTTCAGGTGGTGATCATCGCGAAAACAACGGGGAATGTCTCCTTCGTTCGCGAGACCGTGACGTATCGTTGCGGACTCTGACCATTCGCTGGAAAAGAAGGGACAATGCGTGATCTGATCAGTCGGTGCTCATGCCGTTGGTGACCACCCCTTCGAGGGTTGGGTTCTCAACTCGTTCATCCGTTTCAATCTTCCCGTCTCTCAATCTGACAATTCTCCGCGCATGCTGCGCGATTTCTTCCTCGTGAGTCACGACCAGGATCGTATGTCCAGCATCGTGAAGAGATTCGAACAGATGCATGATCTCAATTCCGGTTTTGGAATCCAGGTTACCGGTCGGTTCATCGGCGAGCAGAATT
>Ga0209992_10004346_pt1 | contig 11193 bp, 19 predicted proteins | sample 2SBtaG_2_FD_182564 | JGI IMG/M metagenome (GOLD analysis project Ga0209992, IMG submission 182564) | Deep subsurface microbial communities from Kolumbo volcano to uncover new lineages of life (NeLLi) - 2SBTROV12_ACTIVE470 metaG (SPAdes)... | ecosystem: Environmental > Aquatic > Marine >... | reverse complement strand
TTTCTCCCATTGTCCTGAATACACCTTTCTCAACAAATGCGTTGTTGACAAATGGATATGCTGGACTTCTGCGTGTTGCTTCATAGTATTCTGTTGGAATTGCGATTGAGATTCCGATTCTTGGATATCCGTAACCTTCAGCATCGGATGTGTCCAATGCGAATAATCTACCGATCTCTGCTGAGTCGCTAGAGTTACTTGGTGCATCCTTTGATGGGATGAATGGGATTCCATAAATGGAGTCTACGTGGATTCCGACACCAGTTCCCTTAAAAGTCTGAATTCCGTTAACATCGATTTGTACGAGTGCTTCACCGTATGGATTTGGAATACGGACTGAAGGCATGTATAAACCTTGTATTTCGGAGTAGACCTCATGCGAACCGAGGAATACGTTTGGATCTTTACCTGCTGCAATACGGATCTTTCGTAAGAAAGTACGTAATGTATCATCGGTTAAGACACCGTTAGTACCTATTGTACCTGAAGCAGATTCTACAGTACAGTCAAAGTCAGTGCCACTGTCTCTATCAACAGTTGCGTTTGCAGCCCAAGGGTCATAATAACCTGTTTGTGATCCACCAGTAGCATCTTCTTCAGCATCGCTGGAGATAATTCTATCTAGGGTCTCAAAGTCTTTTGTACCAGTGTTAGCACCACTAGCACCTGCTGCTTCTGCTTCAACATCTGCTAAGAGCATTCTGTTTAGGAATTCTTTGTGTTGAACTGCCATATACAATCGAAGTGAACCAAGTCCACCCCAAATGTCGTCTTTACTGTGAGTAGCCAACCATTCCATAACTTCAGATGCACTGAAAGGCAACTGAGCTGTTTTTGGTCTGATGTCTATTTCTTGTAAAGTTGGTTTGACGGTTTCAGCGATAGTACCACCTTCTGAAGTACCTCCCAAAGTAGTGTTACCTTGGTTTGTATTTAGAGTTGGCTTTGCTGTAATAACACGAAATCCAGATTTATCCCAAGGATACTTAGGTAAAATACCGAATGCGTTAGCTTCTAAGTTAAGTTGTGCCCATGCGTAAGCTCCAAAAATTGCGTTAAAAACGCCAGTTGTGGAGGTTGTTACTGGAGCATCAGCTTTTCTAAGGAGATTTCTGTTGTAACCATAGTAGAGTGCCTCTAACTCATCAATAGTTTTTACTTGAACCAATTTAAATCAATCCTACCTCTTCGTCTGAAGGTTTGTAGTAGTCGCCTTTTTGGATTTTCAAAGCAATTTCTGAAAGTCCATCGTGACCTACTGATCTAGCATCTTTCAAGATTTGTGAATAATCTTCTGTGTAAGATTTGTTCACAGTTTCTACTGAAGCGTTTGGTCGAGGTGTTTCTGTTGTGAAAGTTTGTGACTTTCCAACTTCTAAAGTCTTAACATCGTCTGTTTCTGGTTTATCAGCTACAGATCTGTCATCATCGAGTTTTGCTTGCACACCTTGTTCATATGGTGTATCTGGTACTGAGGCAATTTCTGCTCCAATATCATCTGCATCTTGAACTTTTGGTTTTGCATCCATACTAGCATCTGATCCACTTGGTGATTTGTATGCACCGTCTTGGCTTGCTTTTTGTAATTCACCAACAGTATTTGCTAATGAACTTACATCAGTTGCCAAAGATTTGTGGCTCTCTAGGATGGTTTTTTGTGACTCAACGACTGCTTTTAATGTATCTGCGATAACATCATAAGCTTTTTCGACTTCTTTTTCCTCGTCTTCTTCTCTACGAGATTCTTCTTCGTCTTCTTTTTTATAGTCTTCGTCTGCCATGTTGTTATTGAAATTATATATAAAGGGTTTATAAATATTGTGGTTATTTATATTTTATGGAAAATTACCTAAATCTTCCACTTTTTTACCATGAGTGTTGATTTTTCTACCACCATTATGCCTAACATTGAATTTTCCATCATCTGTTGTGCCTGAGTAATCTCCTCCTCTAGGACTAGTTCCATTTGCTGCATTTGTACCTTCTTTTAATTCTTCTGTTAATGCTTTTAATTTCTCCACCTCTGTTAATTCACCATCTGTGAGTTGTTTCAATGGTTTTTCTTTACTTTGTGATTTACCTTCTGTACCGTCATATTGTGCCTGTTGTGCTGAACCTGTTCTAGCATGATCTTTAGTTTCTCTACCTACATGATTCTCTGGATCATGATCTCGTTCATATGTGAAGCCTTCTTTTTTTGCATAACCTAATTTTTTATCTAATTCTTCTTCACTAGGTAAATTATCGTTTTTTAACCAATGTTCAGATTTACTTGGTTTTGTTTCTTTAGTATCTGGTTTTTTAAAATCATCTGATGACATCCATTTTTCTTTTTTTCTTTTATTTCTTGATCTATTTTTATGTCCACGTATTGCTGCCTCACTAGTGTCTAGTTGTCTTGCTGTCATTCTTGTTGCTTTTCCTCCAGCGTGTGTAGCACCTGCTGCTGCTAGTTCTTTTCTATTATCATTATCAAGGCGTAAAGGATAATCAGGATCTTTAAATTTTGACCTATTATATTTGAATAAACTCGATAATTTAATTAGTGCTTTTTTCCTATTCTGAGGATTTGTTTTTTCATGTATATATGCTTCTTGTCTTTGTTTATAATCACTCTCACTCTCTCGTTTACCTCGTTTTGGTATTTTTTCACTTGCTCGTGACCTGTGGAACTGTTCTTCACTTCCTACTGGTTTTTTTTGTTCTTCATGCATTCCACCCATATGTCCATAACCTGATTCATATTGCTCGTTTCGTGTGCTTTGCATTCCTCCACCAAAATGAGAATCTTTAGGATCATTAGTAGCACTTCTTTCCTGTTCTTTTAATTGTTTTAATCCTACTTGTGGTGAATCACCAGATGGTTGTGCATGATGTTCTCTTGTTCTTTGTTTAAGTGGTTTATGATGTTCTTCTATTTCTTTTCCATGTTCTTGTAATTTTGATGATACTTCAGGATCTGAACCTGCTAGTAATTTTCCTTGTATGGTTTCTCTCTTTAATTTTTTTGCTATATCAATTAGTGCTTTTTTTTTACCTTTAATTGGTGCTTTACCTGTTTTTGGTGTTTTTGTTTCATCAAAAAGTTCACTTAAACGTGATGTTTGAGCACTATCTAATTTATCAAAACCATCTTCATAATCTGCCCTTGGTTTCAGTTTACTATCTCTTTCAAGTTCATCTTTTCGTTCTTTAGCATTTTGATGATAATCAGTATGAATAAATTCTCTTGCTCTCTTTGCCTGTCCACCAAATGTTTGATCTTCTTCTTGTGGTTTTGCTCTTGTATTACTTATTCTTTCTTTACCATCGATTGCATCTTTTACTAAATCAATAACTCTCCATTGCATATCCAATTCAAATGCTTTGTTTTTAAGATCTTTCCATGATGATGTTTTAATTACTTTCTTTCTCTTAATTACTTTTCTTTCTCCTTTTGGATAAGGACTTCCATTTCCTGTCCATTGTGGAGGTACTTCTCCTCCTGCTACTCCTTGTTGAACATTAGGTTCTGCTTTCTTAGAGTTAACTCTCTGTTCTGCTCCATTTTGATTATACATACTGCTTGTATCTCCTGCTGTATTTGATAAATCTTTACCTTTTTCTAATTCCATTTCTCTTGGTGTATCTGGTGAGTGTGCAACTTGTGTTGGATCATGTCCTGTTGGTGCATCTTTTTCTTTAGGTTTTATATTTCCTTGCCATTTCTCCATATGTGGTTCTCTTATTGGAGGTTTTTTATATCCTGTTTTTCTTTCTTGGAATTCTTCTTCTTCCTCATCTCCTCGTTCATCATCTGCTGCATAGTTATCTTTCTTTTTTGGCTTTGGTTTTCCAAAAACATCACCTTCTTCTAATTCAGGATGATTTTCATATACCTCAATTTCCATTGAATCTTTCATATCTTCTTTAGTATGAGGAGTTTTATGATGATCACCACCACCATGATATTCTCCACAATGAGCACATGTTAAATCTCCTCCACAATGAGCACATGTGTCATCATTTCCATCATGTAAATATGGATAATCATTCTTTTTAGTAAATGAACCTACAATTTTTTCTGCACTTTCTCTTGATTTACCTTCATCCATAAGTGCTTCTACTTTACCTTCAAATGTTTCTATACCTCTTAAATCTACTTTATATAAATCAGCTACTGTCGTTGCTTCTTGTAAAACTTTTTTTCCACCTTCAGTTAGTTTTGGTTCTTTCTTTTCTGCTTTTTCTAAATCAATTCTACAACCGAACTTTGAACATTTGATAAGCATCTTACCATCTCTGTCTTCAGTATGATCAGCCATTGCTTTTGCTACTGGATTAAAGTCTGTGATCAACGCTAATGGAACGGCTGGATCTTTACATACTGCTACTTCATAATGTTCTAAGTCTGTTAATTGATATGCTACTGAACCATCTTTCATAACTTTTGGTGTTCTATTTGCCTTTGTTGCACCACCAAATGATAATCCTTTGTATTCTCCTGATTTAATTTTACTCCAAATTTCATTATCTAATTCATAATTTTTGTGTATTTTACCTGTGATTTTGATCGCTGGAATTTCTTGACCTTCAGATTTGTATGTTGCTCTTGCAAAATTGATTCCTTTACCTATAATTCGATTAGAGTGAGTATCACTTATTGGTGCTCCTCTATCCATCCATACTGGTAATACTTTGTATAATTCATCTACTATTGTGATCTCTCCTTGTTTATCTTTAACTTCAACGGTCAAATAACCCTCAAAAAATCTTTCTTCAGAATTTATTGGATCTAGTGATTTGGTAACTATACTGCTAAAATATAGGTCTTTTCCCATAAATATAACATATACATGTACTATTTAAGTTTATTATAAAAAAAGGAGTGAAAAGTAAGGTTTTACCTACACTTATTCTTTTTTTGCTTTGCTTACTGCAAAGTCTGCTGCGAATCCTGTTGTAAGTCCTACTAGGGCTAAGCCTACGATTCCAACGGATTCGACTGCGATTGCTTGTGAAACAGCTATTGCAGCGAATGTAGAGATGATTAGAGCACCTGCTAGTTTCCTTGCAGAGTAAGTTTCGTCCTCACTGTGTAGGTATCCTCTCAAAGTGTTCAATCCTGCTCCGATTACTGCTGCTACAACAGTTATCAATACTGGATCGACCATAAGATATCAGATAAAGGCTGTTATATAAACTTATAGAACATTTTATTCGTTTTACTTATAACACTGTGACTAGATCAAGTGCATCTTTTACCCAGTGACAGTTAGATTTCTTCTTTTTAGCGCCTTTTTTTGCCATTTGTCTGTTTACCCCATTCGGCTGCTTCCTTAGAAATTGATAATCCTGTTACAAATAATGCTGAAATTGCTGCTATCATTAAACTCATATCAAAAGTTAAACCTACATCATATATAGATTCTGCTACGTTACCACCTACAAGTGGTGAAAAGAATGATATACCGAAGTTTCCAGCCACTCGTGCAAGACCTTTTACAATGGTAGTCATACAATCTCTTTAAATATGAGATATTTAAATTATCTTATCGGTTTTATGAAGTCAGTCTTCATAAGATGCATAAGAATACGTGGTTCTTCTAAGAATGTTTGAACCATACTATCAGTAAATACACCAAATGCTTCAAATTTACCACATGAGAAACAAATATATATTCTTGAAGACTCGGTTTTAGATGTTTCATATCCATATTGCCATTTACCACATTCACACTGTCTTTTTTGTGTTCTAATTCTTTTTGTTGTCCTTTTTCTCATAATAATTAAAAACATACGTTTATTAATAAGTATTTGGTTATGATAACTAATGGGAACATCATTTTATGTATATGAAAATTTAGCTGAATTTGAAAAATTATACAAATATACTATGGGAGAAGAAATGCATTGTATAAAAATAACAGATATGTATCTTAAACCTAACGATGTTTTATGGATTGTTGAAAAATATGATAAAATAAAAGAAAAACCACTTTTAGGTAGATCAATAGTTCATTTTAGAGATTCTAGCTTCGAAAAAAACAAACAAGGTGATGAAATTTTAGTATTACATGAAAAAGTTAAATTTGATCCTAAAAGAATGAAAGTACAATTTTTTCCAAAATTACTAAGAAAACCTATGTTTGAATTAAAATGTGATAGGTTTTATGGAAACGAGAAATTGAAAAAGGGAAAAAAGATAGATTATGCACATAGATACTATGATATCAATGCAGATAGAGTAAACTTGGTGTTAAAGGATGAAAATTGATTTATTTCTAGGTGACGTAGAAGATAAACTAGATGTAATAAACGGTAATTTAGAAGATCTTAAAGCATTATTAGTGTTACTTTTAGCACCACCTGATTTGAAAGAGTATGAAAATTATAAATTAACAAAAAGACAAAAATTATCTAAAGATTAACTATCTTTTATTTTGTGAGCCGTCAGTCATTAATATTTTCCAATCTTTACCTAATTTCTTCTTCATTTTAATCCAAAATGGATCTACACCGAACATTCCACCTTTTTTGTTGTATTCTTTGGTTACATTTGCTATTCTTCTATGACAAGTTCTACAGAATCTTCCGTTTATTTGTTCTATTTCAAATTTATATTTACCACAAAAGAAGCATAAACCATACATTTTATGTGTAATTGTTGCTAAAAGTGGCTCTCTACCACGCTTTCCAGCACATTCACCACAAATATCTGCAATAGTAGCCGAAGTTGCATCTCTTTTGAAGCAATTTATGCATATAGCCTCTTTGTAGTTGTCTACATGAGTATATTCGTCTTTTTGGTGTTTTTCCCAAAGTTTCTTTGTTAGATCATTTGCATTCTTGTTTGTATCTAACTCAGTTGCCACTTAATGCCACCTTCTTTAATGCATCTTGTAATATTATATAAATATTATTACATGAGTAATGATCAACGCCATTTTTACGTACTGATTTTTTTATTTCTTCAACAGTGTCATCAATAAGTTTAAAGTCTGGACTATATGCATTTGCTATAACTGCTGTTTTTACGTTATCTGCAATAACTTTAACAGTTGCTTTTTCTTTTTTAGTCAGTGGTTCTCCTTTAATTTTCTTCGCCATCTTCCCACCTCCTTGTATTTTCAAATTCTTGTTTTACTAATTCTCTTGCTTGTCTTACTGTCATTTGAGCTGATTTTCTTAACTCATCAACAGTTTTTGTCTTTGTCCAGCCAAAATCAACTGCTGTTTGTAATGTTTTCTTTACAACTTCAAAATTACTTGGTGTAATTCCGTCAGGGAAGTTCTTTTTACTCATAGTTGTTCCTGTTCCACTTGCAGGTGCACCCTGTGCAACCCCACCAGTGTCTGATGGTCTGGAGTTCTCAGGTTCTCCCTGTGATTGTTGTCTCTGTTCTTCTGCTTCACCTAGTGAGTTACCTCTACCTCTACCTTCAACTTGACCCATTGAGTTAATTGGGTCTTTACTAATCTTATATTCACCTTGATGTGTTCTTGTAATCTCGAATCCCATGCCTTGTAATGCTTGCATGTTGTTAATTTCAACACCATCTTGTTGTAGTTCTCTAAGTTTATCATTCTCTTCTCCTGCTTTTAATTTTAGATCCCAGTCATCTACACCGAACATTTCAGCTAATTTCTTAAAGAATGCTTTGTATAGTATGTCTTGACCCCATTTTACTGCTCTATTTGTAATTGTAACCTGTAAACCTTCTTGTGACCATCCTCCTACCATTTCACCGTAGTAAAGTGGTAAAACACCATAGATAGCACCTATAATCTGTCTTAATTCTTGTCTAATTGCAATAAATTCTAGTTCTTTTAATGAACCTGTAAAGTCTAACCATTGTGCCATGTTTTGTCCACCTTTATCTTGTTCAACAAGCAATGGATGTATCATGTAAGGGTCTTCAGTTGCTTTTTGCTCTAATGCATCCCATGATTTTCTAAATGTTTCATAGTTACGTGAAGCAATAACTAACATACCTCTTGGTGGTCTCATCTTATCAAAGTATTTTCTAACATACTCGTCCATATGAGATAATGACATTGCTTTACTCCATACAGAATAAATTGGGCTATAACCGTAAACAAGTGATGGTTTATACTTACCAGCCTTCCAAACTAGTTCACCTTCACCATAAATAACACGTTTTGGTTGTGGTATACCGATTGAATAGACTGAATTAACTTCACATACTGCTTTTAGTGCTTCTGCACCACATTGATCACATTTATTTGATGAAAGTCGTGTATCACGATGTTCAAATCGTGGACAGACAAATACTTTGTTTCTTTTGTCATCATAACCGATTCTACCGTCACTGTCTGCTATCATTGCAACTTGTGGAGGGTCTACACGAATAATTTCTTTAATTTCAGTCTTTCTTTGGTCAATTTTACCTGTTCTGTCATCTACAAAGTAGTTTTTCAGTAATAGCATGTATGCATTGTCTGCGATCTCTAAATCTCTTTCTAATTGTCTACATACGTCTTCTAAGCTTTGCTCGTTACCATTTATTGTCTTTGTCATTAAATCTTCAAGTTGTTTTCTGTGTTCTGGTACAGGTCTTCTCAAATCTTTAGAACCACATGTATCACATACTATAGGTTCTAGTTTTGCTTCAGGTAAGTCCTCATTTAGACCTGCTGGAGTAACTTCGTTTGTTGGTTTGTATTGAAACTCTTTACTACAGTTATTACATTTATACTTAAATCTCTCTGTTATCTCAAAACCATTCTTAAACATCTCTCTGTTAATTGTTTCAATAGGAATTCTGAGTGCATCTATATTATCTGCTAACTCATATATCATAATAAGTGGGAATGGAAAAATTGGTAATTTAGCACCTGTATCGGTACTCATATAAGGCTGTGAAATTGATGGTCTTACTGTAGATTCAGTATAACCCTTATTGGATAGACGGAATGCACTCTTAATGCTATCTACTAAACCCATGAGTATTCATTAGTGACTACGTATATAAACTTTGTCCAAATTTGTAATGTTTTTGTTAACCACTATGTTCAGTTATAGCACAGTGAATATCTCTACCTTTGTTGCTTTTACAAGTACAAGCACCATGTGTATGTTCTACATCTCCACCTTCATGTGAATGTTCTGTGCCATCTTCATGTGTATGTTTTCTATCTAATATTCCCATAGAAATAGTTATATGGGTTTATTAATAAAGATTCTTGTATCATTGGTGTGAGCTTGCATACTGTATACAGAGGACTGACGTAGCGACTCAGGTGATACATTATATAGGTGTAATTATACAGACAATCATGGTAGAACTTTCTACAAAAGAATATAGTATGATATTCCGTTGGTTTGAGAGAGCATTTGCAAAGAATAGTCCAGCAGACATTCCGTTAGAAGATAAAAGAGTTTTTTGGAAACTAACGTTCTTAGCAGAAGACAAAATAGAGGAAGAAAAACTAAGTGGTGCAAAAGAACACGAAGACACCTAATGCGAGCCGAAGGCGAGCCTTTAAAAGACGATAGTTGATTTTCAAGAAAGACTTATAAGAGGAAACTAACACACTATACACAATGGAAAAAAACACCTACGAATATATCCTTGAAGAGCTGCAAGAAATTGCAATGGATCATATGAGAGTATCAAACAGAATACACTCATTAAAAATACATATGACAAGACTCATAGAAAATAAAAAATTTGGTAATGATATATTAGAGTTTGATGACCCTATACTGGAGGACATATCTCATGGATAACGATAGAGACGGAATACTTCGAACCGTAAAACAAAAACAGAAATGGTATTTTGATTGGCACGTAATGTTAGCATTCTTTTTTATAGGCACAGGTATAGGTGTACCATTAGGTGTTGCAATGTTAGTATGGAGAGCATGGTCAGAGTACAAGGGTCAATTTTGGGAACGTAAACAGGAGATGGGTGACTTGAATAATAAATCAGCAGAGGCGATAAAGTAATGTCTAGTCCTATACGCGATATATTGGATTTACTACATGAGGATTGGTTGCCTGAAGATGTAAGAAAACAGTTACAAGGATTGATGATAGAACTTATAGAAAATATGCTAGAAACGGATAAAGTCGGAGACAGATTTCGATGGTAGGTTATACTCAACTTGCAAAGGTGGTATGCATCGCATGCAGCGAGCCGTTAGGCGAGCACTCGAAAAAAAATTTGGTTCGGTGTTTGTTTCGAGTTCAAGGTACGATGGTCAGCAATGGAATTGACAATTCTCAGAATGGCATAGAGAATACGCATGATATGGAGGACAAGTAATGGTCAAGATGGAGACTTTGAGAGATTTTGAAATGGCTCAAATGTTTAAAAAGAAAAGAAAGAAGAGGACTATAAAATGATAGTATGTAAGGGGTGGTGTGATTCTAAAAAGGACAATAAACGACCATCTGATCCTTTTGCTACTAGTTCATATTGTAAACGATGTAATTGGTGGTTGCCAAAACAATCTGATAATAAATGTCCATGTTGTCATGGTTTAGTAAGAACAAGACCTAGACATACTAGACAACGTGCTGCTTGGAGGGCTAAACATGTCAAGAGAACATAAGATTAGTACAAAGAAGGTCGTCAAGTTTTTGATGAAGAGAGAATGGACAGTATGGGATATAAGAGGTTCACATTATATTATGAGAAAGGCTAATTCTGATCTACAACTACAAGTTCCATTGAGAAAAGAGTTAGGTAAAACAACACTGGTCAGTACAATGGAACGTGCAGGCTTTACAGTGGAAGATTTATATAAGGAGTTAGGGTTTAGATGATTATGTATAATGACGACACAACATGGAAACAACACTACGAAGAGTGGAAACGACTTTTGGAAGAATCTTCAGTAGTTAAATCAAATCCAACTAGGTTAAAAACCGTACAAGATCTAGTAGCAGACTATGAGCGAGGAGAGTCAAATGACTAATTCTGATGATAGACTCATATGGATTTTTTCGCTATTAATAGGTGCAGTATTCATATTCGCATTGATTGGTCAGGCTAATGCAGAATCATATACAAATGAATTACCAAGTGAGATATATATTGAGCAGGGGGGTCAGATAAAGTTGACGAACTTGACGAACAGCACCTTGACGGTGCGACAGAACGAAGGGTTGTTTGGTTCTTCTCTAGGGATGAATGGTACATGGACTGCTAATATGCCATATGGTGTAGGTTCTTATCCTTGGT
>Ga0209992_10004343_pt1 | contig 11196 bp, 8 predicted proteins | sample 2SBtaG_2_FD_182564 | JGI IMG/M metagenome (GOLD analysis project Ga0209992, IMG submission 182564) | Deep subsurface microbial communities from Kolumbo volcano to uncover new lineages of life (NeLLi) - 2SBTROV12_ACTIVE470 metaG (SPAdes)... | ecosystem: Environmental > Aquatic > Marine > Volcanic... | reverse complement strand
GGAGGTCTCGGACACCGCGGCGCCGTCGACGGTCCAGCTGTAGGTGAGGTGGACCGGGTCGCCGTCGGCGTCCGACATCCCCGTGGCGGTACAGACCAGGCTGTCGTTGCAGGTCGGGTCTTCGGGCCCGAGCGACACCGCGCCGACCACAGGGGGCGTGTTGGGACACGCTGTGTCGCTTGGCTCCAACACGCCGGTGTCATCGCCGGAGCCGTCATCCTTGCAGGCGAGGAGAGCGAGGGTGAGCAGCATGGAACCTCCGGGGGTTGTCTGGCGTAACGCTGCTGTCGGCGAAAGCACCGCCTCGATCGCCGGCCTGTTGTAGCGTTCCGCGTGCTCTGGCCCCTCTTCCTCCTCGGCTGCCAGGACGAGCCTCCTCCCGCTGAGGCGGTCGTCGTCGACCCGCAGCCCGCTCGTGCCCCGGCTGCGAAGGCCCACCGTCCACCACCGCGCACGGTCTCGCCGGGCACCGTCGACCAGGACGGGCCGCCGGTCGCCGATCCGGCCGGCTTCCAGGCCTCGGCCGCGTGCCCGGGATGCGACGTGGTGGTGGTGAGCCTGTGCTCGCTGCGCGCCGACCACGTGGGGGCCTACGGCTCGGCGCTCCGCACCCCGGCCATGGATCGCGTGGCTGCGGCGGGCACGCGCTTCGAGCGCGCCTACGCCGCGTCGCCCTTCACCTTGGCGAGCTTGACGGCGGTGCTGACCGGGCGGTTCCCGAGCACCACGGGCGTGCTGTCCTGGGGACAGGGGCTCGGCGAGACCACCACGCTGCCGGAGGTGCTGGGCCTGTACGGCTACGCCACCGGCGCGTTCACCGTCGACGCGGCCTCGGGGCTGCGTCCGGAGTACGGGCTGGACCGGGGCTTCCAGCGGATGTCGGTGGTCGAGCCGCCCGCCGGCACCCCGGACGGCCGCTCGGCCGACGACCCCGGAACGCCGGGCGCCACCGCTGCCGAGCTCGTGGCGTGGATCGAGGCTGCGAGCACCGCCCGCCCGCTCTTCGCGCTGCTCCACAGCCGGTCTGCGCACTACCCCTTCGTGGTCTCGCCGGAGGGCGCGGACGCCGACCCGACCGGAGTCACCCGCGCGCTGTGGGAGGAAGGGCGGGGCACCGCCACCGAGGAGCTGCCGGGTCGGGCCGGAGGCCGCGCGAAGCGGCACGCGGTGCGCCAGCGCGAGGATCCCGTGAAGACCGCCATGGACGCGGCGGGGGACGCTGGCTGGCCCGTCTGGAAGGCTGCGTACGCGGCGGCCGTGGAGCGCACCGACCACGACGTGGCGGCGGTCCTCGACGTCTTGGAGCGCACGGGTCGCAGCGACCGCACGGTGGTCGTGGTGGTGGGGGACCACGGGGAGTCGCTGGGTGAGCAGGACGAGCTGCTCCACGGCGACGGGTACTTCGAGGGGGTCGCGCGGGTGCCGCTGATCGTGGCGGTGCCGGGCGTGGCGCCGTCGGTGAGCTCGGGCCTGGTGAGCCACGTCGATCTGCTCCCCACCGTGCTCGAGCTGGTCGGCGCGGCGCCGCCGGCCGGCATCGACGGTGTCTCGGCCGCGCCCCTGATCGCGGGGGAGGCCCAGGTCCGCGGCACGGTGCTGGTCGAGGGCGGCGTGGGGGCCCGCCGGGACGACGCCACGCCCCGCGGCGCGGTGATCACGCCCCGCTGGTCGCTGTTGCGGCAGGACTGGGGCTGCGGCGGCGCGGAGCGACCGCGCCCTGGCGGTCCACCGCCGAAGGCTCGGACCTGCCTGTACGACCTCCAGGCGGATCCCCGGCAGGCCCACGACGTCGCCGACGAGCATCCGGAGGTGGTCGAGGACCTGCTCGCGCGCTGGGATGGCTTCCGCGAGGCGCGCGCGGGCAGCAGCGTGGCCGAAGAGCTGCGCCTCGACCCCGAGTTCGTGGCCCTGCTGCAGGCGTCTGGCTACGACTTTCGCGCGGACCCGTGAACGGGCGGGCCGCGGCGGCCGGCGCCCTGATCGGCGCGCTGGCCGGAGGTGTCGGGCTGCCGCGGCTGGCCGCACCGCAGCCTCTCGAGGCACCCTGGTCGGTGCGTCGCGGAGCCGACGCCGACACGGACCGCCTGGAGCTCGGGCGCGGGAGCCAGCTCTGGGACCGGGCCCTGCAGGTGGGTGGCCAGGGCTTCGGCGCCCAGGACCAGGTCCTGCTGGACCGCGCCGCGGTGCGCTTCCGTGCCGAGCCCCTGTCCGGTGCGATCGAGGTCGTGCTCCGCGGTCCTGCGCGCCTCGCGCTGGACCGGGCCGGCTGGAGCGTGGACGGGCAGGTGGTCGCGTCGGCGGACACGCCCATCGAGCGCAGCCGGGGCGGCGTGCGGGTGGGCGAGGTCGAGCTCGAGATGCGCTCGCCGGCCTTCGAGTTCCGGGCGGTCGACGGGGTCGCCCGCCTCGGTGAGGTGCGGGTGGAGGACGCGGCGGGGGGCGCGCTCGTCGCCGCCGATCACGGCGCGGTGCGCGCGACCGACCTCGCGCTCGGCTTGATCGCGGGCGCGGCGGCCGGGGCTGCGCTCGGGTGGTTCGGCCTGCTCCCGGCGCTGTTGCTCCTCGCAACCCCGGGGGGTGCCTGGGTCACGCTGGTCGAACGGCTGGCGCTGGTCGGCACGCCGGCCTGGGTGCTCGCCCGGGGCGTGGTCCTGCTCGCGTTCCTGCCCGGCGTGCTCTCGGGCCTCCGTGGGGCGGCGTGGCTGGCGCCTCGACCCGGCGGCGGCCGTGCCTGGTGGCTGGCTTCGTCGCTGGCGGCCGCGTCGGTGGTCTGGCTCGGACCGTGGCTCGCGTTCGCTGGTCTGGCGCTCGTGCTGCTGAACGGCGTGACCGCACAGCGGGCTGGAACCTCGTCCCGGGCGTCCGTGGCCCAGCAGGCGCCCATGCTGGGTGCGGTGCTGGCCGGCTGGCCGCTCCTCGGCTTGCTGTGGTCGGTCGTGGTCCTGGCGGTGCAGGCCCGGCACCTCGCGTCCACGGCGCCACGCGCCGCCGCCGACCACCTCGTCGGGCTCCTCCTCCTCGCGCCCTGCTTGGCCGAGGCCCAGCTCCGTGCCAGCTACCTCGACGAGGTCTGGGCACCCGAGGCGCTGGCTCTGGAGCTGAGCACGCTGGAGCCCTGGTGGAGCGATCGGTGCGGCGAGGGGGAGCCGCTCCGCGTGGCCTGGGTCGGCGGCTCGTCCACGGCGGGTGCCTGGCAGCTCGCCGAGGAGCCGGAGAGCTTCTTCCCGGCGCGTGCCCACGAGGCGCTGTGCGTCGACGGGGCCGTGCAGAGCTGGAACCTCGGACGCGAAGGCGCCGACACCCACGCCATCGCCCGCGCGCTGCCGGCGTGGTTGCAGGCGAAGCCCGCCGACGTGGTCGTGGTCTACGCTGGCGTGAACGACCTCTGGACGGCCAACCACCCCCTCACCCGGGCGGAGCGCGAGGCCCGCACGGGGTCGGTGACCGGTCGGCTGGCCCACGCCGGTGGCCAGGTCCGACTGGTGCGGGGATTGGGGCTGCTGGCCGGCGTCGTCGCTCGTCCCGCGTCGCTGCTGGGGCCGGGCGCACTCCGCTCCCAGGAGCGGGTGGAGGGGTACCCCTCCGCGGTGCCGCTGGACGACGCACGTCGGAACCTCGAGACGATGGCCGGGTCGGTCGTCGGGTCGGGGGGCGTGCTGCTGGTGGTGCCGGAGCTCGTGGCCGAGCAGCATGCTGCGCTCTTCGCGCCCTACGCTGCCATGATGACGGAGCTCGCGAGCTCGCGGGTAGGGGTGCACGCCGTGAGCCTCGAGGAGGGCTTCACCGGAGGGGAGCGGCGCCGGGCGCTGTTGGACATGAACCACCTCTCGCGCTCCGGCCACCGCGTGGTGGGGCAGCACCTGGCGGATGCGATCAACGCGCTGACGAGGCCGGCGGCATCTCGGGAGGAGGGAGCACCATGAGCTGGGCGCCTCACCCGTCGGCGCCCGCCAGCAGCTCGTACCGGATCGACACCACGGCGCCCGGCTCGGGCACGTGCTCGCGCTCGAAGACCACGGCGTTGGCCCCCACGTCGAAGGCCCAGCCCTCGCCGTCCAGGTCGTCGACCTCCACCTCGAGGCTGCTCTCCTCGGCCACGTGGTCCAGCACGAAGGTGTCGAGGCGCCCGGAGAGGCCCAGCCCGATGCGCTCGAGGATGCCGTCGTAGTCGCTCGCGCAGATCGACTCGCGGAAGCCGTCGCTCGCGAGGGCGGCGGTCACGTAGCGGGTGCCGGCGTCGGCTGCTGCGCCGTCGCGGATGCAGCCGTAGGGCAGATCCCCCACCACCGCGTGGATCGCGAAGTCCTCGCCGGCGACCCAGGCCAGGTCGTCGACGTAGGCATCCACCTCGTCGGGGGAGTGGTCGTCCTCGTCCGAGAAGAAGGCCACGTGGAAGCCCGCATCGTCCCGCGGAAAGCCTTCGGCGAGCTCCACCGCCAGCCTGGCGGCCTCCAAGCCCTGCTCGTCCTTGTCGCCGTCGGTGCCGGCGAGCGCCTGCTCGAGGAACGCGCCCTCGAGGTCGTCGGTGTCCGGGGTCAGCAGGTCCCCGCGCATCGCGCCGGCGGTCTCGCCCGAGACGTCGGTGGTGACGATGCCGATGCGGAAGTCGGCGCCCGTCTCCTCCACCGCCTCGACCAGCGCGCCGAAGGCGTCGGCGAGCTGGGCCTGTTCCTCGCTCATCGAGGCGGAGTCGTCGACCACGAAGAGCAGGTCGCTCGAGGTCTCCTCGCCCTGCTCGAACACGTCGGTGAACACGGACTCGTGGATGCCGTATTCGGAGCAGGCGAAGAGCCAGAGCAAGCGGGGTCCCGTCGGTGGCCCCCAGCATCGTGGAAGCGGCGTCGCAGCGCAAGGTGGCGGGCAACCGCGCTGCAACCAGGACGCGCGGGGACGGGCGGCCGGCGCTGCTACAGTGGGCACCGGCGCCGGGAGCCAGGCATGTGGATCACGCTGCTGTGGGGCTGCGGATCCACCGAGGATCCGACCGTACCGATCGCCGTCGAGGTGCGGCCGAGCGAGGTCACCGTCTCGACCGGCCCCGACGGCGCCGAGGCCGTGCCCTTCGTGGCCTGGGCCACCTGGTCCGACGGCAGCACCGGCGAGCTCGACAACGTGGCCTGGAGCGTGTCCAACGCCTCGGCGGGCGACATCGACGAGCACGGCGGCTTCGCCCCGTCGGCCGACAACGGGGGCACCACCTGGGTGCAGGCGCGCCTCGCCGAGATGGTCGGCGTGGCGGTCGTCACGGTGATCTACGAGGACGTGATCAACGACGAGTCCGTCGATCCCGACCGCTTCTCCGGGCTCGAGAGCCCCTGGGACGAGGCCTGGCTCTACCCCCACGACGGGGTGGCGATGCCGCGCAACGCCCAGGGCGTGGCCTTCCAGTGGAACCCGGCGGGGGAGGCCTACCGGCTGCGGCTGTCGTCGGAGGTGACGGACCTGACCATCTACACCACCTCCCGTTCCTACGACGTGGACGCGGAGCTGTGGGGCTCGGTGGCGGCCGCGAACTCGGGCGGCGCGGTCGAGGTGGAGCTGGCAGCGGTCGCTGCGGACGGCACCTTGCTGGTCGCGGACCCGCTCGACCTCGAGGTGAGCCGCCTCGATGCCTCGGGCTCCATCGTCTACTGGTCGAGCTCGGCGGAGGGTGTGCTCGAGATCCCCTTCGGCGAGCAGGCGCGGGACATCCTGACGACCGAGACGACCGGCGAGTGCGTGGGCTGCCACGCGCTGTCGCCCGATGGCGCCCTCGCGTACAGCTTCGAGGGCGGCGATGGCCCGCTCGGCGCGGTCGATCTCGAGACCGGCGACACCCTGCTCTCGCGGCCCGATGGCTACAGCGGCAACTTCAAGGCCTTCTCGCCCGACGGCTCGGTGCTGGTGGTCACCCTGCAAGGTGCCCTGCAGGTGCTGGACGCGCAGACCTTCGAGACCCTCGGCGAGGTCGATCTGGGCACCCCGGCCACCCACCCCGACTTCGCTCCGGACGGCGAGCTGTTGGCGGTGGTGCTCTCCGACGAGTTCGTCTTCGACTTCAACTTCCGCTCGGGCCGCATCGCGGTGGTGGAGCACCTGGGCGGGGCCGGGTTCGGCGAGCCGCGGGTGCTCTTCACGCCGCCGGCGGGCCAGAACGCCTACTACCCGGCGTTCTCCCCCGACGGCGCCTGGATCGCCTTCAACGTCAGCGACGGCGAGAGCTACGACGACGACAACGCGGCGCTCTGGCTGGTGAGCGTGGACGGCGGGGAGGCGATCGAGCTCGCGCGCGCCAACCAGGGTCCGGGCCTGTCGAACAGCTGGCCGCGCTGGGCGCCCGCACCCGACGGCGACCTGTCTTGGTTGGCCTTCGCGTCGCGGCGGGACTACGGCTTCGTCGCCACGGGCATCCCCCAGATCTGGGTGGCGGGCATCGACCCCAGCCTGGCCGAACAAGGCGAGGACCCGAGCTGGCCGGCCTTCTGGTTGCCGGGCCAGGACGCCACGCAGAACAACCACCTGCCGCTCTGGTCCGACTGAGCGGAGGCGAGCGCGGTGTGCCGCGCGCCTCGCCGTCACGGGGTCGCCTACAGCCCGGGGTCGGCCCAGCTCACGTCGGCCAGCTCCTCCAGGTCGGCGATGGTCCCGGCCAGCTCGGTCCACAGCTCCGAAGCCACGGCCGGCTCGTCGCCGACGAGGTTGGTCAGCTCCTCCGGATCGGCGGCGAGGTCGTAGAGCTCGGCATCGCCACTGGACCACACGAGCAGCTTGTGCTCGCCGTCCTCGACGAAGGCGCTCGACGACGAGCCGGTGAGCTTCTGTCCGAAGCGCAGCGTGGCGTCCCCTTCGCCGAGGGTGGCCCCCGGCAGGTCGGTCGCGAAGGCGTGGGGGAGCACGTCGAGCACCGTCGGCCACACCTTGGCGTGCGTGGTGCGCCCCGTCCACGCCATCGGCTCGAGGTTGGGTGCCCAGAGCGCCGCGAGCGCGCGGTTGCTCGCGTCGTACAGGTTCACGTGGTGCCCGATCTCGCCGTGTTCGGCCAGCTCCTCGCCGTGGTCGCTCCAGATCACGACCAGGGTGTGGTCCAGCTGGCCCGCGGCCCGGGCTTCGTCGAGCAGCCGCCCGACCCCGTCGGAGACGTAGGCCAGCTCGGCCCGGTAGTAGAGATCGAGGTGCGCCTTCACGAGCGCCTGTTCGTCGGCGTCGAGGGTGTCCCAGGCCGCCGCGAGCTCCTCGAGCGCCCGAGCCTGGGTCAGGTTCCAGTCGATGTCCTCCAGCGCGTCCACGCCCACCAGGTACTCGTCGGGCGCGTCGTAGCCCTGGTGAGGGTCCATGAAGTGGGCGTGCACGTACCAGGGCTCGTCGTCCGACACGGTGCCGAGGGTCTCGAGGGCGGCGTCGACCACCGTGTCGGCGTCGGCCTCGGCGCCGCGGGTGTTGAGGTTCTCGATGTCGTCGAAGCCCTGGGCGGTGCCGTAGCTGGTGTCGAAGAATGCGTTGGTCGTGATGAGGTGGTTGCCCCACCCGGCGGCGCTCAGCACCTCGGGCGCGAGGGTGATGCTGTCGGGGGCGGAGCCCAGGTCCTGGTCGTGGCCTTCGGCGGCCTCGGGCACGAAGCTCAGGTCGGTGGCCTCGGCGCCGCCCTGGAAGCAGAGCACCGAGCTGAAGGTCCAGTTCGAGCAGCTCCGGTGGTCGGTGAAGACCACGCTCTCGTCCAGCAGCGCGTCGATCTCGGGAGTCGACGCCTGCCCACCGAACCAGCCGAGCTCGCCGACCCGGAAGGTGTCGATCGAGATCATCAGCACGTTGTACGGGCGGTCGCCGTCGAAGCTCAGGGGTCCCTCGTAGCCGCCGTCGGTCTCGCTCCCGGGCTCGTAGACCTCTTCTTCGATCGGAGCGGAGGTGTCGAGGTTCGCGGTGTCGTCGTTGGCGGCGCAGGCGAGGAGGATGGTCAGCATGGGGCTCTCGGCGGGGGGGACCTGTGCCTATGCCAGGATCGTGCCAGCCGCCGCACGCGGTCTCGCGGCCGCCACCCTGCAGAAGTGGCAGGCCCACCTGCAGGAACCGCTCGGTCCGTGCGCGGTACGGTTCCACCATGAGCCTCCTGAAGCACCTGTCCGAGCTCCGCAACGGCGCCGCCCTCGGGCGCGCCAGCGACGGCAGATCAGCGCCTGGGCGGTCGACGCCGGTCGTGTGCATCCTCCGGGTGGTCCTGTTCCGGCATGTCCCTCTCGTCCGACCGTTGCGATGGTCGCGTGCCTTGCAACGCACTTCCGCAAGATGATGCCGGCGCACCGCGATGAGAAGCGGCCCCTGTCGTGATCGTTCGCTTCTGCCTCTACTCCGTCGTCAAGAACCTCCGGTTCGCGGACCCGTTCCTGGTGCTGTTCCTCCTGCACCTGGACCTGTCGTTCACCGAGATCGGACTGCTCCTGGGTTTCGGGTCACTGTTGACCGGTCTCCTGGAGATCCCCTCGGGCTTCCTGGCCGACCGTTGGGGGCGCGTCCGGTCGGTCGCGGCCTGCTTCCTGTGCTATGCGGTGTCGTTCTCCCTGTTTCCGTTCGCCGCGGCGGCGCCCGAAGCGAGGCGCCAGGTCTGGCTCTACGCCCCCGTGGCAGCGTTCGGGATCGCCGAGGCACTACGCACCGGCGGCCACAAGGCCATCATGCTGGACTGGCTCGACTCGCGTGGCGAGGGCAGCCGCACCACCCAGGTGATCGGCATGACCCGGGCGTTCAGCAAGTACTCGGCAGCGGCCTCAGCGCTTGCTGGGGGCGTGATTCTGTTCCTCACCCGGGACTACGACGGGCTCTTCTACGCGTCTGCGGTCGCTTCGGTCGGCGGGTTCGTGCTCATGTGCACCTATCCACGCGATCTCGAAGGCGAGCAGCGCCGTCATGCACGATCCCACGCCGGAGGACCGGGGGCTGCTTCACGGCAGACGCTGCGAGAGCGTCTCGGGGCCATCGGTCGGGCGCCTGGCTTCAGCTTCCTCTTCGCACGCTCGGTCATGTTCGAGAGCCAGGCTCGATTGATGTTCAAGTACTACCTTCAGCCGCTACTCAAGCTGACCCTCCAGGGGTGGGGGTTCGCGGTGGTGGGCTCCGGGGCGCTGTGGGTTGGCGGGTACGATTTCGCGCGCGGGGTCCTCGGTGGGTTGGGTGCGCAGACGAGCGCCAGAGCCCAACGTCTGTTCGGCGGTGTCGAACGATCCTTGCGTGCAGCCTTCATCGGGGGCTTCCTGCTGAGCGTCGGTCTCGCTGTGTTCGTGTGGCGTGGATGGATGACCGCGGGACTCGTCCTTCTCGTGGCACTGACCGTGTTGCAGAACCTGCGGCGTCCCGTATTCCTGAACGCCTTCAACCTCGTCATGGACGGGCCGCAGCGGGCCACGACCCTGTCGATCGAGAGCCAGGCCCGTAGCTTGGTGACTGCGGTGATGATGCCCCTGGCCGGGTGGCTGATCGACGGACTGGGCATGGCGGCGGCGTTGGGGATGACGTCCGTGGTGTTTGCCGTAGGGATGTTTGTGCGGCCGATCCAGTCGAACTCCGAAGCACGGTCCGTCGACTGAAGAGCTGCGTCGCACCGGCGCGTCCTGCTGCATCGCCGAAGCGGCCTTGCACGCCTGCAGGAACCGCTCGGTCCAGGTGCGGTACGGTTTGCACCATGAGCCTCCTGAAGCACCTGTCCGAGCTCCGCAACGGCGCCGCCCTCGGGCGCGCCAGCGACGAGCAGATCAGCGCCTGGTCCCTCCACGAGAGCGACAGCCAGGTGGCGCGGAACGCCCACCGCCTCAACCAGGGGCTGGAGCTGGCGGCGCTCCTCCAGGGGCTGCGCCGTGGCGAGAAGGGGGCGCTGATGGCCCGCTTCGAAGGGCTCACCGGTCGGAGCGACAGCTTGCTCTACAACCGTGCGGCTGTGGCCCGTGGCTTCCTGGCCGCCCTGGAGGAGGCGGGAGAAGTTTCCAGGAAGCTGGAAACTTCTCTGCTCGACGTGCCCTGGTCGGAGCTGCCGGGAGCGGTGCGCGCGGCCCTGGGACTGCCGGTCAAGGCGGCGAACACGTCCTCTTCGGGGGGCGAGAAGCGGCTCGCGGATCTCTGGACGGGCTGGCTGGACAACATGGACAGCATGGCGGGTGAACGCCTGGAGGACCTGCGGCTCTTGGAAGAGCTCCTCGCCGCGCGGCTCAAGGAGATCTCCGCCCGCCGTGCCGAGGCGGAGGCGATGGCCGCCGAGTCGCCCGCCGCCGAGCCCACCGAGGAGCCCACCGAGGAGCCCATCGAGGAGGACGACGACGAGCCCAGCCTCGTGGTCCCGTCGGTGCCGCGCTCGCCGCCCGCCGGCATGGACGGGGAGAGCCGCGACCGGGATCTCGACGAGGCGGGCGGGTCCTCGTCGCTGTCGGGTCGCCCTTCCGGAGAGGAGCCGGAGGTCCCGAGGACCGGCCCGCGCCGGCGGGGTCGTCGACGCGGGTCGTGAGCCCCCGTGGAACGCTGGCGTCGCGGTTCAGCCGGAGGCCCTGGGCTTCACGGCGAAGGTGTTGCCGGTCGACATCGGCTTGCGTGCCGGGGGCGCGGTGTTCGCCACGCAGGTCCACGTGAGCACCTCGAGCTGCGCCTCCTCGAGCAGACCGCCCGGTCGGGCGCTGTCGTGTGACTGGTGGGTGCGCACCCGCGCGGTGATCTCGGCCGCCTGGTGGCTGCACGGGAACGGCTCGTCGGCGTAGGCCACGGTCTGCGTGCCGAGCACCAGATCCACGTAGCTGGCGTGGTCGTCCTGAAGGTCGCGGACCGGGTGCTGCCACGGCATGGTGGCGCGCCGGGCGAGCACGGTGACCACGCGACCGTCGTGGTCGGCGAGGGCCTTGGAGGTCGGCGTGGGGAGCAGGATGGCGTTGCGGGTGGCGAGGGCGAGCAGGATCGAAGCGAACATGGTGGGCCTCCTTGTGGTCCCAAGGTCCCTCCCTGGGGGGCTCCGGACTTTCTCGACGCTTTCGCCGGCCCTGCGATCAGGTGCGCACACACGGCAAGGTCAGCGTGAAGCGCGTGCCCACGCCGACCTGCGACGACACCTCCAAGGTGCCGCCGTGGCGGTGCGCGATCTCGCGCGCCAGGCTCAGGCCCAGGCCGGTGCCTCTCCCTTTGGCCTGGTCGGTGTACCAGGGCTCGAAGATGCGGGACAGAAGCGCGCGGGGCAGGCCGACACCATCGTCT
>Ga0209992_10004340_pt1 | contig 11208 bp, 12 predicted proteins | sample 2SBtaG_2_FD_182564 | JGI IMG/M metagenome (GOLD analysis project Ga0209992, IMG submission 182564) | Deep subsurface microbial communities from Kolumbo volcano to uncover new lineages of life (NeLLi) - 2SBTROV12_ACTIVE470 metaG (SPAdes)... | ecosystem: Environmental > Aquatic > Marine >... | reverse complement strand
CGATATGGACTGGTCAACTGATGTTTCTGTTGGTGAGTATATAATAATTGAGTGTTACAAGTATCTTGATCCTGCTACGTATACATCCGTATGGGGTGACTGGTGGCTGAGACAATATACTACTGCACTGATCAAACGACAATGGGGAGAGAACCTAAAGAAGTTTGAAGGTATGCAACTTCCAGGTGGCGTGACATTTAACGGTCAAACTATATGGTCTGAAGCTGTAGAAGAAATACAAAGATTAGAAGAACAAGTAATGTCAGGATTTGCTACACCTCCAATGGATATGATAGGTTAGTTTTATGACTACAACAAATGTGTATTTTAACAACTTTGATAACCAAGGTGAACAAAACTTAATAGAAGACTTGATTATTGAGAGTATTAAAATATATGGACATGAAGTCTATTATATGCCGCGTTCTTTGGTGGCTCAGAGTAATGTATTTGGCGAAGACTTGTTGTCTAAGTTTGAAGAAGCATTACCGCTAGAAATGTACATTAAGAATGTAGAAGGATTTGAAGGCGAAGGAGATTTTCTCACTAGATTTAATCTAGAAATAAGAGACCAGATCACATTCACAGTATCACGCAGACGTTGGTCAGAAGAAGTAGAAGATCAATACACACATACTGATTCAGATGGCGACTATATAAATCGCCCCGCTGAAGGAGATTTATTGTATTTCCCTCTCAACAATAAAATGTTTGAAGTCAAGTTTGTTGAGCATGAAGCAGTGTTCTATCAGATGGGAAGTCTGCAAACCTACGATTTAAGTTGTGAACTCTTTGAATACAGTAATGAAGCTATTGATACTGGTGTAGGTGTGATTGACGCCGTTGAAGATAATCTTTCAAGTAATGCTCTTAACTTCCAGATTCTAGATGAAGCTGGTAACATTCTCGTACTTGAAGATAGTAGTTCACTTGTACAAGAAGGCTATCGCATAGAAAATACAGATCAGACAGCAAACAACGAGTTTTTCGGAGCATCTTCAAATATTGACTTTATAGACTTCAGTGAAGGTAATCCTTTCTCAGAGGGAGCTAACTGGTAATGTTTGGGCACCAATTCTATCATCAAGCACTCAGAAAATATATTATCATGTTCGGTAATATGTTTAATGACATTTATATCAGCCGAAAGAATAACTCTGGTACGACTATACAGACATTAAAAGTTCCTATCTCTTATGGACCTAAAGAGAAATTTCTTGCTAGATTGAACGCTGATCCAAATCTTAATCGTACAGTTGCTACACAATTACCTAGACTTGCATTTGAAATTACAAATATGACATATGCCGCTGATAGAACAGTAAATAAACTCAAGAGAAATGTAGCGATAAGCGACGGTAACAACACACTAAGATCACAATATGTACCTGTGCCATATGACTTAACAGTATCTTTATATGGTATGTTTGCAGGAAACGAAGACGCTGTACAAGTAGTAGAACAGATATTACCGTTCTTTCGTCCTGAATGGACAAACTCAGTAAAGCTTGTTCCAGAGATGGGACACTATTATGACGTTCCTACTATTCTTAATGATATGTCAATTGAAGACACATATGAAGCAGATTTTCAGACACGCCGCGCTATTATATACACTTTTAACTTCACTGTCAAGGGTTTATTGTTTGGTCCTGTATCAAAGACGGGTATTATACGTCGGACATATGTCGATTTTACTATACCTTCGTCAAATACAGCAACAGGAAACGTAATTGTGTCTTCTACAGAAGGACCGCAATCAAAACTGACAATAACTCCTGGTCTGTTAGCAAATGGTTCTCCAACTTCTAACTCTAGTGCGAGTATAGCAGTTACCAGTATTAATGCAAATGACACATACGGAGTTGCAATCGACCACGAAAACTTCTTTGATGGATTAAATAGGCACCACCACGAATGAAAAATAATGTAACTGATGATTTGAATGAAATACTGAACGTAGATCAAGAATTGATTGAAGTGGAAGAACCTAAACATCAAGTGGATGTTCCTGATGATGTAGGAACAGACTATGATTTTGCTAGAAAAAATCTATATGATGTCATAGGTAAAGGTAATGAAGCTTTAGACTATTTGCTAGAACTTGCGAAAGCGAGTGAACATCCTAGAGCGTTTGAAGTCGTTGGTCAACTTACTAAAACTCTTGTAGACGCAAACAATAATCTATTGGATATTCAAAAGAAAGTAAAAGAGTTATCTAAAGATAGCTCTCCGCAAAATGTTACTAATGCACTTTTTGTAGGATCAACTTCCGATTTACAAAAGTTATTAAAGGAAAAGAATGAGTGAGACATATTTAGGAAACCCTAATCTAAAAAGGTCAAACGTTCCTATAAATTTTACAAATGATAATATAAAAGAATATGTAAAATGTGCAGAAAATTCTGTTTATTTTATTAAAGAATATGTAAGAATTATAAACGTAGACCAAGGCTTAGTGCCTTTTGAACTGTACGATTTTCAAGAAGAGATGGTAAACACATTTAATGATAATCGTTTTGTGGTGTGCAAACTTCCTCGACAGTCTGGAAAATCTACTACAGTAACAGCTTATATGCTGTGGTTAGTGTTGTTTCACGAAAATCAGAATATAGCGATACTTGCAAACAAGGGCGCACTTGCGAGAGACTTGCTCGGTAAAATACGTCTAGCATATGAGCATTTGCCTAAATGGTTACAGCAAGGTATTACAGTATGGAACAAAGGTAACATAGAATTAGAGAATGGATCAAAAATAGTAGCGGCCGCTACATCATCTAGTGCTATTCGTGGGGGATCATACAATTTAATCTTTCTTGACGAGTTTGCATTTGTTGGTAATAATATGGCAGACGAATTTTTTAGTTCAGTTTATCCTACAATATCTGCTGGTCAGTCTACTAAGATATTCATAGTATCTACTCCGAATGGTATGAATCACTTCTATAAGCTATGGGTAGACGCAGAAGAGAAAACAAACAACTATATTCCTATAGAAGTACACTGGTCTCAAGTTCCTGGTCATAATGAAATATGGAAAGAAGAGACTATTGCGAACACAAGCGCAGAACAATTTCGCCAAGAATTTGAGTGTGAGTTTTTAGGATCAGCAAATACGCTTATACATCCATCTAAACTCAAACAATTAGCCTTTCGTGCCCCTCTAAAAGTTTGGAATGACATAGAAGTTTATGAAAATCCTATAGAAAATCATGAATATGTAATAAGTGTTGATACTGCTAGGGGTGTAGGGTTAGACTATTCAGCGTTTCTTGTATTTGATATAACAGAGGTTCCTTACAAGCTTGTAGCAAAGTTTAGAGATAAGAATATATCTCCATTACTTTATCCTAACATGATTTCGTTAGCAGGTACACGATATAACGGCGCGTTTGTTATGGTAGAACTTAATGATATCGGTCAACAAGTAGCCGATATATTACATTCAGATTTAGAATACGAGAATTTACTAATTACAAGTGTAAGAGGTCGAGGTGGACAAAAAGTAGGAGGAGGATTTGCAAAAGTAATACAACTAGGCGTAAAAACAACCAAACAAGTTAAGAGCATAGGATGTTCTAATCTTAAAGATATGCTAGAAAATGATAAGATTTTGATAGAAGATTTTGACCTGATTACAGAACTCTCTTCTTTTATAAGTAGGAAAAGCTCTTATGAAGCAGAAGAGGGAGCACATGATGATTTAGTCATGTGTTGTGTTTTATTTGCTTGGCTTGTTAGACAAGAATATTTTAAAGATTTAACAGACACAGATATACGAACAAAAATCTACGATGACAAAATTAAAATGTTAGAAGATGAAGCATTAAATTTTGTTTTAATGGACGATGGACAGCCAGATCCAAATGTTATTGATATAGATGTCAATGATAGCGTATTTGGATTTGATCCTAATCTATCAAATCGAGACCCCTACTGAAATGCCCTATTTTATAAATATTGCTATAGGATAAGAAAAGAAACCGTCTATATAAAGGAGAACTCTCATGGCATTCCAAGTATCGCCTGGTGTAAATGTAAGTGAAATTGATCTTACTACCGTGGTTCCTGCCGTATCGACTACGGAAGGAGCTATAGCCGCGCACCTCAAATGGGGACCCGTAGAAGAATTAGTCTTAGTTGATAGCGAAGACAGACTTGTAAACGTATTTAACAAGCCAAACGCAAATACAGCATCCGACTTCTTTACGGCCGCCAACTTTCTATCATATGCTAATGCTCTATACGTTTCTAGAGCAGTAGACGCATCTGCCAAGAACGCCGCAACAGGTGCCGCTGGCGGAACTCTAATTAAAAATAAAACAAAATATGACGAAGATTTTACTACGGCTGCCACTAAATCAGATTGGTATGCTAAGTATGCTGGTGATTTAGGAAACTCACTCAAAGTTTCAACTTGCTCCAATGCAAACGCATGGGAACAAGCCTTTAGTACTAACAGCACGAATACCGCAGGACGGTTTGTAGCCGCTAACGTTGCTTTTACGTTTACTGCTGGATCTAATACTGTTGCTATTGCTTATGGTGGTAATACTGCACATGTTGGCGCAACAGTAACAAATAACTTTCAAAAAGGCGATATTCTTCTAAGTTCTAATAATATCGTTCTTGGTAAAGTAGATTCAATTTCTTCAAATACCGTTCTTAAATTACAAGGAACTTATACTGCATTTGCTGATGGTGGAACTTCTAATCTGAAGATTGGTGGAACTACAGCAACTGTTGCTCAAGCTTCAGCCGTTCTCAAACGCCGTTGGGAGTATCATAACGAATTTGATAGCATTCCTTCAACAACCGAATATGCAAATACTGTCAACTCACAGAATGACGCAATTCATGTCATAGTAACCGACGAAGATGGAATTATTTCAGGCACTAAAGGTACAGTTATAGAGAGATATAGTAATCTGTCTCTTGCGTCTGATGCTAAGACTGAAACTGGCGCTGTTAACTACTATAAAGAAGTTATCAATCAACAGTCTCCTTGGATTTATTGGGGAAAACATCAAGTCAATCATACTAATGCAGGAACTCGCGCAGACGCTACGAATAGTGGCGCGGCCGCTTCGGGTACGAATTTTATCACGAAATCCTCTCCTACTTCAAATAGTATGGTAAATGGAACTGATGGAACTGCCGCAGGCAACGATGATTACATTCGTGCCGCTAATAAGTTTAAATCCGCTGAATCAGTTGATATATCATTCATTCTAGGATCCAATCATGGCACAGCCGTTCTTCAGCATTATGTACAAAACATTGCTGAAGATCGTAAAGATTGTATCGCAGTTATTTCTCCCACAAGAGCGAATGTTGTTAACAACGACGCTTATGAGGGTAAAGAAACTACTGATGTTCTTGCTACTCGTAGCACATATAACATCGATTCATCTTATGCAGTCATGGACAGTGGTTGGAAGTACATGTACGATAAGTACAATGATCTTTATCGCTACGTACCTCTTAATGGTGACATAGCTGGACTTTGTGTTCAGACTGATGTTAGTAGAGATCCTTGGTATTCTCCAGGTGGTTTTAACCGAGGAAATATCAAGAATATCATTAAACTTGCTTACAATCCAGCGAAAGCAGATCGTGATCAACTTTATAAAGATAATATCAATCCTGTTGTCACTTTCCCTGGACAAGGTACAGTGCTATTTGGCGACAAAACATTACAATCTAAGCCTAGTGCTTTTGATCGTATCAATGTTCGTCGCTTATTCATTGTTCTTGAAAAAGCAATTTCTACTGCCGCTAAATTCACATTGTTTGAGTTTAATGATGACTTTACTCGCGCACAATTTAAAAACCTAGTAGAGCCGTTTTTGAGAGATGTTCAAGGAAGGCGAGGCATCACCGACTTTAGAGTTGTCTGTGATTCTTCTAACAACCCAGGTTCTGTAATTGATCGTAACGAATTTGTTGGAGATATTTACATTAAACCAGCACGTTCTATCAATTTCATTCAATTAAACTTTGTTGCTGTAAGAACTGGTGTAGAATTTTCTGAAATAGTTGGCAAATTCTAATAAATAGTTCAAAAGAACAGGAGAAGAAATAATGCCTTTTAATGTAAACAACTTTCAAGCCGCACTCAAAGGCGGTGGCGCACGAAATTCACTGTTTGAAGTACAGATATTCAGTCCTTTCGGCGGTGATACTACTTTCATGTGTAAAGGAGCGGCTATTCCTGCGGCAACTATAGGAGTAATTGATGTACCGTATTATGGTCGTCAGGTCAAAGTTGCAGGAAATAGAACCTTCGACACTTGGACACCAACTATCATCAACGATGAAGACTTTGCTATTAGAGCCTCAATGGAAAGATGGAACCAATCTATCAATGAGTTTGTAGATAATACAAGAACGCTTGGCACTGGTTCTCCAAGTTCATATAAATCAACAGCAAACATTTGGCAATACGGACAAAGCGGTGCTTTCCTAAGAGCATATACTTTGTTTGGAATATTCCCTTCTAACATTAGCACGATTGATCTTGCTTGGGATACAGAAGGAATCGAAGAATTTACTGTTGACTTTACATATGATTATTGGGAAAGCTTAGGTGGCGGTGGCGCCGGCGGTGTTGGTGTTTCTGTAGGCTTCTAATATTAAGTGATGTTGTAAGAGTGACATAAATAGAAATGTTACTCTTTACATAAAGGATATAACATGGCTGTAGAACTCTTTGGTTTCCGTATAGGTAAGGTAGAGGATCAAAAAGATAGCGTTGTCTCTTTTGCTCCTCCCGAACCTGATGACGGATCACTCACTATTGCACAAGGTGGTGTCTTTGGCACCACTGTTGATTTAGAAGGTACCGCTAAGAACGAAGCGGCACTTGTTACAAAATATCGTGAAATGACTTTGCAACCCGAATGTGAAAAAGCCATTGACGATGTTGTTAATGAAGCTATCGTTGGCGACACAAAAGAACAGACTGTTCAGATTGTATTAGATGATACAGATTTGTCTAGCAGTATAAAAACAAGACTTAATGAAGAATTTGATGAAATTCTTTCGCTTCTAAAATTCAATACAAAATCATACAACATATTTAAAGACTGGTACGTAGACGGGCGTTTGTACTATCATATCATGATAGATACTAAGAATCCAAGGGCTGGTATAAAAGAACTAAGATATATCGATCCACGCAAGATTAAAAAAGTAAGAATGGAAAAACGCGATAATAAAAATCCCAATCAAATAACAAAAACTGTATTACACAAGAAATACGACGATTTTTATATATACCAGCCCACAGGAATAGGTTCAAATAACGAAGGTATCAAGATAGCACCAGACTCTATCGCATATTGTCATTCTGGTGTTTTAGATAACCGAAACTATATGGTCCTATCGTACATTCATAAAGCGATAAAGCCTCTCAATCAGTTGCGTATGTTAGAAGATGCAACAGTCATTTATAGACTAGCAAGAGCGCCAGAGCGCCGCATTTTCTATATCGACGTAGGTAATTTACCTAAAGGTAAAGCAGAACAATACCTACGCGACATGATGCAGAAACACAAAAACCGTCTTGTCTATGATGCTGAAACAGGTGCTATACGTGATGATCGTAAGTTTCTGACAATGTTAGAAGACTACTGGTTACCACGTAGAGAAGGTGGCCGCGGAACTGAAATAACGACACTGCCTGGAGGTCAGAATCTAGGCGAACTTGATGATGTTATATACTTCCGTCGCAAATTATACGAAGCCCTTAATGTTCCTATATCAAGATTGGAAACTGATAACCAATTTAATATGGGTCGAGCATCAGAAATTACAAGAGATGAACTTAAATTTTCTAAATTCATTTCTAGATTGCGGGCGAAATTTGCTGAGTTATTCTTTATTCTTCTTGAAAAGCAATTGTTGTTAAAAGGAACAATGACAAAAGCAGAATGGAGTGATATAAAAGATAAAATCTATTTTGACTTTCTTGAAGATAATCACTTTTCAGAACTTAAAGAAGCTGAGATTATGGAGAATAGATTACGACTTCTGAGTGATGTAGACCAACATCTTGGTAAATATTATTCAGCTACATGGATACGTAAAAATATTCTACATCAAACCGAAGATGATATTGAAGATATCAACAAAGAAATCGAAGCTGAAAAAGAAACTGATGATGAAGGCGATGAAGAGGATGAATTTGAAAGTAAACAGCTATAAAGCAACAATTTATTATAAATAATAGTGGAATAAGGAGATTAATAATGGCAGACTACACTACAAAGGATGCGGTTCAATTTACTTTGGATAAGAATACTGCTAAGTTTAAAGAGGCTATTACAGACGTATTAACCCAAAAAGTTTCTGATGCAGTTGAACTTAGACGAGTCGAAGTATCTGGTCAGTTTATGTCAGCCGAGACTGAGGGGAGTCAAGAATCAGATGAAAACGTATAAACAGTTTTTTGAGACTGCCGACGCAAAGGATTATGTCGTTAAAGATGATGACGAAGATGAAAAAAAAGAATTAAAACCTCGTTCAAAAGGCGAGAAAAAATTTAAGGATGCTCACAAGGTCGATAAGAAAAAGCACCCCACGGCGGATGACAGTGTACACACGGGCGATATCAAAAAGAAAGTTAAAGAAGAAGTCGAGCTAGAAGAAAAAGCCAAAGTTAAAGAAGATGATGAAGACGAAGACGAAGATGAGGTTGCTGGCAGAGGTGACGAAGACGAAGAAGATAGTGATGACGATGACGATGACGAAGAAGAAATTGACGAAGACGTTTTAGGTTCTTTAGAAGATATCGCTAAGAGACATCAAGCTAAACGTGTCAAATTTGGAAATAAAAAGAGCATGACAGTAGATGCTACAACAGCTAATGCAATGGTTAGTATGTTTAAGAAATTGAATGATCAGAACAAAAAGAGAATGCGACCATTCATAGACAAGTCTCCTGAGAATTTTATGAAGATGATGGACTTAGCTTTTGGCGGAGGAAAGAAATAATGGCATTAAAACTTAAAGGCGCACAAATAGCGGCAACCACAGCGGTTGCAACTGCTAATAACGTTTCTTCTGCTACAGTAGTTCTGGTACAAAACGCTGGTTCTACTAGTAGACTAGTCACTTTAGTAGACAATGCTACTAGCGCGGCTACTATTGGATCGTTCAATCTTCCTCCTAATCAAAATGTACGCTTAGAAAAGAACTCTACAGATGAAATCTTTGCGGCCCATGCTGATATTAAACTGACGCCTATTGCTCATTCAACCTAAGGAAAAGTAAATGAAGCTTATATGCGAAGTCAACGAAAACGTTAATTATCTCACAGAAGATAAGGAAGACGGTGCAAAGAATTATTTCATCGAAGGCATTTTTATGCAGGGAGATGTTAAGAATCGTAACGGCCGCGTATATCCAGCAGAGGTCTTAGCTAGAGAAACTAAACGATATACTAAAGAGTATATCAATAAGAAGAGAGCATATGGAGAACTTGGTCATCCTCAAGGTCCCACTATCAATCTAGAAAGAGTTTCACACTTAATCACAGAATTAAAACAAGATGGTTCTAATTTTGTTGGTAAAGCTAAAATCATGTGTGAGACACCTTACGGTAAAATCGTAAAGAGTTTAATGGACGAAGGCGCTCAATTGGGTGTTAGTTCTAGAGGCATGGGTTCTCTTAAAGAAAAGGGAGGACAAGCCGAAGTCCAAAAAGATTTCTATCTCGCCACTGCTGCCGACATAGTTGCCGACCCATCTGCTCCTGAAGCATTTGTTTCTGGCATTATGGAAGGTAAGGAGTGGGTCTGGGATAACGGTATCATTAAAGAATCTGATATTGCTACTTATGAAGAAGCTATTAAATCTGTTTCTAGAAAAGATTTAGAAACAGCTAAACTTAAAATATTTGAAAACTTCCTCTCAAAGTTATAAAATTATAAATATATTAAATGGAAAAAGATAAATTTATCAAGGAGTGTTCTAATGTCTGACCAAGAGCAAGAAATACAAGCCGAGGCTGATGAAATCCTCGAAGCGGAAGCAGTAGAGGAAGTAATCGAATCGGACGAGCAGGAACAAGATGACGGCGATCTCCAAGAGAAAAAGTCTGTAAAAGAGTTTAAAGCTAGTCATGGAGATCCTTCAGAAGTTCCCGATTCCGACGCAAAGAAAACGGACGAAAAGCCTAAAGGTAAAGGCGAAGCGGCCCCTAAGACTAAAGTTGGTATGATCAACGCTATGGTCTCTGCCATGAAAGGTCTTAAAAAGGACGAAATCGCTGCCAATTGGGGCAAAATCAATGCCGCTCTACTTCCTGATGAGGAAGAGGACGACGAAGATAAAGAAAAAGAAGAGTCCAAGAAGTCTGTCAAAGAAGTCAAGAAAATCACGAAAGAAGATATTGATGTTGAAGAAGATGTCAAAGCACTCTTTGGTGAAGAAGACCTTTCTGACAAATTCAAAACAACTGCAACCACGATCTTTGAAGCCGCTGTTGTCTCTAAAGTAAATGAGATTTTAACAGAAGCTACTACGGATTTAGATTCTGATCTAGAGTCAGAAAAAGAAGATATTATCGAAGCTACATCTTCTCGTTTAGATGACTACCTAGAGTACGTTGTCGAAGAGTGGATGAAAGAAAATGAACTTGCAGTTGAACAGGGAATTCGTGTAGAAATTACAGAGAATTTCATGACCGGGCTTCGTCAAATTTTTGAACAGAATTACATTGACATTCCTGAAGAAAAGACTGATCTAGTAGATGAACTTGCTACTAAAGTTCAAGAACTAGAAACTTCAGTTAATGAAGAAATGGAAAAGAATATCGCATTAAGTAAGGACCTTAGTGAGATTAAAAGAGAAAAGGTTCTTCGGGTTGTAAGTGAAGGCCTTTCAGAGACTCAAGCAGACAAGCTAAAATCACTTTCTGATGGAATAGAGTTTGAAAGCTCTGATGACTATAAAGAAAAACTTGAGACAGTCAAAGAAAACTATTTTCCTTCAGAGGAAGCTGTAGAGTCTGATGAAGAACCTCTTGACATACAAGAAGATGATAAAGAGGCGGATGGCTCCATGTCGGCATATATGAATGCCATTTCAAGAAGCATCAAAAAGTAGTAAATTATAAATATTAAACATAATGATAAAATCTAAAAGGAGAGAAAACTAATGTATAATCTCGATGAACTTCAAAAGAAGTGGCAGCCAGTACTT
>Ga0209992_10004339_pt1 | contig 11212 bp, 9 predicted proteins | sample 2SBtaG_2_FD_182564 | JGI IMG/M metagenome (GOLD analysis project Ga0209992, IMG submission 182564) | Deep subsurface microbial communities from Kolumbo volcano to uncover new lineages of life (NeLLi) - 2SBTROV12_ACTIVE470 metaG (SPAdes)... | ecosystem: Environmental > Aquatic > Marine > Volcanic... | reverse complement strand
GACAGTGTCGGCCATTCGTGGATATCCAGTCCGACTCCGTGACCGAGACTGTGCAGAAAATGCTGATCGAAATCATGACTTGCCAGGCTGTCTCGAGCCTGGGCATCAAGTTGTTGGCCCGTTAATCCACTCCGCGCATTGCTCGTGACCGCCTCAAGCGCATCCGAGACCGACGAATAGGCCTTCTTGAATTCGGGAGACGGAGTACCGAGAAAGAGCGTTCTGGTCATGTCTGATGCATAGCCTTCTATAACACATCCGAAATCTAGGAGGACCGGCTGATTGTTTTCCAGTATTCTGGTTCCGGGTCGGGCGTGGGGTAGAGACGAGTTGGCTCCGAATGCCACAATGGTGTCGAAGGAGCTTCCTTGCGCTCCGTGCAGCCGCTGCCTGAAGTCAATTTCGGCCGCCAGTTCGTTTTCGGAGATTCCCGGCCGGATGAGAGACAGAACTTCCTCGAATACCGTCTCGGTAATGGAAAGTGCGGACCGGATATTGGATAATTCGCTGGCATCCTTAACCGCTCGTAGGAACGGAAATGGATCGTGAGATGTGAATGACAGACTATTGAATTCGTCCTTGAACTTCATCAGCTGAGCTGCCGTCACATGTTCAGCCTGAATCGTGATATTATCCACATCTCGTGCCTGCAGCCACTCTACTGCGCCCTGAATAGCGGAACCGGAAACAATGGTCACGCCGATGTGAGAACACTGTTGGGAAGCTTGTTCAGCATACCTTCCGTCCGTGAACAAATGGGTCTGATCCGGGGAGAGAGCAATGCACGCGTTCGATCCTGAGAAACCACTGATCCACCGAATATCGCTCAGACGACTGACAATCAGGCCGTTTCCAACTCCAGAAAGACTGGAATCTCTGACTTGCTGTTCACGCAGGCGGCAGGCCGATACGGTCATCTGACTATCAGGACCTTGAAGTGTAGTTCGGAGCTTCCTTCGTAATGGCGATGTTATGTGGATGACTCTCCACGAATGACGAAGCTGAGATGCGTACAAACTGCGCCTTGCTCAGCAGCTCTTCGACAGTATGGCATCCACAATAGCCCATCGCAGAACGAAGGCCGCCAAGCATCTGATAGACTACTTCGTGAAGCGTTCCGCTGTAGGGTACTCTTCCTTCAATACCCTCGGGGACCAGCTTTTTGATGTCATCTTCGGCATCCTGGAAATAGCGGTCCTTGCTGCCCGATTGCATGGCGCCCAGTGACCCCATTCCTCGGTAGCTCTTGAATTTCCTTCCTTCATACAGAATCGTTTCGCCAGGACTTTCTTCTACACGGGCGAAGAGTCCACCGATCATAACGCTCTGCGCGCCTGCCGTGAGAGCTTTCGGGATTTCTCCGGTCTGTTTGATGCCGCCATCAGCAATAATCGGAATTCCTCTGGAAAGAGCTGCTTCACCACATTCGAGGACTGCACTGAGTTGTGGTACGCCGACTCCGGCTACAATTCGTGTCGTGCAAATGGAGCCCGGTCCGATTCCGACCTTGACACAATCGGCGCCAGCATCAATCAAATCCAGCGTGGCTTCCGCTGTGGCCACATTTCCTGCTACGACATCCAGATCTGGATAAGCCTTTTTAACTCGTTTGACGGCTTCGAGAACGCCTGTACTGTGTCCATGTGCTGTGTCCAGAGTCACGAAGTCCACACCAGCACCTACGAGCGCTTCAACGCGCTCCAGAACGTCGGCTGTAACACCTACCGCGGCTCCGACGCGGAGGCGCCCGTGGCGATCCTTGCAGGCGTTTGGAAACTGTTTCTTCTTCTGGATATCCTTGAACGTAATGAGACCCGTCAATTTTCCGTCGTCATTCACGACTGGCAACTTTTCAATCTTGCTCGCCTGAAGCAGAGCCTCTGCTTCGTCAAGCGTAGTGCCTTCGGGGGCCGTGATCAATGGCGCCTGAGTCATCATGTCGGCCAACTTGATACTCCCGTCGATCTCAAATCTGAGATCTCTGTTGGTCACAATTCCTTCAAGAATTCCTTCCGGGGAGACAACGGGGATGCCACCGATTGAGAAACGCGCCATCATCGCACGCGCATCCGCCACCGTATCCGATTTGGACAACGTAATCGGATCCAGAATCATCCCGCTTTCTGAGCGTTTGACCCGACGGACTTCGGCCGCCTGGCGCTCAATCGTCATATTCTTGTGCAGAACGCCTACGCCTCCTTCACGAGCCATCGCAATAGCCATGTCCGATTCGGTGACAGTGTCCATCGCAGCAGAAACAAGGGGAATGTTCAGCCGGATGTTCTTGGTCAGGTCCGTACCTGTCGATACATCACGGGGCATGACCTCTGATTTGGCCGGAACGAGAAGTACATCGTCGTATGTGAGGCCTTCTCCTCTGAATTTGGGATGGGAATCATACATGTCAGATCCGTTCACGGTTGAGTGCTCTGAAGCTGGTTGCATAAGCTGACCGATTACAATTTTACACTTTTATAAAGTGCCGCAACTTCCTGTCGAGAAAGTCGGCGCCACTTGCCTTTTCTGATGCCTTTCTTGGTCAAACCAGCATATCGAATGCGGTCCAGACTCCTCACTTCATTATCGAGGGCTTCGAACATCCGTCTTACCTGACGATTCCTGCCTTCATGGATGGAAAGGATCAACCAGTTTCGAGAATCACCGTGGGCAAATGTGATCCGGTCTGCCTTCGCCGGTCCGTCTTCAAGCTCAATTCCGGTCCTCAACATCACCAGTTGGTCATCAGTTACCGGATTCGCTACCTCTACGAGATATTGTTTTGCAACCACATAACTCGGATGCATAAGCCTGTGAGCAAGATCGCCGTCGTTTGTCAGAACCAGGACACCGGTAGTATGACGATCGAGGCGTCCTACGGGAAAAAGCCCGAGTTCTCCAAACCGTTCCTGGTCAAGGAGATCCATTACTGAGCGCCTCCCCTTTTCATCGGAGGTCGTCGTAATAGTGTCTCCCGGTTTGTTCATGACCAGATATTCCCGGTCCGTCGGTACGATCTGCCGGCCGTTGACCGATACCCGATCACCGTCCTTGACCTTGACGCCCATTTCTGTGACGAGACTGCCATTCACTTTCACAAGGCCGCGTGCAATCAGGTCATCCGCTTCGCGCCTGGAGCAGGTTCCGCTGGAAGCAATGAATCTATTGAGCCGAACAGGCTCGCTCATATCCAAAACAGGCGTTGCAGAGCTTGATCTTCCGTCAGGACGTGACGAACCCCTTTTCTTGAAGGCCGGTCGGCGGCTGCGGGTTCTATCGTTATTCTTCCTGGGCATCAATATTTTCGTCGGGCAGTTCAGAATCCTCTGCAACTATTGGCTCTGTATGCGTCTCTTCAGGTTCTACTTGAAGAGGAAGCTGCACTGCTGTGGTCATCAACATTCTCGCTTTCTCTTTCTGGAAAGCCGGATCATCCAGTATGGACTCCAATTCTCTCAAGTTTGGCAGATCGGAAAGAGAAGCGAGCCCGAACAACTCCAGAAACCGGTCCGTCGTTCCATAAAGAAGAGGCCTTCCGACCTTTTCTGCTCTTCCAACCACATCAATCAGTCCGTATTCGAGCAACTTTCGCAGTGCGTAGTCACAATCGACGCCTCTGACGAATTCAAGTTCTGCTCTCGTAGTTGGTTGCCGATAGGCGAGGATGGCCAGTGATTCCATGAGCGTCCGCGAAAGTTTGCGTTGACGGTCGTTGACAAATAGCGCTTTCAGGAAGGGCGCCAGCTCTCCTCTCGTCGCAAACCGATATCCTCCTCCCCACGTTTCGATGCGATATGCTCTGCCCGATTCATCCAACTGCTGGTTGATTCCTGCCACCAGTTCTTCAATCTGTTCCTTCGACGGTGCGTCTTCTCCGGTCGCTTCGGCATAGGACTGAGCAATGACAGTCGGGGCGATGGGCTCCTCTGCTGCAAATATTAGAGCTTCTACGGCAGCTTGTATGGTGATATCGTTCACGATTGTATCAATTATCCTGTCTTTTGCCTCGCTTTCGTTTTCTCAGATGTCTGTTTCATTCTCAGCTGTCCTCTTGTTCTGTTTCACTCGATTGGGGCTCTGAATCAAGAGAATCAGCCGATACCGGCACATAGTCCTCTTTGGGTTCCACATAAAAGTCGTTAGCGTCACCCGAAAGAAAGATATCAATTTCTCCCAAACGGGCCATTTCGAGAACTGCGAGGAATGTCGCGATGATGAATGACTTGGTTCTACCAGTTGCTATTTCGACGAACGAGAGTTTCTCTCCCACCTGAAGAACGGTCCGAAGGAACTCCTGCTGATCCTCAATTGTGAACTCCTCAACCTCCACCTGATGAAATGGCTCATCCGGAGCATCTGTGAGCACCTTTCGGAGGGCAGATATCAGGTCGAACACGGTCGCGTCGACCAGTTCTTCGTCGGGTTGCGTCAGTGACGATATCGCCGAACTCGCAGCTCCTCTGGTAAATTGATTTGAACGTTCGCTGTATCGCTCTTCGAGGTTTTCAGAGGCTTCTTTAAAGCGGACATATTCGAGCAAACGTTCTACGAGTTCAGCGCGTGGATCAATTGGTTCTCCTTCCTCGTCAACTTCCTGTGACGGAAGCAGGAGTCGGGCTTTGATATTGATGAGCACGGCCGCCATGTAGATAAAATCGCCGACCCCATCCAGATCCACTTCTTCCATATATGAGACGTATTCAAGAAACTCGTCTGCGATGGAGGCTATCGGAATGTCGTGGATATCCAACTCATCTCTTCTGATAAAAAAGAGTAGGAGGTCGAGAGGACCCTCAAATTGATTGAGTCGAATCTTGTACATGCTACCGGGTAATGCGTCTGTTTCGAAACCACTCGGCCGTTGTGACTAATCCTTCATTCACATCGACGTTCGGTCTCCAGCCTAGTTCGGATGCTGCCAGGTCATAAGATAAAACAGATCGCTTCTGTTCGCCCGCCTTGCCCGGACCGTGCACAATGGGTGCTTCGGGGGCGAGTTCGTCCCTCAAAATGCTGAAGAGCTCGACGACATCCGTTTCGACTCCCGTTCCGATGTTGAATATACCAGAACCCTCGTGTGAAAGAGCTTTCAGATTGGCATCAACGATGTCGGAAACGAATACGTAGTCACGCGTCTGACGTCCGTCGCCATTGATGACTGGCTGCTCTCCGTCCAAGAGGCGTTCCGAAAAAATGGCCACGACTCCTGCTTCGCCGTGTGGATTTTGACGAGGCCCGTAAACATTCCCATATCGCAGTGCCACGAACGGAATCGAATACGTGTCGGAGTAGAAAAACAGATATTTTTCTGAACTGAGTTTCGCGATTCCATAGGGAGACAATGGTTGCATCACGTGCTGCTCATCCTGCGGCACGTAATCCGGTTCACCGTATATCGCACCTCCCGTCGAGGCGAAGACTACTTTCCTTAGGGAATTGTCTCTGCCAGCCTCCATGAGGTTAATCAGGCCGCGAATATTGACATCGGCGTCGTAGGAAGGATCAGCGACCGATTTCCGGACGTCCATTTGAGCAGCAAAATGATAGAGAGTCTCAAATTGCTCGTTCTGCCACAATTGCTTCACTTCCGGCGACCGGATGTCCAATTGATGGAACTGGGCATCGGAATGAATATTTTCTGCGCTACCGCCCGAAAGATCGTCGATGATGTGCACTTCGTGTCCAGCTTCCAGCAGCGCATCACTTACATGTGATCCGATGAAGCCGGCACCTCCCGTGACAAGAATCTTCATTCAGTTCTGATTTGTACTCACGCCTCCGTAGGGAGAAGGCGTATCTCTGAAAACCGGTTGGACTTGAGAATATCGCCAGCTGTTCGTGTGATGTCCTCAAGAGAAACATCGTTCAACAGATCCAGAATCTCATCCAACGTGTAGTATCGCTCGTAATATAGCTCCTGGCGACCGATGCGCATCATGCGGCTGCCCATACTTTCAAGACCCAGCATGATGGCCCCTTTCGCCTGACTTTTTGCCCGAGCCAGTTCGGTCTTGGAGATCTGTTTTTGGGCCAGACGGTCTATTTCCTTTCGAATGAGTTTCAGCGAGTGATCAACCTTTTTCGCGTCCGTTCCCATGTAGACGCCAAAATCACCCGTGTCTGAATGCATATTGGCAAAAGAGAAGATGTTGTAACAGTATCCATACTTCTCCCTGATATTCTGATTCAGACGACTGGACATCCCACCACCCAAAACAGTATTCAGCACCGAAAGAGAAATTCGGGACGGATCATGAACATCCAGCCCGCGCGTTCCCAGGATGATGTGAGCCTGTTGCATGGGTCGCTTGTCGGTCACCTCTCCAGGCTTGTAATCCGATACGCGACGTCTGCCTTTTACCTTGCGGTTGGTTTGAAAGCCTTCGAGGAAGCGCTCGATCATCCGAACTGTTTTCGTGTGTTCGACATTGCCCGCCACGGCGATCACAAGGTTTTTGGCGGTGTAATTTTTATCTACAAAATCAGAAAGCTTTGTTTTTGTAAACGAGCGAACGGTCTTTTCTGTGCCGATGACCGGCCTCCCCATCGCGTGCGATCCGTAGAGTGCACCGTCCAACAGGTCGAACACGCGCTCATCCGGCGTATCCTCATACATTCGCATTTCCTCGACAACAACATCCTTCTCACGCTCCAGTTCTTTTTCCGGGAATACAGGATTAGCAACCAGGTCGATCACGGTGTCGAGAGCGCGAGCTAGGTGTTCGTCAAGACAGCGTGCGTAGTAACACGTGAATTCTTTCGACGTGAACGCATTAAGATACCCGCCAACGTTTTCCATACGCTGGGCGATGTGATGCATGCGGCGATTGGTCGTGCCTTTGAACACCATGTGCTCGATGAAATGACATATTCCACCGTTCGCTGCTGATTCATCCCTGCTTCCAACCGCCACCCAGGCCCCAACAGATACGCTTCTTACTGAAGGAATCGTCTCCGTTATGATTCGGACACCGGACGGAAGGACTGTTTTCTGGAATAGTTCTGGCATGACTCGATCTGCTGTCAGATCATCGACTTTTTTTGAAGCCGATCTGGAGAAAAGGCGTACCGTATTTATACGGATGGCCACGTATTAAAAAAATAGCGACGGCCCGAAGGCCGCCGCTATTCAAATCGCTTGCGATGTTTTAGTCGCGATCGCGGTCACGGTCACGGTCGCGACCACCATCACGATCGCTATCGCGGTCTCGATCACGTCCGCCGCCACCATCACGATCGCGGTCTCGATCACGCCCGCCGCCACCGTCACGTCCGCGTCCATCGTCTCTGCGACCACGTCCACCGCCACCATCACGACGACCACGTCCACCGCCACCATCACGACGACCACGTCCACCGCCACCATCGCGTCGGCCCCGGCCACCACTGTCTCTGCGTGGGCGCTCTTCGTAGCCTTCCGGTTTTTCCAGAAACGGCTTGCGGCTGAATCTCAGTTTGCCATCGTCGCGAACTTCGATGAGCTGAACTTTGATCTTGTCTCCGACCTGCAGATAATCGTCTACATTGTCGACATAACCGTAGTCGAGTTCGGAAACGTGCAAGAGACCTTCCTTGCCAGGTAGAATCTCGATGATAGCACCGAATCCTTCAACCTTGCGAACAGTCCCTTCGTAGTCCTGTCCCTCTTCAGGAACAGTTACGATGCCTTTAACGATCTCAAGGGCTGCCATAGCATCTTCGCCATTCGTGGCTGCGATCACAACGATACCGACACCTTCTTCCTCACGAATCTCGAGAGAGGTGTTGGTTTCGCGCTGAATTCCCTGAATGACTTTTCCACCAGGTCCGATAACCGCGCCGATGAAGCTGGAGTCGATCGTGATCTGTGTAAGTCGAGGTGCGTAAGGTGAGAGATCTTCGCTCGCTTCTGTAATGGTCTCTTCCATCTTGTCGAGGATGTGAAGTCTTCCGGCTTTCGCCTGATTCAGAGCGTCTGACATCAATTCGTGGCTCAGGCCGGCGATCTTGATATCCATCTGACACGCCGTGATACCATCACGAGTACCTGTCAGTTTGAAGTCCATGTCGCCGAGGTGATCCTCTGTGCCAAGAATGTCGCTCAGAATTGCCGTGCGCTTACCATCACTGATAAGTCCCATTGCAATACCCGAAACAGGTTTTGCAATTGGAACACCTGCGTTCATGAGGGCCATCGAACCGGAACAGACACTCGCCATAGACGATGAGCCGTTTGATTCGAGAACATCGGAGTTGATGCGAATCGTGTAAGGAAATTCTTCCTGCGAAGGAATCATACCCTGAAGTGCACGTTCTGCCAGCATACCGTGTCCGATTTCACGACGACCGGGGCCGCGCAAGAATCGAGCTTCACCAACCGAGAATGGCGGGAAGCTGTAGTGCAGGTAGAATGGTTTGTCTTCAGTATCAAAAACCTGATCCACAGGCTGGACGTCTTTGCCCGTACCCAGCGTGACGCTGGAGATGACCTGGGTTTCGCCGCGTGTAAAGGTTGCTGAACCGTGAACGCGCGGTAGGTAACCTACCTCGCTCCAGATGTCGCGGATGTCCGTCGTGCCACGTCCGTCAATACGTTTACCGTCCCGCAGGATCAGTTCACGCATTACATCTGACTCGACTTCGCCTACGGCTTCTTTGATATCCTTTTTCGACCATCCTTGCTCGGTAGCGTCGACTTCGTCTTCGCCTTCTCCGAGGAAGTTTGCTACAGTAGCCTTTTTGATGTCTGAAATACCACCATAAAAGGTCTCTTTCGCATATGGCTTGAGAATGTGCTCTTCGAGTGTTGCCGCAGCAAACTCACGAACCGCATCTACAACACCGTCTGGAAGACCAACCGGTGTGTACTCGAATGTTTTTGCTCCACCTGCATCTGCGACCAGATCAATCTGACCCTGGCACAGAAGCTTGATTGCCTCGTGGCCATGCGCCAGAGCGGCAAGCATATCTTCTTCGGACACTTCGTCCATCTCGCCTTCCACCATTACAATGGCATCCATCTTTCCTGCAACTACAAGATTGATGTCAGAACCGGCAAGCTCTTCAATTGTAGGGTTGACGACAAGCTCTCCTTCGACCCGGCCCACTCTTACGTGAGCAATTGGTCCATCATATGGAGCTCCAGCGAGCATAAGTGCTGCCGATGCACCTACACCGGCTACGACGTCACCATCGTTCTGATCGTCGGCAGACATAACGCTACAGATGATCTGAACCTCGTTGAAGAAGTTGTCACCAAACAGCGGGCGTATGGAGCGATCGATAATACGAGAAGACAGTGTCTCCTTATCAGTCGAACGACCCTCGCGCTTGATGAAGCCGCCCGGAATCTTTCCGCCGGCTGAAAATTTCTCACGGTAATCTACCGTCAGTGGGAAGAAGCTCTGTCCTTCCCGTGCCTCTGTTGCGAGGACTGCTGTACATAAGACCATTGTATCGCCCATTCGAGCGACTACCGCACCACCTGCCTGCTTGGCAAGGCGTCCGGTTTCCAGACTTATGACTTTACCAGGAGCTATCTCAACTTCCTGGATTATTGCTTTAGACATTTTCAATAAGTGTTTTTCTTCCTTTCCTACTCAAAATACTGGGCCATATGACATTTTTAGTCTTGTCACGCCCTGCTAACACATCCAACCTGGAAAAGAATTAAGTCGGATATGTACAAACAAATGGCGGAACGCTCTATTTGAGCGTTCCGCCATAAAAGATCGTTATTTACGGATCCCCAACTCAGCGATGATCGCGCGATATCGTTCGATATCTGAATTCATCAGGTAATTCAGGAGTCGACGACGCTTACCGACCAACTTCAGAAGACCACGACGTGTGGAGTGATCCTTCGTGTGATCCTTCAAATGATCGGTCAGTTCTTTAATGCGTTCGCTGAAAATGGCGATTTGTACTTCGGGGGTACCTGTATCGGTGCCGCCTTTGCCGAACTTCTCAATGAGTTCGAGCTTTTGTTCTTTCGTTATCACGTGAGAACCTCTTTAGATTAATACCATGCTAAAGAAGAACCCGCGTTCCTGATGTGGAATCACATCGTAATGGAACGGAATTCCTTTGACTTGATTTCGCGGACAGTACACCCGTTAGAGTCTTGCTGCCCAACGCTGCTGAAAGATTTCATTTTTCTTCCAACAAGCGCCTGCAACGCTCTCTGTCCTTGTTAAGTTGCTCGATCAGGTCGTTGACCGATGCAAATTTCTGCTCATTTCGGAGTCTTTTGGCGAATTCAACACGAAGTTCACGATCGTAGAGATCGCCACTCCAGTCCAGAATGTTTACCTCGAGGTGAAGCCCAAGCCCTTCAAAGGTTGGCCGCGTCCCGATATTCATCATTCCTGGGAGAAGAACATCTGATTCAGGAAGTTGAACCATGACTGCATAAACTCCTGTACCGGGAGTCAGCTTCTGCTCCGAAACCGGCTTCAGATTCGCGGTAGGTACACCGATGCCTTTACCCCGTCCGGCTCCCTTGATTACAGTTCCAGTCACCGCATACCGACGACCTAGAAACTGACTGGCTTGTTCAACTTCTCCCTCCGCGATCAACCCTCTTATCAGAGAAGAAGAAACCACATGATCGTCAAGCTGAACCGGCTCCCGCTTATGGACTGAAAATCCGTATCGTAGCCCGAGCTCACGCAACAATTCAACGTCTCCACGTCGGTCTTTACCGAAACGATGATCATATCCTACGATCACGGCCTTGGCTCCCATGGCCTTGACGAGCACCTCCTCAACGAATGCTTCCGGAGAGGTCTCTGCGACACTCTGCGAAAACGGAATCGCGATGAACCGATCAATTCCGTGATGCTGGAGAAGATGACCACGCTCCTCGAGGGTAGTCAACGTCTGCCGTTCCAGTCCTCCAAGTACAGCCCTGGGATGTGGGTCAAATGTCGCGATACAGACCTTCCATCCGCCTGACGAGGCTACTTCACCCATCTGGGTGAGAATGTCCTGATGGCCGAGATGCACTCCGTCAAAGCTCCCGATTGAGACGACAGACGGTTCGGCCGTTTCAGATCCGAATATGATCTTCGGCGCCATCATTGGTTCACCTCTCGTGCTGAGACCAGGTCTTCGACATTCCAGGCGTCTTCGACACATACACTCCCGATCCGGGTTCGACGCAATTCCACAAGGTGCCCTCCTACCTGAAGCTCTTCCCCGAATTCGTGCGCAATGCTACGGATATACGTCCCTT
>Ga0209992_10004338_pt1 | contig 11213 bp, 12 predicted proteins | sample 2SBtaG_2_FD_182564 | JGI IMG/M metagenome (GOLD analysis project Ga0209992, IMG submission 182564) | Deep subsurface microbial communities from Kolumbo volcano to uncover new lineages of life (NeLLi) - 2SBTROV12_ACTIVE470 metaG (SPAdes)... | ecosystem: Environmental > Aquatic > Marine >... | reverse complement strand
AGCAACCAGTCGATGGAAGCGCCAACGTCATACGTTGGAACCATGACGTAATCGCCTTCGACGTGTCGCTCTGGAATACGACCGTGGTTAGGAATGGTAAATGCTACGAATTCCTTCTCCGTACCAGGAGCGAGGAAATCAAGAGGAAATTCAGCAGTAGCGCCGGGTTGTAAGGTGATGGCTTCAAAAATATCACCAAGAATATTACCACTCATAACGCCTTGACGAAGAGGAAGCTCAAGGGCTTTAGCCAATTCAGAAGTGGCAGCCAAAGATTCTTCTCTTTGCAAAGAACCGGCTCTCGACAGGAGCTGATTCATTTCGGGGGTAGGTTCAAAAAACTTTTTGCTCATTCTAGTATCTCCTAATATGTTATTTTATTTATACAATGTTAATCTGAAGCTTAGCGTAACCGTCAGAATCTTTCTTAGACAACCAACGACCTACCTGAGCGCTATGACTACTAGCCGTAGCAGAACAGAAACGACCGTCATCCACAAAGTGAGCAGCCTCACCAAGTGTAATCGCGCCCGAAATTCTATCGGTAACAACAAAACCAGCTCTGAGCAAGAGAACCTTGCCACCCTTTTGCATCTCATCTTGGTCATAATTAATATGCTGTCGAGTGAGATCCAAGTTAACCACATCGTTCAATAGAAGACCTACAGGCTTATCAGCAACGTTGGAAGCAACTTTGACAGCCGCTTCGGACTGGTCCATTGCCGCCCCAGAGCCCTGCGTGCTTGCAACTATCATAACACCACGCTCAGACGTTTCGTTCATGAAAAAGCTAAGGTCGGTTAAAAATTCATTTCTAGTCGGTCTCAATGCCATTTTTTTATCTCCTGACTATTCAAAATTATTTATTTAAAATATGATTGTTAACCCAATCGGTAAGACCAGCACGTACCGTGTTAATCTCTTCAGCGTGGGCTTCTTCGGTATCAGCTTCAACAGACAAGTCAACAGACTCTTCTGCTTCTGCAGTTTCAAGAACTTCCTCTTCGGAAGCTACAACTTCTTCTTCAACTTCTTCTTCAGCTTGCGTTTCGGTCTCTTCAGCTTTAACTTCTTCTTCAACCTGTTCAGGCTTAACAGAAGCAACTGTTTCGACCATCACTGTAAATTGATCATCAGTCAAAGAATCAAAAATCTCCATTTTAGCTTCAGCATCTTCTTGAGTAAGACCAGCGCCGACTAAAGCCGCCACTCTCTTTTCAATTTTTTGCTTCTGCTCAATATCTTGAAGTTCAGACTGCGCTTTTGTAAGAGCGTCTGTCGCTTCAGTCAATTGCGTTTGCAGACCTTCGGTCTCTTCACTTTTAGAGGCCACAACCTCTTCACTAGCCTTGAGATCCACAGCAAGAGATTGAAGATTATCTGTCAACTCTTTGATCTGTACATCATACTTCTCAAGATTAGCTTTTGAAAGCTTATCGGTTAGCTCTTTATTATCTGCTTGAACAGCAGCTAAAGCTTCCTTAAGCTCTTTGACTTGATCATTCAATAGATCAGTGCTCATATTAGTCTCCTTCAAAACGATAGATTGATTTTTCTTTTCTACTGAAATAGATACACCATTATTAGTAGAAAACAAGTTTTTAGACGAAATAGAAACGTTATTAAACTCAGTGAGTTTATTTTTATCAAAGATAATACTGTCAGGATTAGCGGGTCTATTAACGAATCCTTTTCCACTAAATACAATATTTCTCAACAGTCTACCTATCTTATGGTCCTCATATCCTCCTTTTCCTCCATAAGCCCTCAAATGTTTAGTAAGAAAAGCAGTCTCATCATTTCGAGCCAAAATATGGCGTTTGCCACCTGGATCTACGACTGCATAATCAAATCCATTAAATAAACATTCCATGGATACAAACTTATTACCAGCTTCAATTTCTTTAATCAAAGTCTCAGCCCTAGTTTGATAAGCCGGGTCTTGCCACTGCCTATAAATAACAGATGCCACTAATATATGATAATAATCAGGTATGTTATCTAAATTACTATCTTTGTCAATAACTTTCATATTTTTGTCAACTGACCAGTTATCAACAATACCCCCGACAATTTGGCGTTCGTCGTGCTCTAGATTAGCGGGTTTATACTTGGGTGTGTTTTGAGCGGCCCAAACTTCTCCTTTATCAAAAACATCATCATTCTTATTCCATGAGGTTGTAACCAAAATAGAATAAACATGATAAATATCTTTGTCATCCATAGCAGCTGTTGATATCGAAAGATTATCAAAAGCTTTAGCTATATCTTGCTTTTCATCCAATAATATAGGAGACTCATAAGCAATGGAAGATTGGGTTTTAATTTGATGCTCTAAGCCAGCTTTTTTTTCGGCAGCAAATACGTGCATCTTTATCTCCGTTACCTAGTTTTATAATCAGCATAGAAGGAAGCTCTAATACCTCTAATTTCTTCTATACTTAATTTTCTTTGAATATTTTCAGAAGCGGATTGTATCCATTCCCTACATTCTCTATGTACACCATCTGGCAACTTTTCCTTTAATCCTGCAAAAACATTTTCATCGGAAAGGTCGTGAAGGCACTCCAGGTTACACAAAACCTCGAATTTTATATCTTCTGTTTGTTCAAATTCCTTGGCTGTCAAACTCCTCATATTCTTTTTATTAAAATGTTTAAGTAGTCCAGGATTAAGTACCTTAGACACTTTGGACTGCGCATCTTTTGCCCATAGTTCGATAGCAGCTTTACTTCGAGGTTTAAAGGTTCGAGGCTTACGTCCATTTTGATCTCTAGTATTGGGCGGTCTTCCAGGGGTGCCTGGAGCTTGAGGAGCCTTACCAGCAGGGGCTTTTCTAGATTGTTTGTTTCTCATTTCTAAGGCTGATTTATCACCCTTCTGCTTGTCTTGCAACTCCACTCCGACCTGCGTAGGAGATACCACACCAGTCTGCAACGCAACCTTTTCCAAACCATACTGTTTATCTACAGAGTGATAAGGGCTAATTTTTTCCAGATCTTTGGATACTCGGCGTTTTTCCTCTTCCACTACTCGACGCCTTTCCATTTCGGGCTTAGCTTTAATGTGACGCTGAACAAACTCATCACTAATAATATTGCGATCAGCCATCCCAACCAATAGATTGGTCATAGCAGCTGGATCATCCAAATACATATAGTCAAATTCAATTTGAGCTGGAAATCTAAATCCCATGGATTTTCTAACAATATTTAATTGCTCATTCCAAAACTCCAAAACAATGCCTCTAATGTAGTTTAGACGTTCAGTTAAAGTTTTTAAAGAAATAAAGTTGTTAGTAGTTCCAGTAGCACCAAAAGTTCCTGTTAGTGTGGGAGGAATTCCCAAACAAGCATAAATAGCCATTAAAGTAGGACGATATTTTTCTTCCCCTAAGAACCTTTGTACGTCAGTTCCTGTTTCAATTAATTCAATATCAGGACCCCAAACCATATCAATAGTTCCACCACCTACATTAGATCCTAAAATCTCTTGAAGGGTCGAAGAGGCGGTAGGAGTGGGGGCTAGTTTGTGCTCTAAACTACCGAGCTTCCATACTCTAATCTTAGAGATAGCTCCGTCTAAAGCAGCTTTATCAGCTAACTTCAATCTATCATACAATATAAGATCATTAAAACAAGAAAAGGTCATAGGATCTGCCCATTCTTGCCAATCATCTTTTTTATAATGATATACAAATGTTTTATCTGGAGGTAAAAGAACTCTTTTGTTCCCTAAGGCTGCATCCAAAATTTCATCAGGGAGTTCAGCCACAAGACTTCTCTCCACACTCTCTTGACTATTTTGCAACTGTCTAATATGCTGAGCCAAACGACGAGGTAAAATAAGTGCGTATTGTCTATTACCACTTAGATTAGCAATAGGACCTCCTACAACTTCAATAGTAAGAGGATCAAGAAAATGATACTGCCAGGGAATTTCTCCTTTTTGAAAGTCATCGGTCTTTAAGATGGCTTGCATATCAGGAGAGGCTAATGACTGTTGCATCTGTAGCCTTTTGGCCTTATTGACCTTAGCAGTCTTCATACGTATAGGTACGTTTGCTTCTCGTAGAAGCAGGTTACACAGCCTCTCAGAAACTTCTTTTCCTTTAACACGAGTAAACCAGTCGTTATAAAACTTTTCTACCCTATGATTCTGATGGACCAAACGAACGCCTTGGCAAGCGAAATCTCCCATAAGATCTATAGCATTTCTAATTAAGCCTATTCTCCGATAAGCTAATCGAGCAAATGCAATAATTTCTTTAGGACTATCAGGAACAGCTTGATCGGGTCTAAACCAATTAAAATCAGCCTCTCTCAATCCGGGACGACCACTAAGACCAGTAGTCAAATTCTCAAAATCTCTAGTTCTAGATGAGAATGTAGCAGTAGCAGATTCCTGAATAGACTGAGTGTAAGCAGCAAGAGCTGTGGACCTCTCCGATTCATTTTCCCAACTTATATAAGCTGCTTCATTACCAGAGATAGATCGCCCTTTTGGATTTTTTGATTTAGCCACTCTAATAGCCTTTATACATGAGAATACAAGTAATACCTATTATAAGGTACACCATTACGTATTAATTCCTACGAATAGCAAAGCATGTATTTTTATTCAAGTTCTCAGCCCATTCTTGTCCAAAATACATTTGACCTTGGGGAAGTTCCTTTCCTACAGCTCCTGGCACAATAACTTTCCCAATAGTTCCATATACAGGAGGAGGAAGCTCCCTATGTATAGTACGAGCTATCATATTAGCAATAACAATAGCGCTATATCTATCTTTTCTCATCCGTCCCTTTTTTCCTGTTTTAATTTTTATTTCAGGTGTATCAAACTTTTCTCTTCCCCCAGGCGTAATTGATACTACTACTGTCGCTAATTCGTTTTTCAGCTCTTCAATCTCCATCACACAGTCTTCCAAAGTATCGTACAATCTAAGGGCGTAAGAATCTCCAACCTTGTCCTTTAGTTGACTAAAAGCTATTTTATCTTTCTCTGTCATAAGACTTAAAGTTAAAGTATCAAATCTCGGAAATAAAAGCACTTTATCTTCCATGTCCTTTCTCATTCCATGATTAGCCTGCGATGTCCACTCGGCCTTAGCAAAATTGATTAACTCTAGAATATGGTCACCTGCAATATGATCGGTATCTTTTTCCTTTTCCTCGATAATAGGCAAGATAGGTCTTTCTCCTGGTTGTAACTTATCTATATCACGAAGGGACTCTGCTATAGTGTAACCACCTCCCTGCGAATCAATTCCAATTCTTACACATGGAAAAGCTTTTTGAAGATCTCTAATTTTTCTAGAACAGAAACTGTAATAATCATGAGCATTAGTTAGTCCAATATTTTTTCTGCTTTGAAAATCTTTTTTATTTGTTGTCCAAGAATATACAATCCTCTGATGTTCAGGATGCACTTCAAGTACTATAATAGCAAAGTTATCTTGTTCAGAAGCTGGATCAATGCCAAAAATGTATTGTGAGTCATGAGACCCTCGCGTGACTGCATCAAAAGGCTCAGGGCACCAATGAGGCCAACCACTTTTATCACAATTTCTATTATGTGCTACACATGACTCAATTAAACTTCTTTTGAAGAAGCCTTGGCTATCTGCTGTAAAGCAAGCCCCATATTCCATTTGATAAATTCCATTATGCATAGTAGCTCTAGCTCGTGCTACCTGCTGATCATCCATAAAGCCTTCAGGAATAAGTTCATAAGGAACTCTAACAATAGAAAAGTTTTTCCAATTTAACCTCTTCATATAGTCGGGAACTTTATCCATACTCTCATCGCCCGAGTCTTCAGCCGCTTTTTTAAAATCTCCATGACTCTTGATGGTAGATTTATATTTTTTCCAGTAAGATGAGAAATGCTCAAAATCATATCCACAAGTTCCAGAAATAATAGACTGGTTACTATGTCTATCTTGATAGCTCGATTCCATACGCTCGTCCCACTCTCCTCTTTCTTGCATCATCTTTCGTTTGGCCGCTTCTTTTACATTACCTGTAGGATCACTAGACACCGCTGTAAAACCAGCTACTACGGTTTCATAGACATCTACCGGAATACTATTAAATTCATCTGCAATAATTGTATGGGCACGTAAACCTCTAATCTTACTACCATCACCTAAGGGCACAGCCATCGCCCAACTTTCATTAATCCTCATTGTGCATCTATCAACATCTCTACGAGGACCACTGTTATCCGAACATATGCTACGGAGTAGAGGTGCATGCTTCCAAATAGTGTCCATGTATTCAAAAATAACTTTAGATTGTCTAAAAGCTGCACCTACAATAACAATCTTAGTTCCAGGCACGAGAGTGCATCTTAATAGGCCGTATACAGCTAAAAGAAAAGATTTGCCAAATCCACGACTGGCAATATACATAGGAAAAGCTTTAGTCCACAATTCTCTTAAGACTACGACCTGTTCTGGTAAAAGCTCTATGTTGAGAAGTTTTTTAACAGTCCACTGAAAATATCGTGGATCTTTCATAATTTTTATAACATATAGATGAAAATTGTTTTTTTGATCATCCGTAAGATTAGTAAAGGGATTTTCTATATCCTCTATATCTTGTTTTGTTATATTAAGCCAAGCATGCTCATAAGATTCAACATCATACATGGTATTCATTAACCTTCTTTAAAATACGTAAGGCCATTTCCTCAGCTCTTATTTTATCACCACAGGCTATTACATGAATTCCCTTTTCTATTTGCATACTAAATAAAACACTAAGGATATATTGAGACTTAATACGCAAGGTCTTCCATCGAGCGGGAGGAATACCAGAACCTGATGGATATCTTTCTATATCTCTCCAATCAAACTCTAATAATAAAAAAGCATAGGGAAACTCGGTCATAGCTTCTAATTCTCTATGAAACCTTTTCTCTCCGCAGTTCTTGGCAATTTCAGACACAGATTCCTTACGCTCTATGCATAAGATCTCTTCTCTCCCTTTTATACTGTAATCGCCCACGTCTAGCTTTTTAACTTCAGTCCCTGTACAATGGGAGCTTTCGTCGAACCACCAGCCGTGACCCTTCTTTTCTCTGGTATCTCGTATTACAGTAAATTTACTCATTGTATCTCTTAATTTTATTAAGCATCTGCCACTCTAATATTTTATAAAAAAACTCTTCGTAATTTTCTTCACTACCTTTTATTTTTTTATGACATTCTTTACAAAGAGTAATACCGTTAGCTAAAGCATATCTAGAGGAAGGATGGTCAGACCACTTCTTTATATGATGAATTTCTAATTTTCTTTTATTCCTACATTTACATCCAGGCCACTGACATTTTCCTTCATCTCTTCTTCGTACTTCTTCTCGCCATTTAGCATATGCTGGCTCATGCCAATCTCGTTTGAACACTTAAATCTCCCCATACCATTCGTTGAACCAACTCTTCAAAAGTAATTTTAGGCTTCCAGCCTAACACTTCATTAGCTTTCTCGGGAATGCCGTTTAAAAAGTCTACTTCAGCGGGACGATAGAATTTAGGATCAATAACTATGAAAGGTTCAAAACTATGAATACCAATTTCTTTAAAAGCTAAAGTTAAAAACTCTTTAACACAATGTGTCTCGCCGGTAGCAATAATATAGTCATCACCGCCAGACTGCTGCATCATTAACCACATGGCTTCAACATAATCTTTGGCGTGACCCCAATCTCTATAAGATTCAATATTACCAAGCCTAAGCTTAGGAAATCTTCCAGTCTTAGAATAAATGCAGTCAGTATCAAAAGTAAGTTTGTCAGCAGTTAAAATTTCCGGCTGCAACTCTAACCAACGCTTAAAGTTACCAATCCATTTAGTAATCTTTCTTGTTACAAAGTTCTCGCCACGCCGCTCACTTTCATGATTAAACAAAATACCACAACATCCAAAAATATCATAAGCCTCTCTATAAATACGCACGGCATGATGTGCAGACAGTTTTGCAATTGCATAGGGTGATTGAGGCTCAAATGGCGTTTGCTCATCTTGAAACTTTAACCATTCTACCGAATCGCTAACTTTCTCATCTGCTTTCAAATTGTAAGCCTTTCCAAACATTTCGCTTGTAGAAGCTTGATAAAATTTGCTATCGGGTGAATAACGCCTAATGGCCTCTAAGAAATTCATAGGGCCGATGGCGTTCACTTGGAAAGTATAGTCAGGTTGCTGAAAAGAAGTGCCAACATGAGATTGTGCTGCAAGATTATAAATTTCATCAGGCTTATATTTATCTACAATGCTGTATACCGAGCCAGAGTCTGAAATTTCAAACTCGTCCATCTTAAACCGTTTATGATGTAAAACATGAGATAAGCGATCATACTGTTCTACGCTGGTGCGCCTTTTTAATCCAGTAACCCCATAACCCTTTTCCAAAAGGGATTCTGCTAAGTAAGAGCCATCCTGTCCTGTAATGCCGGTAATTAACGCTGTTTTACTCATCGGGTTCCTCTTCGATTAAAGTGTCCGCATTTAATATAGGCTGATCCACCATACCATCCTCATAAGCATGATAGCCTGCTAAACGATCCATAGCTTTATCTGCTGCAACTCTATGAACTTCCATGTCATAGCCTTCCTCTTTTTTCAATCCATCTTCATCAAGTTGCCGCAACCACGCAGAGAAGTTAGTTTTAGCATCATCGGCCTTTCTCTTGCGTTGCTCCCTCGTACCCTTGAGGTCTTTAAGCAACCTTTCTTTTTTAGTAAGCAATTTCTCATGCTCGTTGATATAAGCCGACTTAGAAGAGATAGCTCCCCCCAGCTGTGTCTGAAAGGAAGCAATAGCCGTCATATCTTGCATATCAAGAGGTTTCGACATTTCGTCCTCGATAAGGCCATTCAGTCGCGCAATGTTACGTAAAATCTCTTGACGATCCTCCATCCCACGATTAATCAAAACCTCGGTCCTAATAACCTCTAGAATCTCCATTTCCTCAGTATGCGTCACATCCTCGGCAAATTGATTAAAATAATCAATCCACTGATGTTCAAAGAATATTAACTCACCGTCTGTAAATTGTTTCCGCAATTCTTTGTAATAATATCTATCTCTAAGTTGAACAAGAAGATGTTCATGATCTGTCATATCCCGCATCTTCAAGTTTTCTTTATCAATAAACTTTTGAACTGGACCCACGGTTCTATTAATTTGTTTCGCAATATCTTCTATCGGCATATCCAGACAATTTTGTCTGATAAAGTTCATTTCACTATTCGACAGCTTTCCTCGCTTTCTACTCATACATCTTATCTCCCAGTGCTCTCATTATACCCTACTACCATACACTTATATGGAACTCCTGTAGCCAACGGATTATAAATTCCAATCATTCTATTATCATGAGTAACCGGCGTACCATAATAAGATAAATGCTCAAAAGTAGAAAATGGATTAACTTTTAAATTTCCCGACTCCCCATTAAACATATTAGTAAAAGCATTGTCACCAGTTGCGTTTATAGTAAAATAGTCATTAACGCCAGTAACCGCCGAGAAAAACATAAAAGCATTGATATGTTTAAAAACTTTAGTAGTAGTTGTTCCATCTGGACGTTGATGAGGAAATCCAGAAAAATCAAGTTCTAAGTTGCCACTATAGTCAACAGTCCCAGTTGTTCGAGCATAATCATTAAAATACCCCGAACCCAAAAAACTAGCACCCCCTGTACCACTAGGGAGAGATTTTGTTAAACCAACCGCATAATCTTCCGAAGAGCTTTGACCACCAAGTGTAATTCCACTAGAATAAGATAGTAAAGTTGACCACTGAGCAGATTTAGAATCAGCCATAATATTTATCCTTTATTCAACAGTTTTCCATGTTTGTTCATCAATATTTTTCTCCTCAATAATTCCCCGTATAAGCTCTATGATTTTCTCTCTTCTTGGCTTAGGAAGTCGTAGTCTATTAACAAATCGAATCCAGTCTTCTCTATAGTGAATAGGAATAGCTTGATCCACTGTATTAAACAATTGTTTTCGATCTAGGATATAAGCAACGTTATCTTCTTTATCATATGTATCAATCTCCAACTTGGAGATGTTCATCAAGCTTTTTTTAGTAGAGTTGCGTTCAAACCAACCTTTATATAGATCACAGTCTAATCGGTTACTATATTCTTCACATTCACTAGCGCAATTGAGATCTTGAAAAGGACAGGTGTCACAAGGTTTGTCTGGTCTTCCAAAATTATTACGTTTAAAATTATATAGACGATTACGAACATGTGTCCATAGAAAATTTTCTAAAGGACGGACACCGTCATAATTCTCCATACCCTCCCAGGCAAACAGTCTAGCCTGCTGCTTCATATCCTCTAGTTCGTGATAGCCAAATTTAAACTTTGCTGCCAAACGATTAGCAATCCGGTCAATTATCGCTATCACCTCCGTCTCGTCCATCCCCTTCGGTATCACTATCCCTCACCTCCGTTACTTCCAAATTATCAATCTCCAATTCTACGTCGTTCATAATGATGGCAACTTCGACACCGAGAGCGTCTAGGCTAACCTCAACACCAACTACGTTTTCTATCAGCTCTCCAGTATCGCTATTGACAATTTTCGTCGCCTCTGGATTCTGACCGTCCGCCACTATCTTTAGTTTCATTTAATAATGCTCCTATGCTTTTTTCTTCCTGTTCCTTTTCCAACTCTTCTGCAATTCGTTTTTTTAATTCTGCAGATGCTTTAACAACAGGATCTACACAATACACAATCTTTTTTTTCATAATAAACCTTTCTAAAAAGAACTATAATATTATATACACAAAGGACCACTTTTTTAGAGAGAAATATGTGTACTAGTAGGTATGGGTTAAAATAAGTACACAAAGGAGCTAAATAATGATTAAGCATACTCTATTTTTAAAATGGTGGCTCTTCATGAGCCTAGTCATAGCTTCCCTCTTATATATTGGAAGTCAAGGGCTACTAGCACTTGTTTGGGAAAAGGATGCAACAAAATTAAGTTTCTTGCTCTTAATCATATTTACTGTAATGTCAGGATGGTGTGGATATAAAACTTGGACTCTAAGTAGATTTCTTGATAATGGACAGACAGAAGAATATTTAGTAGAAAAAATAGAACACTTGATGGAAGTCGGATGGTTCACCAGTGATCTCTGCCTAAGTGTCGGTATGATGGGCACCGTAATCGGATTCATCATGA
>Ga0209992_10004337_pt1 | contig 11213 bp, 10 predicted proteins | sample 2SBtaG_2_FD_182564 | JGI IMG/M metagenome (GOLD analysis project Ga0209992, IMG submission 182564) | Deep subsurface microbial communities from Kolumbo volcano to uncover new lineages of life (NeLLi) - 2SBTROV12_ACTIVE470 metaG (SPAdes)... | ecosystem: Environmental > Aquatic > Marine >... | reverse complement strand
ACCAGACAAATTCAGCGCCCACTATCAATCCACTCGTAAAACTCCAGCGTAGCCGGATCACATTTGCAACAACCTGTGCTACAACCAGTATCAGCAGCCAATTTACGCACTTTTCCTTTACTCACCCACTTTTGCAACATCCCTCGAAGAGCGTCTGGCTCCAAATCAAAATGGGTCGCTATATCAGCCAGCATCACACGGCGATTTTTTCTTAAATAGACTTTAATTTCTGAAAGTACCATAACTGTATGCCACAAAAAGCGAAGCGTTATTTAATCGGTAGAATGGGCCAATATTCTCTTTTCCGTATCAGACCCTCTATTTTCGGGCGGGTCTACATCAACAATACGACGCTTTCGGCCAATCATTTTTAAGATAAAAATCACAAATAAAAAGGCTGAAACCAGACCACCAATCCAGGCAGCAGAATACGCGGGATGTCTCGAAAACGTCGCGAACTGATAATACACCGTCGCCGCCATATAGGCGAGACCGGTTGTCCAAAACACCACAAACAGTGTCCAACCGATATTCGTCTCCCGATACACCGCAGCAGTTGCCGCAACACAGGGAAAGTAAAGCAATATAAACAACAGATAAGCAAACGCACCTGCCTGTCCGTCAAATCTGGATTGCATGGCAGCAAAAGTACCAACAACAACTTCCTGCTCTTTTGACGCTGCTTTGATATCACTGACATCGCCAATATCAAGCCCCAGAGGATCAAGTAATTGATCAGCAATCGAAGAAAGATTAGCAGGAATTGAATCAAACGCGGACTGTATGCCGACTAAAAAATCAAAACTTTCTTTTGCCGGCTCGCCTGTACCGGAATCTGTATTGGCTAACTGGCTATACAATGCATCCAGGGTTCCCACTACAGCTTCTTTAGCCAATACGCCTGTAAAAATACCCACCGTTGCCGGCCAGTTTTCTTCGTTTAACCCCATTGGCGCGAAAGCGGGCGCGATAGTTCTGCCAATAGAACTTAATACTGAACGTTCAGAATTCTCACTATTGAAGCTACCATCAGTACCCATTGCGTTTAATACATTTAATATCAACACCATAGGTACAATGACTTTACCAGCACGAAACAAAAATGTTTTTAAGCGATCCCAGGTTCTAAGGATTACACCCCTAAAAGTAGGTAAGTGATAGTTGGGTAATTCCATCAGAAACGGTGCAGAATCTCCCCGAAAAACTGTATGCGTCATAATTAACCCGGTCATCACAGCAACCGCAATACCTATAAGATACAGGCCAAATACCAGGTTCTGCCCTCCGACTGGAAAAAACGCAGCGGCAAACAACGCGTATACCGGTAATCTGGCACCGCAGGACATAAAAGGATTCATAAGGATCGTTAACACGCGATCTCTTTGATGTTCCATCGTACGAGTCGCCATAATCGCGGGAACATTGCATCCAAATCCGACCAACATAGGAACAAAAGCTTTACCCGGAAGCCCGATAAAACGCATAAAACGATCCATAACAAATGCGGCCCGCGCCATATAACCAGAGTCTTCAAGGATTGATAAGAACAGATATAAAAAACCAATGATCGGAATAAAAGTCGCGACAACCTGGATACCGCCACCGACACCATTCGCCAGCAAAACAATTAACCACTCAGGTGTCTCGATGCGGGTTAAAAAATGACTAAATCCATCTACTGTCAGCGTACCGACTAAAATATCAAAAAAATCAATAAAAGCACTGCCCACATTAATGGTTAACATAAACATTACATACATAACCATCAAAAATATCGGAATTCCAAGCATCCGATTCAGGACAATACGATCAATTCTATCGGAGGTACTGCGTTTTAACTGATCCACCCTGCAAACACTATTCTGCACCGCAGAATTAACAAATGTATAACGACCATCCGCACACACTATATCTAATTCTTCATCAAGCGCGTCTTCAGCGTTTTTACGAATAGCAGATACACTTTGATATATCTCATCAGAAACCTGTCTTCTTGCTAAAGAATCACCCTCCAACAGTTTTAGCGCTAACCACCTTAAATCACATTCCGACTCTGTGGACGAATTGTCAATTAATGGGAGCACCTGAATAATCGCTTGTTCCAACTCCTCCTCATAATAAATTTCAGGCGCTGGAATACGACTAGACTGCAAAGCCTTCGATATTTCTTTCTGCAACGCGGCAATGCCCTTATTTTTCGCCGCAATCAAAGGGATCACTTTACACCCCAATGCCTGTTCCAGGCGCTCTATATCGATCTGAAGCCCTTTTTCCTTCGCAACATCCATCATATTCAACGCAACTATGACAGGAACCTTCATTTCGATTAACTGAACTGTCAAATAAAGATTGCGTTCAATATTTGACGCATCAACAATGTTAATGATCAGATCGGCTTCCCGATTTGCGACATAGTCCCGGGCAATCTGCTCATCCAGGGAAACCGATTCATCGATAACATCCAATGAATAAGTCCCTGGTAAATCAACCAGTTCTATTTTTTGATTGTGAAATTGATAATGCCCTGTCTTGCGCTCTACTGTCACCCCGGGCCAATTACCCACATGTTGTTTCGCGCCTGTGAGCGCATTAAACAATGTTGTTTTCCCACAATTCGGGTTACCGACAACACCAATTGTATGACTAACAGACATCATTAATTTCTTTCATTATATGTTCTCTAAATTTAGCATCTGGATTACAAATCATTGACGACAAATTGAAACAACCCAGAAACACGTATCAGCCCGACTGCAATTTCCTGTTGCCTACGAGAAAACAATCAACAAACCTTTTCATAATCCTTAACATAGTCAGATTTTTTCTACCAGGAGGCCAACCGCTTCGGCCTTACGCAAACTCAAACAAAAACCTCGCACTTTGATTTCAATGGGATCACCCAGAGGTGCAAAACGGGTAATGCTGAATTCCACACCAGGAGTTAAACCCATCGCCAAAAATTTTTTACGATAAGATTTGGATTCCGCATTGTAGCCAACAATACGCCCCCTCTCCCCTCTTTTCATGTCTTGCAAACTATCCGACACAAAAATACTCCTAAATTAATGCACCTGAAAAATTATTATGGCAATTGGGAACGAATGTTCGGTGTATCCAAATACTTAAAAACCATAGAGTTTGAACTACAGATTTTTCATCAGCAATCACTTTTGAAAGACTAGCCAAGAACAGACTAACTTTATTGCGGAATAACCATAATTTTCTGCGCCATACCGGCACCCAGAGCAAAACGTATATCATTAACCATGACCACTAGAGAACCACCTAAACGCTGAAGAATCTCTATATTGCTATCAACACGCAACCCCATCGTACGAAGACGCTGTTGTGTCCCGCGCCCGCCTTTATGCATTACAACTTTGACACGATCACCCTCTCCTGCCATTGCTAACGGAAAAGAACCAACTGTTAAACCTTTATCTGCTACCATATGCACTCCAAACCCTGCTAGAAAACTTCTCGAAAAGATGGGCCAATAGCTTGTAATTTTTTATCGCTCGTGACAAAAACCTATCGTTGGAATCACTCAATAATAAATACATACCAAGCAATTTATGCCCATAGCGTCTGACCACAAAGCCACAATCCTGGTAAAAAAGCAGTATTAATGCGACGTATACCCACACTCGCCCTTCAACCAAGTTACAAAATAAAGCCAATTACCTTTCGCAATAATGCTAAGTTTCTAACTGATATCAATAATGTGAAGACCACTACGAATCACAAAGCTTATCTTCACTACGCTGCATTATCGTTTATGTTTGAACGAAAACTAATTACGAATGATTCTCATTATAGATCAAACTTGCGATAACTGCCAGGCGAATGCAGATTATTAGCCGCTTATCGGTAGAATTAATTATTGAAACTCGGTACAAAGGCTCACTAGGTTTAGATACAAAACTCTTTACACCACTGTTAGAATACGGCAATAACAGTTAATCACGAGAATTATATGGTATGAATAAAAAACTGGAAGATACTTTGGCTGCGCTTCGCAATGAAGTGGCAAACCTGCCTGAGGAAGATAAACATTCTAAGGAAAAATTGAATGCTTTGATTCTGAACCTCGAAAAAAAGCTGGCAAGCCCCGATAATGCAGAAAACCATCAAACATTAACAGAAGGACTTGCTGATTCATTAACCCACTTCGAAGTCTCTCATCCCAGAATCACCGGAATTCTGAACGATATAATGATGACCTTAAGCAACATGGGAATCTAACTTGTAACGCCCATCTCAGCAACGAGTAGATGCGGTAAATTGTTGTCAGAAAGCACTATGACCGGTTTACAGCAACCCACAATAACCACGAAACATTCTGTCAACTTGTGTTATGCGTATTTTTAACTGGCGTCACAATGAAGAAAATATAAAGCGCTTCTCAGACAATAATTATTTTCAGAACAACGAAAAGAATCGGTTACACTAACACTGATACAAACCACCAGGAGTTGAAAATGCAAGGCGATGCTAATGTTATTGAATTCCTTAACCGTGTATTGGCGAATGAGTTAACAGCAATCAATCAATATTTTCTTCATGCCCGGATATACAAAAACTGGGGGTTTAACCAGCTTGGCGAGCATGAATACCATGAATCTCTAGACGAAATGAAACACGCTGATAGCCTTGTTGAACGGATTTTATTTCTGGAAGGTCTTCCCAATCTACAAGATTTGGGGAAACTTAACATAGGCGAGAATGTGACAGAAATGTTGCGTTGCGATTTAAATCTGGAGCTCAACGCCTGCCCCGTATTAAAAGACGCAATCGCCTATTGTGAGTCCGTTAAGGATTATGTATCCAGAGAGGTATTTGAATCCATCCTCGAAAGTGAGGAAGAACATATCGACTGGCTGGAGACACAATTGGAACTGATCAAAAAAATTGGCCAGGAGAATTACATCCAATCCAATTTGTAATAATTTTCAGTGCACGCAAAATCGAAAATGAACCGATTCGTTTCAGCCTGCCAGCCAGGAAACACGCAAAACAGATACGCATAAAATAAAATCCAGAAAATTTAGCCAATATTTAATATGGGGAAACAGAATATGCCAGTAAAGAAGCAATCAGTTCGTACAGCGGATGTCAATCGATTCACTCTAACGGATAACAAATCTGGAAAGTCCTATCAGTTGGATGGATTCGACGCCAATAAAGGGCCTTCAGTCGTCGATATAAGAAGTCTCTATGGAAAAAGCGGATTGTTTACCTTCGATCCCGGTTATACCTCTACTGCCTCATGCGATTCCGAAATCACCTATATTGACGGCGAAAAAGGTATTTTGCTTTACCGAGGCTATGCGGTAGAAGACCTGGCAAACGGATCTGATTATCTGGATGTATGTTATCTGCTGCTTTACGGTGACCTGCCCTCACCGGAAGAAAAAATGGAGTTCGACACGGTCATTACCAGACACACAATGCTTCACGACCAAATTACGAGTTTTTTCCAGGGATTCAATCGTGACGCTCACCCCATGGCCTTTCTGATTGGCGTGGTCGGTGCATTATCCGCTTTTTATTACGACAAAACCGATATCAATGATCCGAAACAGCGGATGAACGCCTGCCATCGGCTCATTTCGAAAATACCGACAATTGGTGCCTACGCATACAAATACTCATTGGGCCAACCGTTTGTTTACCCTAACAACAAATTGGGTTATGCCGAAAATTTACTGAATATGATGTTTGCCATACCGACTGAAGACTATGAGGTTAACCCGGTTCTGGCAAAAGCAATGGATCAGATTCTTATCCTCCATGCCGATCATGAACAAAATGCCTCCACCTCGACTGTACGCCTTGCAGGTTCATCAGGAGCCAATCCATTCGCCTGCATCGCTGCGGGTGTCGCATCGCTTTGGGGTCCAGCTCATGGTGGTGCCAACGAAGCGGTCATCAAAATGCTGGAAGAAATTGGTGATGTTTCCAACATTCCGAAATATATTGAAAAAGCTAAAGATCCCAACGACAATTTTCGTCTCATGGGCTTTGGCCACCGAGTCTATAAAAACTATGATCCACGTGCCAGAGTATTGAAAAAAGCATGCGATTCGGTACTCTCTGAGCTCGGAAAAGAAAATGACCCACTGCTGGATATCGCTCTAAAACTGGAGGATATCGCTCTGAGTGACAGTTATTTCACTGAAAAAAAATTATATCCGAACGTTGATTTTTATTCCGGTATCATCCTCAAGGCAATGAATATTCCAACCAATATGTTTACAGTCATATTTGCAATCGGAAGAACTGTAGGCTGGATCGCCCATTGGAAAGAAATGATCAGCAGCGACGATCATAAAATTGGCCGACCACGTCAGTTATACACTGGGCACCAGAAAAGAGCTTTTGCGTCTGTGGATGTTAGAGAACATGGCGATATTCATGGTTGGTCGTGGCGCTATTGGCGTTAATCCAAAAAACTCCGAACCGATAAATTGGCGGCTGTATCAAAGCTTAATGGTCTTCCAACCACCCAGTAACACGGAAGACCATTTTCCACACGCTTTGATTGCAGTGGTCACATTGATTACCCACCAGATACCCGCAGCTCCGTAGCCCAGATAGATTCCAAACAACCAACTTAAAGGCACACGAAGCAAATTGATGGGTGCCGACCACCAAAAAATTGGGCGAGTATCCCCAGCACCCTCAAGCACTCCTTCGGCAAGACATTCATAGGCAACAAACAATTGCGAAAACGAAAGTATCCGGGCATACAGAATTGCTTCTTTTAATACTTTTTGATCGTGAGTAAAAAGACGACATAAAGGTTCAGCCGCGAACCAAAACAATAAACCGGCGCAAACACCCGCCACAGTCAGTAAAGGAAATGCCAGACGAATCGCCGCCACCGCCTGATCGACCTGCCCTGCACCGATATAGCGACCCACTAAACTTGCGATCCCCATCGATACGCCCCAGAATACTGGCCAGGTAAACCCTTCAAGCACAGAGAAACCAATACCCAGAGCGGCATTCACACTCGGGCCTAATGGAGAAACCGCGTAACGAATTACCGCCCAATAAACTATTGCAAAGAAACCAATACCCCAACTGATAGGGATCCCGATACGAAAAATTCTTCCGAAAGTACCGCCAAAACCAAGATCCCGGATTTGGGGTAAAAACTGCCGCCACAATATAAACACACCAATGATTACAGAAACGCCACGACTTAGACCTGTCGCCAGCGCAGCACCACCAATACCCAGATCGAATGAATAAATCAAAAGTGGATTTAAAATCACATTCAACACTGTTGCAAGGACCTGCAGTACCATAACCAGTGCAGTCCGACCCATCGCTATGAATATAGCATCGATCACTGGGGCAATAGTCAGTGGCAATCCAAACAATGCAAGCCATTGTAAATAATTTACAGCCAATTCCAGAGTTTGATTTTTCAGTCCCAGTCCCTGTCCAATCCAGGGCGCAGTTACGCCGACTATAACCAATACCATAAAACCTATAGCCACTGCAGCCAATAAAGCATGAATAATTATTTGTTTGCAGAAGCCCTCATCCTTCGCACCTGTCGCTCTGGCTACTAAAGGTCCCGCACCCGCTGACACTAACGAGTAAATGGCAAACATTCCGATCATAATAAAAGTACAGGAGCCTACTGCAGCCTGCGCTTCCATACCCAACCACTGAACGGAATATTGATCGATCACTTTAAATGCATTATTAAGCAGCACAGAAACCGCAGCAGGTAACGATAAACGTAGTAAGCTCGAGAGCGATAGATTTTTCAAAAGTTGTTACCCATCCGAACCATGAGGTTTAACCATTGTCACACTTGGTGTTGTTATTTATTAAATCCACACCCAAAACCATTTGATTCGCGTAAAATAACGCGAAATCGATTAAAATATATATTCCTATTTGCTCACACTGACATTTTTCCTGAAAACAGGATGCTGTCCAAGTATAAAAAACTTACCGTGGAAGAATGGGGTTTGGCTCATTTTTCTGATCTATATCGTTAAAGAAGATTGATCATCGCCTCTTTAAATTGAAAAAATGGACTCAAAACCACTTTCTCTCTCGACAACATCTATTCCCAGGCAGGTACTTTGACACAGTTTTACAACGATATGCCAGTCCCTGTTTCCAGAGTCAAGCGCTACTATCCTGGATCAATAAAGCAATTATTATTCGTTCTGATCGCAACGCAACTGGGTGCCTGTCAGGTTTTAGGCTTACGTGGATTCTCGTTTCCACCTCGGGTTGGAGAAGAACCTGAACCCACGATCAGACACATTGAAAGTTATCGCTTTCCATTCGACAAAAAGACCGATGTGGTTGGACAATTGGCAACACTGGTTTCCAGGAGCGGTGACACGCTACCCGATGTCGGACGCCATTTCGGATTAGGCTATAACGACATCACCGCTGCGAATCCCGGATTAAAAGTATGGGTTCCGAGACCGGGGCAACGTGTAGTGTTGCCACTACAGTTTATCTTACCTGATTCTCCGCGACGTGGAATTATACTTAATTTACCCAATATGCGGCTATTTCACTACCAGGGAGCATCTACGGAAAAATCCAGAGACGTCGTTACATACTCGATTGGTATTGGCCGCCAGGGTTGGTCAACTCCCACGGGAAAAACACGCATCGTCCAGAAACGGGCAAACCCCAGTTGGACTGTTCCGGCATCAATTCGACAGGAACATGCACGCGACGGCGACCCTCTACCGAGAATCGTTAAGGCAGGGCCGGACAATCCTTTGGGTCGATATGCGTTGCGCTTAAGCATGCCCAGTTACCTAATACATGGCACCAACAAACCCTATGGAGTGGGCATGCGCATCAGTCATGGATGCGTACGACTATATCCGGAAAATATCGAAAAACTATTTCACAATGTCAAGGTAGGAACAAAGGTGCGCATTATCAACCAACCCTACCTGATCGGTTGGAAAAATAACATGCTTTATCTGGAGGCCAACGAACCCATCATAGAAAAATCCATCAACAAAACCCAATTCAAATCCAAGCTACTTAAAAAATTAAAGAAAGAAAGCAAAAATACTGTATCCTCCATAGATTACGCGAAAGTTGATCGCGTTTTAAATCGAGCAGATGGAATACCCACACCGATATTGCGAAACAGTCCACGAATAACACAAATTATCGCTTCGGCAGACATCATTGCTCACCCACGTCATTTTTTCGGTAAACCCACTATTCCTGCAATCAAAGCGGACGACTGGACAGGTTTAGCGGACACATTTCCGAATAAAGCAGACGCCCAAAAACTAGTTGAAATACTGACCCACCAGGGCCCCTCAATTCCGGCACACATCAACCAGGTTTCATCACGATACCAAGTCATTGTCGGCCCATTCAAGACGAAGAAACTTGCAAAAATAACCCAATCACGGGTTGCTCGTGAGTTCGGAATAAAGATGAAGATCATTCCACCATTGATATAACGTCAGTCTCCATTTTAACCGTTAGCGAACCGGCTGTTCGTCACAGAAAACCGATTAAGGTACATCAATATTTATATTCATTTTTAGCTGCGATCGATATTCAAGCCCATAAAACTTTTCTAAAAGCAATCTACAATTAGACACAGACATTTACTCGTGATTTTCAGCAGAAGCGTCAAACAGAAGTTTTCCTGCAAACAGTCATTCGAACTGTTTATGGAAATCCAGTCTCAGTATATGTTTTAATAGATGTGAATAATAACTATAAAATCAATATTGTTTCAGTTATATTTAAAGTGCTTTAGTATCAAAAAAAAATTGAATTTTAGGGGCTAGAAGTGCACTGCAAGACAGTTTCCACTAAACAAGGAGCAAATACGATGGTAAACAATTTCAATTTTAACCCTGACTCGCATAAACGGATGACCGTGTTTAGAATTAGTTTGTTTGCCGTTCTCTGCATGACCGTATCACCATCACTACAGGCGAAATATGCTTCCATTATTATAGAAGCCGATAGCGGGCGAGTACTCCATGAGACAAACGCAGATACCCGAAATTATCCGGCATCGCTTACTAAAATGATGACACTGTACATGGTATTTTCAGCATTGAAGGAACATTCCATTAATTTCAACACTCAATGGAAAGTATCTCGATCTGCAAGCCGCCAACCGCCTTCAAAACTTGGTCTCAAACCCGGACAAAAAATTACTGTAAAAAATTCAATTCTTGCTTTAGTCACCAAATCGGCTAACGATGTCGCCGTAGTCGTCGCTGACAACCTTGGGGGTAGTGAAGCTCAATTCGCCAATATGATGACTCGCCAGGCCAAACGCCTGAAGATGAACCGTACAACCTTCAAAAATGCTTCTGGATTACCTAATGCCGGGCAAAAAAGCAGTGCCCGAGATTTGTCTAAACTCGCGCAGGCATTGATGACTGACTTTCCCGAATATTATTATTTTTTCTCGACCCGAAAATTCAAATACGGTCGCAGAGTTTACGGTAACCACAACAAATTATTACGCTCATACCAAGGCACCGACGGTATAAAAACTGGGTATATTCGTGCATCCGGATATAACCTGGTTGCGTCAACAAAGCGTAATGGCAAGCGCCTGATTGGTGTTGTAATGGGAGGGAAATCGTCCAGAGCACGCAACCGTCATATGATGTCTCTGTTGGATAAAGGTTTCGCCATCGCCGCAAAGGAGCCTGCCCGATATGTTTCAATTCCGCCACGATCCCAATCTGACCGAAGCACTGTAACACTGGCGAATATTTCTGCCCCGCCGATAAAGCACCAAAAAACTGTGTATACAAGTAAACACCAACCTCAATATACCGATCTGTCTGAATTGTTCAATTGGGGTGTCCAAGTTGGAGCATTTTCGTTTCCAAATTCTGCAGAAACCGCTGCGACAAAAGCTAAACAGGCCGCACCTCAACTACTGGGCAAATCTCACATTGTCGTTTCTCCGCATAAAACCCGCAAAAAAACAATTTACCGTGCCCGCCTCACAGGTATTGCCAAACTGGACGCACACCGGGCATGCCAGAAATTAAACAGTCAGGACATCGCCTGTATCACTGTACCACCAATAAACCGTCAGGTAGCGCTGGTATCCATGAAACGGCGAAACAATAATAGACTAGTACTCCATCACACTTGTATTGACGGATAAAGTGTTTTTAATTTAATCCTCGCATCGGCCGTGGTAAAGCGCCAAT
>Ga0209992_10004334_pt1 | contig 11221 bp, 11 predicted proteins | sample 2SBtaG_2_FD_182564 | JGI IMG/M metagenome (GOLD analysis project Ga0209992, IMG submission 182564) | Deep subsurface microbial communities from Kolumbo volcano to uncover new lineages of life (NeLLi) - 2SBTROV12_ACTIVE470 metaG (SPAdes)... | ecosystem: Environmental > Aquatic > Marine >... | reverse complement strand
ACATATTATTTAGATATGACTGAATGTGCAACTCTTTATCGTAATCCATTAGGAATTTCTGAAATTGAAATGCCAACAGTGTTTGAATTGGATCAAAACCATCCAAATCCATTCAACCCTGTTACAACTATTAATTTCTCAATTCCAGAACAAACATTTATTACGCTTAAAGTATTTGATTTATCAGGAAGATTAGTTAAAACACTTTGGGATAGCCAAATGAATGTTGGACATCATTCAATAAATTGGAATGGTGTAGATACATATGGTAGTGAAGTTGCTGCTGGTATTTATATTTATACTCTTGAAGGAAAAGACTTATTTATGTCACGCAAAATGATTTTGATGAAATAAGTTAAATCTTTTTTTGGTTTATTTTAAAAGGGGTTTGCCAATAGGCAAATCCCTTTTTTATTTTATACACCTATGTACACTGTGAAAATTGCAAATATTAATGAATTTAACGAACAAAAAGTAAAAATAATTATTCATGATGGAACACCAATTGCTGTGTTTAAAGTTGAAAATGAGTTTTTTGCAATTGATAATCGTTGTCCTCATAGAGGTGCATCATTAGGAGATGGACCAATTCAGGATGAGATTATTACCTGTATATGGCATTCATGGAAATTTTCATTAAAGACAGGACAGGCAATTGAAAACCCTAATTGCTTTATTAAAACATTTCCTATTATTATTGATGGTGATATTATTAAGTTAGTATATGATTCTAAAAGATGAATTATTAATTAATTACTCAGGTAGTTGTCCAATTTTCCCTCTACCCAATTTTGTTATGTTTCCAAATTCAGGAAATGAATTTACTATTTTTGAACCTCGATATATTGATATGATTGAAGATGTAATTAAAAATGAACGATTTATTATAATGTCCCTTCTAAAATCAGGGTGGAAAAATAATTATGAAGGATCTCCACCAATTTATGATATTGGAACTCTTTGTTATTTAGCAAAATATAAAAAACAAAAAAATAGTGAATTTAAAATTGTGCTAATGGGTATAGAAAAAGTGCAAATTAATGAAACAGTCCAAACTCATAAATATAGAATTGGAGCGACAACACCTTTAAATGAGATTATTACGACGAGTTTAGAGAGAGAAAAATGTGAAAATTTAATGGACAATTTTGTTGAATTGTTAACTGATATTGATGAATCATTACCCATTGATTTATTTTCAGATATTCAAATTTCTTTAGAAATGTTAGTAAACTTAATCTGCATGGCAATGCCAATCCCTGCAGAAGAAAAACAAAAATTATTAGAATTACCTGAAATTAATCTAAGATATGAAGTATTACTTCAATTTATTGATGGAGAAGTTGATTTAAATAAAGATATAATTGATTTAGTTCCAATACTTCCATTTGATAAATCATTAAACTAATTTTGGGTTAATATTAGGTCAATAATGTTATCGGGAGTTAGAATAACAAAATTAATTATATCAGATGCCATTGAACCAAAACCACCCATCACTGGATTGCCATTTTCATCTCTAATATTTGTTCTTATTGGATCTGATAAATCTAGTTGATCTAAAAAATAATAATTTTCAAAGCCTTTTGAAAATGTAAAAAAATCATATTTAAAACGAAATTTCCCCTGTATTTGTTCTGGCACAACAGCTTCCGAAAGAATACATATATTCTCATCATAATAATTTTCACCACTATCTGTAATTCCATCTGGATGCCCGTGAACATAAATAAACTTTTCCATTATTTCATCCCAATAATATTGTACAGACTGAAATTTACTTGTTTCAAAGAGAGCAGAAAAATATAGTTTCGCCTCATCATTTCCAACAAATAAAAGATTAGTATCTAATAAATCCATATTTTGTAAAGTTAATATTATATCATCATGTGTAATTAGTTGATTTGTATATGGTTCATTAAAATCAGGAATATAATCAGAAAGAAAGATTAAAGTATCATTTTCAGTAAGGCTGTTCAATAATAAACATTCATGGATTTCTTAAAGTATCATTTTCAGTAAGGCTGTTCAATAATAAACATTCATAGATTTCCTCTGAATTTGTACAATTAATGATATCTTCAGTTTTATTTGGATGAAACACAACCGGAGGTTTTTTTATAATATCTGTGGCTGTAATTATTCCATATCGAGAAAATTCTGAATTTTCCGAACAATCAATAATTAATTCGTAATCAGTTTCATAATTTTTAAAATTAAATTCACTGCATGATGAATCAGGAATAAATCCACCATAACTAATAACTTCAATATCAAAATTAATTTTCATTCCATTATATTCATAAAACTCACCAGCATTTTCATTATATACAAAATTACAAATATTACCCGAATTCGTCATTTTAATTTCACAATCTTTTACATGAACATTCGGTAGGATTTCATCGTATTCATCAATATTAGGTTCATTGCAATCAGGTAATCCATTATTTTCTGACCCATCATCATCTGGTTGTATAAAACCGGGTCCAAGCCCCTCTTCTGGAGTTAAAAAACCATCTGTGCCAGTATCATCTGTGATACAACTCCATTGACAATTTTCAATACATGATATTTTATCTGGAAATGTAAAAAGTGTGCTTGAAGTTGAATCTTCTGTTTCAAAGTTTTTACATGCATATAAATGTAATTCGCAGGAATCTCCTCCTTCGCAATTATCTATACATTCATTGGATGATTCGAACGATTGATTATTTTCTTCACAGTAATAATAATTCCAGTCTAAGTCATTGTCAATACAATCAAATAAATCTGCTTCATCAATTCGAATAGACTTATCAACTCGTACGAGTGCAGTATTTTGAGAAGGATAGATAATGGCTTCAATCTATCTATACATTCATCGGATGATTCGAACGATTGATTATTTTCTACACAGTAATAATAATTCCAGTCTAAGTCATTGTCAATACAATCAAATAAATCTGCTTCATCAATTCGAATAGACTTATCAACTCGTACGAGGGCAGTATTTTGAGAAGGATAGATAATGGCTTCAATCCGTAATTCAGGCTCATAAAAAGAGAAATCATCACTAAAGTCATTAATATCTAATTCTTTTTCACATGAGAAAAAGATAAATATTAATGATATTATTAAACTTAGTTTTTTTTTCATTATAATTCAAACTCCATTCCAAAGGTTAAAATTATTGGAAACATACTATACGCTTTTACTTTTGATGGTGATGCTTCGTGATTCCAATTATATAATAGAACATTGTAATAATTTGTGGCATTAATTACTTGAACTTTCATTTTATTTTCAAATCCAAATAATTTATTATCATAAGAAAGGCTTACATCAAATCTAAAATATTGTGGATATCGTGCACTATTTCTACTTCCATAAATATTTCCAAAATATTGATATGGATATTCTAAACTCCCAAATAATTCAGTTCCTGCTTGATATGTTTTTCCTATGACGGGTGTATATGTTTGTCCTGTACCATAAACACAGCTAAACCCAATATCCATTTTATGGGATAACCTGTAACTGATAACACTATTAAACGAATGAGGTTTGTCATATTTCGCCGGATAAATTTCTTTTTCTTCCCAAATAATGCCATCAGAATTCAAGTCAATCTTTCTTTCCATTTTTGAATATGCATAACTAACCCACCCTGAAAACTTACCTTTATTTAATCGATATAATAATTCGATACCATATGCTTTTCCTGTTCCTGCAATTCCAAGTGTATTTTCAATATCAAGCCAATCAACTCTTGGATTTAAATCATAAATAACAGAATACGGTTTATAATAAGATTCAATTGAAAATGTATTTCCTTCTGAAATCCAATATTCTGCACCAATAATAAAATGTTCATTTCGCTGAGGGCTTTTATTTTCAGGTATTGGTTGCCAAAAATCAACAATTCTTAATAGTTCTTCTTCTTGATTTATGGTATATAAATATTGTGTATACTGTCCCCAACTTGCCTTTAATGCTAAATCTGGGATTGGATTATATTTAATACTAATTCGCGGGTCAATCATAGTTTTTGAAAATCGGTTATAATCTGCAATTCTTATGCCTGTATTTAGATAAAACAGAGGTAATGGTTTCCATGAAATACTTCCATAAATTGAATTAATTTTTGGTTCAGAACTTAAATTTGAGCGTTCAATTCCAGCGAATTCTTCTCGGTAATCCATATATAAGAATTTAGACTCCCACCCAAATTTTAATTTGAAATATTCTGAAAAAATATAATTTAAACTTTGATCAATTGAAACATCTTTTACAATATTGTCAATATTCATAGTTAAATCAGCAGTAGAGCTTTCATTTTCTGTACTTGATGTGTCAGAACTTGGAAAGTCAATACTAAAATCAACATTAAATTTATACTCTGTTTTTGAAATATTAGATTCAATAAAATAATTACTGTTTGGTATAAATTTCCAATTGAGTTGATTTGTTGCATTTCCCCAATCCCAACCAAAATCAATTCCTGGAAAATCATCACCACCAAAGGACATCAATAAATCATCTCTACCTGAAAACTGACTATATGTTAAAATATTATTATTGTTTAATGATGTTTTTGCTTTAAAGTGTGTATCCCAAAAATAATAATTAAAAGGGGAAGTTTCATTTTTATTTGAATAATATAAATCTACAAATTTATCAAAATATGTTCTTCTACCAGAAAACATCCATGAACCATTGTATAATGGACCTTCAATTAATAATTTTGATGATAAAAGGCTAATATCTCCTCTAACTTTACTATAATCCCAATATTTTTTAATTGGATTTGAATTTGATAATCGCCCATTTTTTGAATCTCCTTCTCGAGATGTAATATTTAAAACAGATGAAAGTCTTCCACCATATTGTGCAGGAAATCCTCCTGCTAAAAATTCAGTATCAGCAATCATATCAGAATTAAATGTAGAAAATACTCCACCAATATGATATGGATTATAAATTTGTGCACCATCTAACATAATTAAATTTTCATCGGGGCTTCCTCCCCTGACAATCAATGCTGCATTAAAATCATTACTAGCACTTACACTTGGTAATAATTGAATTGTTCTAAATACATCTGCTTCAATAAATGCAGGTGCTTTTCTTATATCTCTATTGGTTAAATTTACTCTACTAATATCTATTTTTTTTTCAAATCGCATTCTATTTGCAGAGACGGTAACTGTCGAAGATTCTAAAGCTTCTGTTTTTAATTGAAAATTAACGCGTTCATTTTGATTATTTATAATTACTTTTTTTTCAATTGACTGATAGCCAATCATCATTGCTTTTAATGTATATTCTCCAGGTTGAACATTTGGAATTACAAAATGCCCATGTATATCACTTGCTGTTCCAGTATCGGTTCCAATCAAAACGATATTTACAAAGCCAAGAGGTTCTCCGCTTTGTTCTTCTCGTATATATCCAGAAATAGTAGATGAGAAACTTAATTGAAATAATAGTAAGAAGATTATTTTTTGTGTATGCATTAAAATACCTATTTAATAAAGTATATTAATATACCTTTTCTGGTAAATAATTTCATTTAATAATCTTGTAATATCTTGTAGAATCTATGGAGATTTTAAAATTAGAGGAAATAAGTTCCTTATTAATTTGAATTAATATGATTTAGCTATGTTACCTAATTATTCTTCTTATTAAATTTTATTATTTAGATATTAATATTATAACAAAATATAAATAATTGTTTTTTATTTTAAAAGAATCTAACCGAAAATGAACATAAGATGCTTTCGAGCATTTTCAGAGATTGCACTTTGAAATAACGCTTAATATTATTTAGGTGTTTTGTTTGTGGCAGGGATGCCACTCATACAATAAAAAAAGGAGACAAGTCAATGTTTGGAGACTTAACTCGAATTGGTTCTAATTTTCATGCTTATGAATCTTGGACTAATTTAAAAAAAACAAATGGAAAAATAGGACAAATACAGTCCCGTCTTTCTACAGGTAAACGAATCAATTCAGCTGAAGATGATACTTCTGGATATGCATTATCAAAAAATCTTGAAAGTAGAGTTAGAGGCCTTGGACAAGCTTTAGACAATGTTGGAACAGCTAAAAATGTTTTAAATATTGCTGAAGGTGGATTCCAATCTCAAATGTCATTACTTCAAACCATGAAAGAAAAGGCAACTCAAGCTGCCGATGGTTCATATAGTACTGAACAACGCCAATCAATTCATGATCAATTTGCAGCATTAAGAACTGAATTTGATGTTATATCATCAGATACTAAATTTAATGGCACTGCATTAATGTCTGCTACAGCAATGACATTTCATGTAGGTGAAGGAAGTACAGATACTTTGGCAGTAACTCTTGGTACATCTGTTGCGGCTACAGTAGGTGAAGATAATACTGATATTTCAGCAACTACATTAGCAACTCAAGCTGGTGCTACTGCAGGAATAGCTTTATTAGATACAGCTATAAAATCACTTTCAAAATCAATTCAAAATGTAGGTGATAATAATGCAAGATTATCTTCTAAAGAAGAATCGTTGTCATTAGCTATTTCTAATACAGAAGCAACACGAAGCCGAATTGAAGATGCTGATTTTGCAAAAGAACAAATGTCAATGATGAAGTTACAAATACTTCAACAGACTACAGTTGCTTCATTTGCTCAAGCTAATTCTGCTCCACAAATGGTATTATCATTATTTAGATAATATTTTTTGTTAATCTGAATATAAAAGGGGTGGTGAATACTACCCCTTTTTTTATTTTAATTTAACTTTCAGACTACCCCTTTTTTTATTTTAATTTAACTTTCAGGAAAATATTGCCTTGTCAATTTTATTAGTTTTTATAATATTTTAGTGTTAATTAACTTATACTTGTGAAAATTACTTATTTTTAGACTTTGGCTATTACTATACATCTTTATCCTCTGATTTCTATTCCGATTATTGAATCATAGTTATTTCCATTTAATTTTATTGGGAATAAAAATGATCTGTAAATTTATAGATCACGAATGTAGCATGGATGCTACTAATTAATAAATAAAACAAGGAGGTAATATCAATGTTTGGAGATGTTACACGCGTCGGAGCTAACTTCCACGCACAAGAAGCATGGGCTAATCTAAAAAAAGTAAATGGTAGTATAGGCCAGATACAATCTAGACTTTCAACAGGTAAACGAATTAATTCTGCTGAAGATGATACTTCAGGATATGCACTTTCAAAGCATTTAGAATCTCGTACACGAGGACTAAGTCAAGCTTTAGACAATGTTGGTACAGCTAAAAATGTATTAAATATTGCAGAAGGTGGATTTCAAGCACAGATGACTATTTTACAAACCATGAAGGAAAAGGCAACTCAAGCTGCTGATGGTTCATATAGTACAAATCAAAGACAAGCAATTCAAGATCAATTTGCTGCATTAAGAACTGAATTTGATGATATTTCATCAGATACTAAATTTAATGATAATGCATTGATGTCAGCTACTGCAATGACATTTCATGTTGGTGAAGGTAATGGTGATACATTAGCTGTAACTTTTGGTACATCTGTTGCTGCAACTGTAGGTGAAGATAATACTGATATTTCAGCTACAACATTAGCAACTCAGGCAGGAGCAGTAACTGCTATATCTACTTTGGATACTGCAATTAAATCACTAGCAAAATCAATTCAAAATGTGGGTGATTATAATGCAAGACTATCTTCAAAAGAAGAATCATTATCATTAGCAATTTCTAATACTGAAGCTACTAGAAGTAGAATTGAAGATGCAGATTTTGCAAAAGAGCAAATGGCAATGATGAAATTACAGATTTTACAACAGACATCTGTTTCTTCATTTTCACAAGCTAATTCTGCTCCACAAATGGTATTATCATTATTTAGATAATATTAATATCATTTTATTTTGATTAGAAAGGGGATATTTAATATCCCCTTTTTTGTTTTAACACCCAATTTTTATCAAAATATTTATCAAAATATTATAGGAAAAACTTTCCTATATTAATCATATCTTTATTTTATTAACTCTTATTAGTAATTTATAATAATATTCTCTGTTCTTTGATTTTATTATATTTTTATATTCTCCAAATTTAATTTATTCCATAACCCTCCGATATATTTATTGAGAGTCTATTTTTTTTATTTGGAATAGGCTATGCAATCTCTGGAAACACGGATGTTTTAACAAATAAAAGGAGGTTCACCTATGTTTGGGGATTTGACACGCATAGGTTCCAATTATTATGCTCAAGAAAGTTATAATACACTTTTGAGAGTAAATAGTGATATTGGAACAATTAGGTCAAGATTATCCACAGGTAAGCGAATCAATTCTGCAGAGGATGATACTTCTGGTTATGCATTGTCTAAACAATTAGAAAGTAGAGTTCGTGGTTTAACTCAGGCTTTAGATAATGTTGGTACTGCGAAGAATGTCCTTGGGATTGCCGAAGGTGGCTATCAAAGTCAAATGAGTATTTTACAAAATGTAAAAGAAAAATTGACTCAAGCTGCTGATGGATCCTTTAATACTGATCAACGAAAAGCAATTGGAGACCAAATATCTCAGTTACTTCTTGAATTTGATGATATCAGAGATGATACAAAATTTAATGATATAACTTTGATGCAAGATAGTGGTAGTGATAGAACAATTGCGTTTCATGTTGGTGAAGGTAATACCAATCAATTATCTATAACTTTAGATAATTCGAATAGAACAGATGTTGGCGAGGCAACTACAGCTGTCAATTTAGATAGTATTGTAGGTGGAACGGCTTCAGAATGGGCTAATTTGGATGCGACTGAAGCACAAACTGGAATTGCAACTTTAAGTAGTGCAATAACAGCTTTGTCTAAATCAATTCAAAATATTGGTGATTACAATGCGAGGTTGTCTTCTAAAGAAGAATCACTTACAATGGCGATTTCTAATACAGATACAACTAGAAGCAGAATCGAAGACGCTGATTTTGCAAAAGAACAAATGGATTTAATGAAATTATCTATTTTACAACAGTCAACTGTTGCCTCTTTTGCTCAATCTAATTCATCTTCACAGATGGTCTTGGCTTTATTTCAGTAAGATAAAATAATCTGAAATAAGGATAATTTAGTTTGGGGTAGGAAATTGTTTCCTGCCTCAGCTAACTTATAAATTGAATATTATTTCATTTTATTTTTTTAAAATAGATGATAAATCAAGTATAACTAAAGAAAGAAGGTTACTTTCCGAAAATAATAATAATGCGATGGCATAAAAATTGATAAAGCAATATTATAAATTATTTTTGAAAGGTTTTTATGAATAATGGAATGAATCCATATTTAAAACAGAAAATTATGTCGGCTAGTCCAGAACAGCTCGTTTGTTATATTTATGATGCAAGTATAGTTGCATGTAAAAAAAAGGATACAACAAAAGCGGGGCAAGCCATAAGAGAATTAATAAATGCTTTAAACTTTGATTATAAAGAAATGGCAGTACCTTTATTTGATTTGTATAAATATTGTTTAAATAATATAAATACTGATAAATTTGAAGATGCTCAAGAAATTCTAGAAGGGTTGAGAGATGCATGGTTTGAGGCTCATATCAAACCAAAAGAAGTAAATAGTCAGACGGTATAAGGAGTAGATTATGGCATATGAAATTTCATCAATGTTTTCAAGCTCAAATAGTGTTGAAAATTTAGTGTATCAATATATGCGGTTTGAGCAGGGACCTAAAAATCGAATATTATATAAACAAGATGAATTAAATAATAAAAAATCTATATTATCAACTCTAGATTCAAAATTATCATCTTTGTTTTCAAATTCAGAAAAATTGTTAGATCCAATTACTGATTATTTTGCTGTAAACAAGGCTTCTTCGAGTGATGAAAACTTTTTAACTGTATCCGCAAATTCAAATGCAACAGCAGGTGTTTTTTCAATTGATATTAATAGATTAGCAACAGCAGACACAAGAGTTTCTAGACAATATACTTCTTCAAATACAGATTTTTCAAATATTACTGCCGATCAAACATTCTCAATTAGTTTAGCACACCCTACAACCGAAGACCAAAATAATAGAGTTTCAATTTCAGTTACAATAAGTGCATCAACATTTCAGAAATCATCAGAAGAAGTTATGAATGATGTAAGAGATGCAATTAATAATTCAATTAATTCTGCAGTTACTGCGGGTACAATTATTTCTGAAGAAAAAATATCGACCTCAGTAGTTTCCGAATCTGAAGGAAAATCTAGAATGGTACTAAGAAGTAATCAAACAGGTTATACAAATCGCATAGAATTTACAGATAGTAGTGATAATTTATTATCTACACTTGGGGTTTTACAATCTGATGGAAAATATGATCCGAATAATAGTCATGATTATGGATATATGACCAATATTGGAACAAGTGATATTTCAAGTGATTTAAATTCTATTGTAAAAATTGATGGTCTTACTTATTATAGAAATGAAAATAAAATTACGGATGCAATTACAGGCCTTACAATTGATTTAGTTGCAGTAACTAGCTCTACCCAAACAATAAATGTAGAGAATGATGCTGAGTCTGTTAAGTCTGATATACAATTATTTATGGATTCATTTAATGAGTCTATTTCATACTTGAAAGAAAAATCTCAAATAAACCCAGATACTTTACAAAGAGGCGAATTATCAGGAGACTATTCTTATAAAGCATTATTATCAGATTTAAAAGGAATTCCATTAGGATCTATTGCTTCACCGAGCTCAGCTGAATATAACTCATTATATAGTATTGGAATTGGTTTCAATGACGATGGAGAAATGGTATTTACGGATGAAGATAAATTTACTCAAGCATTAAACACAGGTACTCAATTGGTATCTGATATTTTTAATGCAACGGACGGGATTGCTACATTAATTAAATCAAAAGTAGAAAGTTATACAAAAACAAGTGGTATAATATCTTCTACAAAAAGTAATATAGATAGTAATTTATTATATTTATCACAAAGTTTAAAAAGAGTTGAAGATCAATTATCTTCAAAAGAGCAACGGTATAGGGATGAGTTTGCAAGGTTGCAGCAAATGATGTCATCCTTAAATGATCAGATGGGATCTTTATCAATGTTTTCATCTGGATATGGAGGATATTAAAATGGAAATTAACCTTAATGTAAATCCAATAAATAAACAGTTTGATAGTAAT
>Ga0209992_10004332_pt1 | contig 11226 bp, 10 predicted proteins | sample 2SBtaG_2_FD_182564 | JGI IMG/M metagenome (GOLD analysis project Ga0209992, IMG submission 182564) | Deep subsurface microbial communities from Kolumbo volcano to uncover new lineages of life (NeLLi) - 2SBTROV12_ACTIVE470 metaG (SPAdes)... | ecosystem: Environmental > Aquatic > Marine >... | reverse complement strand
TGGAGCGCCATAGTTTTTTCTGATTTCATTGCATAAAGATGGAATGAACCGTGGCAGTGACAGCAATGATGACAATCAAAACTGATATCGCCATTAAGAGGAAGTTCTTGTTTATCAATGTGAGATTCGTCGTGCTCAAAGCTAATGTGCTGTTCGGAGGAAGACTGGTGAGACTGGTGCACGTCCGCTACTGCCTGACTGATTTGAGTCAGAACCGCAAACAAAATCACTATGATAAACCCCAGTCTGAACATTATAGCCCTTGGTTTGTAAAGCTATTAAACGATAACGTAATTAATATGGGTTTACAAGAATCTACTTGAGTTCCCAATGTTGGAGGCTTAGCAAAGTTTGTGAAATCTTAGGTTGATTGATAATATAGCGCCTCGTTGGGGAGTAGCCTGTTTCCAAAGTTGGAAGCGTTCGTGTCAACATAATTGGCCACATGCCATGGTGCGAACACCTCTCGGTTGGCGAGACCATCGATATATCCATGCTGAAGGTCGGGCGTGTGGGTATATCGTGGACTCAGAATGCCCGGCCGGAGATAACTCAATGAACCCCATCGCTCTCCTTTTACTTGCCTTTTCTATGTCAACGGATGCTTTTGCTGCGGCTGTCGGTAAAGGAGCAAGTCTTAACCGCCCTCGCTTTTTCGAAGCACTAAGAATGGGCGTGATTTTCGGGACGATTGAAGCAATAACCCCTGTTATTGGTTGGCTAATCGGTAAGTCAGCAGCCTCTTATGTTGAAGCCTGGGATCATTGGGTAGCCTTCTTTTTATTGCTGGCCCTTGGTTTGCATATGGTTTATGAAGGCTTTAGACCCCGCGGAGAAGAGGTAGACAAACCCTCCAGACAATCGTTTTTTAAAGTTTCTCTTACGGCGTTAGGCACCAGCATTGATGCCATGGCAGTTGGTGTAGGCCTGGCCTTTATTGATGTGAATATTTGGCTTGCCGCGGTGCTTATCGGTTTAGCTACAACCCTTATGGTTACTTTGGGAGTGATGTTAGGGCGCTTTGTTGGAGCGGTAATAGGTCATTGGGCAGAAATGTTCGGCGGGATTACTTTAATTGGAGTGGGTTTTTGGATCTTGTTAAGCCACATATAAGAAAAGAGTTTATTAGGATAACGCTATAATTTCACTGTCTAATCTGAATTTGGTAGCTCTATCTGCACTTCAAACCCAGATGGCTGGATATTGTTAAATGATATCTTGCCATGGTGCAATTGTATTATTTTCGAGGTGATGGACAGCCCCAGACCAGAGCCGGCGATATTAGTGTGTTCGCGGAATCGATAAAAACGCTCTCCCATTTGTTCAGTTATTTCGGCGGGCACACCGCTGCCTTGATCTCTTATCTTGATAATAATGCTTGCCGATGTATCAACCGCTTCTATTTGTATAGTGGAGTCTGCCGGTGAAAATTTCATTGCGTTGGATAAGAGGTTGGTCAATGCACTGACTATTAACGCGTTATTGCACGTTATTTTTATTGTGGGAACATCGATTTGCCATTGGTAGTCCTCGACTTGATTGATGGGTAGGCTATCAATCGCTAAGGAAACCAAGGTTTTAATTTCAATTTCATCAAAGTCGGCAGAATTATCCAAACTATCCAGTCGATTTAAACGCAAGAGTTGATTAACTAAATGCGACATCCGCTCTACGGCATGAAAAATAGCTTTACCGGACTGTTTAGAATCCTCCAGAGATTCAGCATAAATAATATTTTCCGCATGTACCTGAATGGCGCTTAACGGTGTGCGCAATTCATGTGACGCATCAGCAATAAAGCGCTTTTCCCGCTCTGAAAACATCTTAATTTGATGTAATAGTTTATTAATTGCCTGTTTTATCGGGATCAACTCTTTGGGCAGGTCGGACTCAATTGGAGACAGGTTATTTAACGCTCTGGCTCTTAAGTCTAAGGCAAATCTGTTAACGGGTTTCAGTACAAGATAAATAATGAAGAGTATAATTAGGCTGATAGGAACCCACATCAATAATAGCGGATATAGTTGTTCTGAAGCCAGGTAGCTACTGAGCTCACTGCGTACATCCTGTCGTTGAAAAGTGCGCACCCAGATGCCTTTAGATTCTGAGAAATAACTGTAAATAAACCATGTTTGCGCATCATTCGCTAACGTATGGTAGCCAGCATCTAAATTTTTAAGTGGGAGTATCTGGAGTTGATTGGTGAAAGCCAACAATTCACCATTGTTACTGTATATATGATAGCCGATTTTTGACTCGTACTTATGGCCGCTAGGGCCCCTCTCATTAGCGGGCTCGTCTTCACCGGTATCATCATAGTTTGATATCGGGATTCTTTTGGGTACTGAGTGAGTTTCCGGGGACGGTGTATAAAATGTTGCTAGCGACTTTGCGGTTTGTGCGAGTTGCGCATCAAAAACTTCATCCAATTCGTGCAGGATATCCCGATAACTGGTCCAGGCTGTAATCGCTAATACCGCAATTACAGCTAAGTTAATGCCAATAACCAATGAGCGGCGAAGCGACCAAAGTTTCATAATGATTCGTCTTTTAATCGATAGCCTAAACCCCGGATGGTGGTTATCAGGCTAGGATCCAGTTTCTTGCGCAAATGGTGAATGTGAACCTCTAACGAATTGCTTTCGTTATCACCATTCCAACCATAACATGCGCTCTCTAGTTGCTCTTTACTCACTATTCTGCCCATATGTAATGCTAATTGTTTAACTAACAACCATTCTAACCGGGTCAAATTGATGACTTTATTGCGGAAACGACATTGTTGTGATGCGATATCAACACTGAGCTCACCGCAGATTATAACATCGTTTAATTGCTGGTTTGCTTTTCGTACCTGAACCCGAATACGGGCTTCTAACTCACGCAGTTCAAATGGCTTTACAACGTAGTCATTGGCTCCCTCATTCAGTGCCAGCACCTTCGTATCAATGTCATCCCAAGCGGTGAGCACGACAATAGGAACTTGTTGGCCTGCCTTGCGGAGCTTTTTGATGAGGGATACCGCATTACCATCGGGTAGGCCGAGATCAAAGATTGCGAGTTCGAATTGGTCGGTTTTGAGAGCACTTTCCGCTTGTGACAGATTCATAGCTAGTTCGACAACATAACCCATACGGTTCAGGCCTTTAATGATACCTTCTGCCAAGGTTTTGTCATCTTCAAGGAGTAGTAGACGCATTCGCATATCTCTCGTTAATCTGCGTTAAATCAAGGTTTGCATTATAAAGTGACGTTTCTACATTAAAGTAACCCAATACAGTATGCGAGAAATTATCATGGCTAATATCGGCATCTGAATTATTTTTCGTCATTTCAAATGTCTTTGTAGGCCAGGTTATCCATGGAATATGACGCTGTTCTTTAGGGGCTAACCAGTTCGGTAAACCATGCAGGTAGATACCGTTATCACCTAGGGACTCACCGTGGTCGGATACATACATCATGCTGCTGTCCAGCTCGTTGTGGCTCCTCAACAACCTAATGACCTGACTGACGAGCCGGTCCGTTATCAATAAGCTGTTGTCGTAGGCATTTATAATTTCGTCTTTTGTGCAGTTCGTTAATTCCCGGCTTTTGCATTCCGGAAAAAATCGTTTGAGTTTTTCTGGTGAACGCTCGTAGTATGCTGGTCCGTGGCTGCCCATTTGGTGAAGTACAATGATTGAATCCTGAGTGATGTTTTGTAACCAGGATTTCAATTCATCAAGCATATCAAAGTCGTAGCAGCCCGTTTCTCCACACCTATTTTCATTCATTACAATGGTATTAATACGGTTACAGACGTCTTTGCACCCGGAGTTATTTTCAATCCAGGTCGCATTGATACCGGCGGTTTCTAAAACATCTAATACATTACTCGAACTTCTGGCGGCGTTGGAATAATTATCAGCCGTTAAAAAACTGAACATACAGGGAACAGAGACAGCCGTGGCTGTGCCGCATGACATAGCATCTTTGTAGCTCAAGAGTTGCTCTGATGTTGCCAGTTCCGAGAGCATGGGGGTTGTCGGCCGATCATAGCCATTGAGTGAGAAGTGATCGGCACGTGCCGTTTCGCCCAATACGACCACCATGATTCTTGGTTTTTCCGAGGCTTTAGTTTGCACTGCGTCCTGCCCCAAAGCGGTAAACTGAGCCGGCTTCTCGAGCTTTTGTCTTACAACTGAGACGCTCGCAGAGACGACATTGAAGGGTGCGATCCGATATTTTATATCCCGATGGTTACGAAATAAGGAGGCAAAGTCGTCATAACTTGTATAAGCAATACCAACCGCTAAAAAGCAGAAGCAGGCTGTTGCAACAAGACTCTGTTTAATCTGTGTTAGCGGTCTTGCTTTGGGGATTTTTATGTACACCAGCAATAAAGAAGGGACGATACCCAGTGCTATTAATGTGATAAAAAAACCGGTAGAAAGTTGGTCTCCTGCCTCTGCCGGATCGGTTTCTATGGTGTTGATAAGCATGTCGGGGTCAATAACAATGCCGTATTGCAACATATAAAATGAGGCTGGTGCAGCCACAATCATTAAAATAATCGCCAGTGGCTTGAACGCATTAACGAACCGGCTTAACGCTAGCACAAAGGCATAAAAACAGAGTGTGAATGCCATTAACTTAAACTGTGTGAATGGTTTTACACCGTAAGCCTCCAAAGCGCTTAACAATGGGCCGGAGTAGGCAAAGGTTAACCAGGTCGCAACGACCGTTAACAGTAGTGAAAAATTAAGGGTTAGTCGTTTCATGCTGTTCACCTATATGAAAAATGAATAACGCGATGCTCCAGCAAATAAAGGCTGTGGCGATATCGTCGACGAAGAAGTGGGCGCCACGCAGTTGTTGTGCAAAGCCGAGGATGAAGCCGACAAGAAGTGACAAAACGGCCGATGTCTTAGCAAGGTCGGGGCGGTTTTTACGCCAGAAAAAATAAAGTCCGATCCACGCAAAACCGATACTCGAATGCCCCGACGGAAAGCATCGTCCAGAGCTAAAGTGACTGTCACTTAACGACCACAAATTAACGTAGGGTTTAGTGCCGCCGTATAGACGCAGATCCCAGGGGCAGTCCATACCCAGAGTGGCCTTGAGGTAATTAACCAAGCCAAAAGACAGTAAAAGGGATAAGAGCAGCAGCACATAGCGACGCCGCTGAGAGTGATTTTTTCCCGGAAAAAACTGGACTAAGGTCAAGGCTAATAGCGAAATGACTGCGATTAGATTGAGGTTGCGCACACCTTCATGAAAAATAGTTTCAGTAACAAAGTGGTGTTTAAGTGACCACTGAAAACCCTCGAGTTGATAGAGTTTATTGGCAACTAAAAACTTGAGATCAAATAATTCTGCCGTTGTTAATACAGCAATAAAAATTAGTAGCGTAAACAGCCAACGTTGCCAGATCGTTGTCATTTTCAAAACGGCCATAATAGCGCTGCCCAAACGATGATGAACTGAAGGATGGCAAGGAATACGGCAGCCGACGCAATATCCTTCGCGCGCCCGCTAAGTTCGTGAAAGTCCTCACCGATGCGATCGACCACAGCTTCGACAGCGGAATTAAGCAATTCAGTAATGAGCAAGCCGGACAGAGACAAAAACATTATTAGTCGCTCTATTAGCGCCAGCGGTGCCAGAATTAAAATAGGCGCTAATAAAATGACCAGTACCACTTCTTGACGGAACGCCGCTTCAAAAAGCCATGCAGCCTTAAGCCCTTTTATGGAATACCGAGTTGCATGAAGTATTCGGATTATTCCGATTTTACCTGGTTTCATGATGATTCCTGTCACGATAAAAACTGCATCCTAAGCAACCAATATTAAGTTCAGCTTAAGGTTCCCCGTTTACTATCCAAACCATCATCAAAACTGGGTTGGATTGTTAATGCATAATGTTTATTTGCTAAAGAGAGGGGGAAGGTCGTTAGCGCACTATCGCACGCTGATTACCGGGTTTGGGCTTGGGTTAATTATTTTGAGTGTCAGCCGTCTACTGCTCTTTATCTGGCAGCATGAGCGCGTAACAGAGGCCGGAAATATTGGCTATCTGATGATGATGGGATTGAGGGCTGACGTTGTTCAGATGGGGTATCTGACACTGCCATTATTGTTATTGGCGCCGCTATTTCTAAACCGCTGGGGTGTCGGGCTTTGGCAGAAAATTCAGGGCATCTGGCTGATTGTTGCTATTACCTATATTGCGTTTATGGAGATATCAACGCCTGCCTTTATTATGCAGTACGATTTGCGGCCTAACCGTTTGTTTATTGAATATTTAGCATACCCCAAAGAAGTGTTTAGTACGCTCTGGGGCGGTTTTAAACCCTGGTTATTTTTAAGCGGTGTGGTTGTGATTGGCTTTTTATATGGGTTAACTAAATTAGCAAAGTGCTTGAATAGATCAACCGGCGTTGGGCACAAACACATTGTCAGTTCGCTGATTGTCTGGCCGGTATTGGTGATTCTTGTTTTTGCGGGGGTTCGTTCAACCCTGGCGCATCGGCCGGCTAACCCGGCCTTTTTCGCGGTGACCTCTGATGCATTGGTGAATAGTTTAATTATTAGTTCAGCTTATTCGGTGGAATACGCAATTTATAATATACGCCACGAGGGGAGTGCTGCCCGTGTTTATGGTAGTGCCTCAATCGAGCAAATACTCAATACCGCGAAAAAACAACCTCACTTAGTCGCGAAGACCTTTCCGTCAGAGCAATACCCAACGGTGCATTTTAATACCGCTTCCCGTAACTACGATAAACCGAAGAATATTGTTGTTATTCTGGAAGAAAGTCTGGGGGCTACTTTTGTTAAAGATTTAGGTGGCATTGGTGTGACGCCAAACCTTGAACAGTTGCGGCAGGAAGGTTGGTGGTTTAAGCAACTATACGCGACGGGAACGCGTTCGGTTCGTGGCATTGAAGCGGTCATTTCAAGCTTTTTACCGACACCTGCACGCAGCACGGTAAAACTCTCCTTGTCGCAGCAAAACTTTTACACAGCGGCTGATTTGCTGTCGCGTAAAGGCTATTTCACCGAGTTTATTTACGGTGGTGAAACACATTTTGACAATATGGGAACCTTTTTCATCGGCAACGGCTTTCAGTCAACACTGGGGCAAAGTGACATCACTAATCCACAATTTTTGGGTAGTTGGGGAGTAAGTGACGGCGATTTATTTAATACCGCGCATCAGCGCTTGGAAGAACTGGGAAAAGCCGGACAACCCTTCTTTAGTTTAGTTTTCACTTCTTCAAACCACGAGCCGTTTGAGTTTCCTGACAATGCAATTGAGCTTTATTCAAAGCCAAAAAATACGGTTGAGAATGCCGTGAAATACGCTGATTTTGCTTTGAGTCAGTTCATTGAAAAGGCTAAAAATAGTGACTATTGGGAGGATACAATTTTTCTGATTGTTGCTGACCATGATACGCGTGTCTACGGCAACGAATTAGTGCCCATTAATAAATTCCGTATACCCGGACTTATTTTGGGTGGGTCGATTCAACCCAGGGAAATCGACTCAATAGCCAGTCAAATTGATTTATTACCGACCGTTATATCGCTTGCGGGTATTTCTGCCTGGACCCCGGCAATAGGGCAGGATCTATCAGCAAAAGATGTACCACCCGCTAATCGTGCGATGATGCAGTTTGGTAGTAATTATGCGTGGATGACTAACGAGGGCGTGGCCATATTAACGCCGGGCGAGGATATGACGGGTCATTACGACGTTCAGAAAAACCGCTTTGTCGCAGATGATAAGACGAATAGCCAATTACACGAAGAGGCACTGGCACATGCGTTGTTGCCATCCTGGCTGTATCAAAATCGGGCTTACTTTGTGCCGGAAGGTCTCAACTAGAGTGCTTATTAGTCTGGTCGCTTAAGATTTTCTTAATAAAGGGTATTCATAATGATTCCTGACAATCAAAAGGGGGCTTTATGAATACCCACTACTCTGGCTTATCAAAGATTAATCACTGGTTCACGGTTATTCTTGTGACCGTTATGCTCACGCTCGGCTATATGATGCTTTTTGCTGCTGAAGAAAGTACCGAAGGTTTTTTAAAAGCAGTCCATATTAGCATCGGTTTTTTTGCGTTCTGGTTTTTGTTGTGGCGAACAACTTACCGCCTAAAACAGGGTTTTCCGAAAACACATTCGATGGATGTAAAAGGAATTATTGCGCGCGGTGTTCATTATCTTATTCTGTTGAGTTTGGTGGTATTAGTTATAACTGGTCCGCTTTATCTTTTTACTGAAAATGAAGCGGTAGTCGTGTTTAACTGGTTTAGCGTTCAGTTTGACTTAACGGCACTAAAAGTTATTCATGAACCTGCGGAAGAAGTACACAAACTGTTTGGCTTGTATCTACTGCCTGTTTTACTGGCGATACACATCTTGGCAGCTACTTTTGAATATCTGGTAAATTCTGAGCAATAATAATTTAAAAAAGGAGCATGTCGTTAGGCATGCCCACAGTCATCGAGTTTGACTGGTCAATCAATTGGCTAACACTTCCGTACCATTGATGCAGAAGTTTTTGAAATTAATTGGTTTGTAGTGGCATAGTTGATTTGGCTACCTAATTAATTAGGCCACTATAGCTTCATTTGAGTAAAGAGAAGTCGGTTCAACGTGAATGAATGCTTGGCTTAGAATATTTTTGTTTATGTAGTCAGCCAATTAAAGCTCCTTATTCGTTTAGCTAGAATTAGTAACGTTAGGAGTCCTTCTCGAATCAGCCTCTAAATATTTGAAACATACATCATCTCGTTGGGCGTAAAGCACAAGGAAAGACGATGTTCCCAAAATGCAATAATGGGAACAAGCAAACCCACTAAAGACGTGTTATTTCCCCCTTTATACCCTCTTAAGTACTCAAAATCACGTTTTAGAGCAAAAAAGGAACTCGATCATGGCCGAAGTGCAAGCGGTTAAAGATCTGGATACCGTAAAGCTGATTAGCTACCTTCTCAAACGAACTTATGGTCAGCAAATTGCTGACGTTTGGGATGTTGGCTTGAACCTGGCATTACGGATCTCGGATCTGCTATCCATCAAGTTTGAAAACATACACGACGAGCGTCTGACCCTGGTTGAGGGGAAGACGTCGAAACAAGCAACCATTAAATTGAACGACAAAGCTCGATCTATTATTGGTCGGATAAAGGAAGAGCACCCTGATCATATTTACCTGTTTCAGTCCTACCGAAATCAATGGTCCATAGGTTTGGACGAGGCCCCGATTAGCCGCCGTTACGTTTCGCGGGCGTTCGCGGCGATAGGGGAGGAAGTTGGTATTAAACTGGGTACTCACTCTATGCGGAAGACCCGCGGTTATCACCTTTATAAAAACACGAACGACATCGCCAGGGTAATGAAGATGCTTCGTCATAGTTCGGAGGCTGTGACGCTGCGTTATATTGGAATCACTCAGGAAGATGTTGACCGAGACTTTGCTGAGCTTGAACTATAGGGCCTAACGGCCCTTATTATTTTTGTGTGATCTAAAACTAACTGTACTGTAACCTCAACTAAAACGATAAGTACGCTTAAGTGTTTAGGTTGGTAACTACGACTAAGGAATTGAGAATGGCAATTTATAGGTGGGGAGGAGCATTTGATAATTTAACGCTCTCGCATTCAATGGTTGAAAATATGGCTAACCGCTTAGAGCAATCCTTTGTTGACCGAACCGCTTTAAATAGCTTAGCGCGAGTCGTCGAGGGTGATATTCAATCATTTGATGATTTGCTAGCAGCTGAGCGAGCAATCAGGGCTTTTTGTTTTCACCAAACGACTCATGAGATTGCTCCTTGCGCGTCTCTTAAAACTATTTTCGAAAATGGCAATTCATTTGAGCAAAGTATCTATCCCAGTACACTCAACCGTCATTGCCTTCAAAGCATTCTTGATGAATGCGGATTTCATGTGCATATAGCGCCAATTGATCAATTAATTGCTTTCGAAAACGAAAGCCTGGAGGAGCGCTTTGTACGACGACAGAATGAAAAAAGCCAAGAGGAAAGTGAGTTTGCCAGGAAATTGCGAGAGTTGGGGCATAATGAACCCGTTTTTGAACTCGATTTTCAAAGACTTCCTCTTATCAAGGTAGCCGAGCATTCGGACGAGTATTTCGAAGATGTTGCACTTACAACAGATAAACAAATAAATAGCTATTTAGTTCCTTTATCTGCAAGTGGGAGAACCGCTTACTTAGGGAATAGGGCTCTTGCTTCGTCATTTGATCGGCTGAAGAATTATAATGGTGATCAGTTTTTCAAAACCATAGACGATTCGTGGGTGGACTGGGCTACGAAAATGGAGCGAGTTATCGATATACCAGTTCCTCCCTTATTGGCGATTGTACTTGATAGAAGTGGCGCTAGAAGTGAAATTCCAGCCAAAATAAAAGAGTTAAGAGCAGAGTTAAGCTATTCCAGCAACCAACTGTGGGAGCTTTTTGATGATGCAGAGTTCCGTCTGGACAGTGAGGCTGTTAGCTATAGAGTTTTGGACGATATTCAATCAGAGGCAAGTAAGCTGTTTGACTCTTGGAAAAAAAGAGGCCGATTTGAGATGCCCTTCAGGTTTAATTTGCTTGGACGCATTTTTCAACAAGATGCCCTTGGGCTTTTAAAAGACGTGAGCTTCGATGCTTTTTCGAGTGACTTAGCCAAGAGTGCAATAAGTGTCGATGCAGCGCAGGTAACTCGACAAAACCTAGCCAGCGTAAACTTTTCGGCCTTAGCAAAAAAGCACTTTAACGATCGAGAACAGACGAAATTGAGTCAGGTTACATTGAGTTAGTACTTAAGATTTTTATGTCTATCTGGTTAATAAGTGAGAGCAAAATAAATCAAACCTATATCACCTAATGGCAGTTACGGCTGCAGTTAATTAACTGTCAATTAGGAGAACATGTATGTCGAACGTAACGGTCGTATACACCAAGTCAGAGCTAGAGCGTGCTATTGAAAGGCAAGACAAAACCATAGCTGTAAAAAGCGCGTCACTGGCTGATGACGTGAAAACATTGAAATCAGCATCGTCCGGTGCCTTTGCGTTGGCTGTTGGTTCAGCTGGGGTTTTTGCTACCAACTTCTGGAATCCGCTGGGGTGGGGCTCAGGTATTATCGGAACCTTATCTACTGGCTCACTGATCACGGCCATTGTGGCGATAGGGCTCAGCACAACGTTGCTGTTTGCT
>Ga0209992_10004331_pt1 | contig 11228 bp, 6 predicted proteins | sample 2SBtaG_2_FD_182564 | JGI IMG/M metagenome (GOLD analysis project Ga0209992, IMG submission 182564) | Deep subsurface microbial communities from Kolumbo volcano to uncover new lineages of life (NeLLi) - 2SBTROV12_ACTIVE470 metaG (SPAdes)... | ecosystem: Environmental > Aquatic > Marine > Volcanic... | reverse complement strand
ACGAATTTGGAACCTATGATAACTATGGTTGTCCAGTTGTAGAGGAACCTGATTCAGATTCCGATGGTTTGTTTGATTATGAAGATAGTTGCCCATACGAATTTGGAACCTATGATAATGGGGGATGTCCTGAAATTGAAGAAATAGATTCAGACTATGATGGTTTACCTGATTGGACTGACAGTTGTCCAAATGAATTTGGGGATTATGATAACAATGGATGTCCATATTATGAAGAGCCAATTATGAGATCTTTTTCTTTATCGCCTATTGACGAAAAATATGATTCAACTGGAGGTCTCTCTGGTCCTCTTGGAAACTTTGTAGGTGAGGAAAATAACATAGGCGATGGATGGACATACCAATATTATGAAAATGGTGCCATTTATCATCATGAATCAGTTAATGCAATAATTATCTCATCTGTAATTGATAACAAATGGTCTTCATTAGATTATGAAAAAGGTGATTTAGGTTGGCCAATAAGTGGAACTCAAGAAGTTGATGGTGTAATTTACAATGACTTTGAAGGTGGTTCAATTTATGCTCATCCAGAATACGGTGTTCATGAAGTACTTGGTGAAATATATTCAACTTGGTCTTCAATGGGTCTTACTGATAGTCATTTGGGTTTACCAATTTCTGATGAGTTATCCATATCTGGAGTAGGATTGTTTAGTAACTTTGAAGGTGGCGTGATTTGTCATAATCGTGCACTTGGATTAGATGCTGTTATTTTTGAAGATGAATTGGGACCTAAAGCATGTGAAAAAGAATCTTACATTTCTCGTAGCATCACATTTGATTTATTAGACTCTGAATTAGATTCATTAACTTCAATTGATATAATGACTTCTGAGAAAGCTATTAGCACATTTGGAAAACAAGGCATATCTTCTGGAATCAAAGCAATTGGTGTAAAATTAACTACAACTAATTCTGATAAAATTTGTGGACTATCTTTATGTTTTGAAAAAATTAGTACTGCTGATATTCTTTCACAATATTTACAAAGTAAGGGACTCAAGTGACTTTTTTTATGATTCTGTAGATTAATTTTTCCTTTTTTTGGTGAAATCAGAATTTCATCAATGCCTTTATGCCTTTTTGATTAATGATTTGTATGAATTATGAAATTCAGAAAAGAATTTTTGAATTATATCGTAAAAATTATATTTTATGTCAGGATCCTTTAATACTAAATCAAACATTTTGTGATTGGGGGAAACATACATGATTAAGAAAATTTTTCTTTTATTTGTTATTACAATATCCGTTCTATCTCTAACTAATTTTCCTCAAGATATATTTGGAGAAGAATTGTCTCCAAAAAAACAAATGGCTAATGGAGTTTTACCTGAAGATGTAACTTGTAAAGATGGATTAAAACAAATGACCAAAAATAATGGTGATGTAATTTGTGTTAATGATTCTAGTTTACAAAAATTATTTGATAGAAATTTTGCAGTTGCAATGCCTGATGTTCCTGACCGCTCAAAATTTGCAGTTGCAGGCGTAATTGTGATGCGTTCAGGTGAATTGGATTCTGAAATTGCATCAACTAATACCATTTCAGGAGGAAAAGGATTCTTGGGACAAATCGATATTGATGCAACTACAATTGATTCAGATTTAGGTAGTCCTGAAGTTGATGTTCCTGTTCGTGGTGTACTTGCATCAAATATTGATTTAGCTTTGTATGCTGTTGCTGGAGGTGAAATAATTCTAGATTCCACACCTGATGTTCCATATAATTTAAAATCATGGCAAAAAGATTCTGATCATCACAAACAAGTATGGAATATTTTTACAAGTTTGATTCCAGAAGAATATAGATTTGTTGATAAATTTTCAGTATATACTGATGTCACAATTCCTAATTCAGCAATAGTTAATCGGGAGCAATCAAATACTCCTCATTGGGAACTCTGGTATGATCCTGTAAAATTTCATACCGCTGGTGAATTTAATTCTCAATGGGCTACAGTTATAATGATTCATGAGTTTGGACACATGTTAACACTTGATCCTTCACAAACTTTTCTTCGTGGTGAAACAGAATGCTCAACAATAACAAATACCTATTTTGGTTGTTTGAAAGATGATTCTATATTAAATAATTTCATTGGTATTTTTTGGTTAGACATTGAATCAGAAAAAGATTCTATGACCACAAAAGAGCTTTATGAAAAATACTCTGATAGATTTGTTACAGAATATGCTGCAGGTAATCCTTCTGAAGATATTGCAGAATCTTGGACTGCATTTATTCTCAAAGATAAACCACAAGGTAATTCAATAAAAGAGCAAAAAATTCTATTTTTCTATGACTATGAGAATTTTGTAGATTTAAGAAATGAAATTCGTGATGGTGCATCCTCTCCATTTCATGAGCAAATTGATGCAGGCTACATAAGCATGCTTTATGGTGATATCAAAGTTGTAACCTATGAAGATGGTACCGTAGAGTATACTTGGCCTAACGGTTCTTCTCAAATTAATTGGAATAATGGTGTGGTTGAAACTATTATTCCTGATGAGTATTCAAAAATTCAACATACCAATGGTGAAATTGAGTGGTATATGGCTGATGGTAGAATTGTACTTGAACAAGTTGATGGTGTTGTAATTACAGAATGGACTGATGGTACAGTTCAGCGAGTTGATCCTGATGGTACTACCAAAACAGTATGGTCTAATGGTGTAACTAAAGTTGTGTACCCTGATGGCACATCGGAGATATGGTGAGTAACATGATTCCAAGAAAAAAATTATTACTTTGTATTTTCACCTTTGCAATACTATCATTAATTCCTGCACAATCATTTGCAGAAGAACAAATTCCTGATTGGGTAAAAAATACATTTGTTTGGTTTGCAGATGGAATAATCACTGAAACTGATGTACTTAATGCAATAAAGTTTCTAGTTGAAAATGAAATTATTGTTTTAGATGTTGCAACTAAAGCTTCTAATGTTTCAAATCTAATTCAAAGTGAAAATACAAAATCAATTGATATTCCAGTTACTACTCATGATAAAGTCGATTATACTGTACTAGTTTATGTTGTAGGTTCAGATTTGGAATCAAAATGGAATCTTGCAACTGCAGACTTTAAAGAAATGATTCAAGGAAATCCTAATGATTCAGTTAATGTAATTGTCCAAACTGGTGGTGCAAAAGCTACTCCTGGTGGTGATAGAACAATTGATTTTACCAAAGTAAAAATTCATGAAGTTTCTGGTAGTGGATTCACTGAACTACATGATCTTGGAAAAAAAAATATGGGTGTACCATCAACACTATCTGACTTTTTGGTTTGGGGAACGCAATCTTATCCTGCAGAAAAATTTGTTTTAATTTTATGGAATCATGGAAGTGGAATTAATGGATATGGAAATGATGAGGTTACTCGTGATATTTTAACCCTTGATGAACTAGATGATGCAATGAGTAATGCTAAACAAAGAAATGATGTAACTTATGAAATTGTTGGCTTTGATGCATGCTTAATGGCAACATTGGAGGTTGCAAATATTATGAAAAGTTATTCCAATTACATGGTAGCTTCAGAAGAGTTTGAGGTAGGATATGGGTGGAAATACGATAAAATTATTTCATCATTAAACAATAATTCTAAACAATCTGGAGCAGACTTAGGTAAAGTAATCGCTGATTCCTTTTTTGCAGATACTAAAGCAATAAGTCAACCAGGACAAGATTTTAGTCGTATTACTACACTATCTGTAGTTGATTTATCAAAAATTTCATCATTAAATGATTCTCTTAATTCTCTTACATCTCAAATTGAAAGCAAAATTGCTGAAAGTGACATACCAAAATTTTCTGTATCTTTGGGTGATTCTGAAAGATATGGAATTGTAAAGGGTAAGGACTCAGGTCATATGGACATTAAACATTTCTCAAAAATGATCACTGAACATTTGCCTCAATTTAAAACAGAATCTGATTTAGTAAAATCTAATGTTGATTCTGCAATAGTTTACAAAATTAATGGAAAATCAAAACCAAATGCAAATGGCCTTTCAATCTATATGCCAAGAACTAGTGAGGTAGTATCTACTTCTTACAAATACGGTGATGTTTCATCTACAAATACGTTTTATTCTGAATATTTAGATAATGATAAGACTGCACCTGCTCAAAATTTACAGTTTGATGGTAAAATAATCACTGGAACTTATTCTAATGATGATGTTTATGAGATTAATGTAATTTGGACTTCAACTATTCCATCTGATGATGAATATGGTTTAGTTGACATTCTTGCAGTTCGTGAATTCAAACCTGATGCACCTGATTCTGGTTTTATTGATGGAAATGTTAATTTTTCATGGGATGGACACATGCCAAAGATTTGTAACAATGACAGATGTCTTAGTGTTAGTCCTGAATGGGAATGGGGAGATGATTTAATCATGGCATACATTCCTGCAATTCTTAACCGAGATGGTGATGAAATTGAAGTTAATTTACTATTTGATACTTCAGTTAAAGGTGATGAAGTTCTAATAGGTGCATATCCTCATTCTACAGAAGACGTTTTTGATAAAAATCTTTTATCACCTCAAAGTGGCGATGTAGTTTATTCTATTTATGAAATGAATCTTTGGGGAACTGATCAATCATTGTATTTTGTAAACACTGATGATCCAATTCCTGTAGATGATGGTTTTGGTTTTCAATGGGCTTGGGATGCAGATATTTTATACATGATAGTTGAGATTTGTGATTATAGTAGTAACTGTAGTTATTCAGATTGGTTCCAATATGATAACCGTGGTCCTGATTATATAGAAGATGACGATGAGTATGACGATGAGTATGACGATGAGGATGACGATGAATAGAATTTTTACTATTTTAATCACTGGTATTTTCCTTACATCATTTGTAATTGTATCTTCATCAGAATCAAAAGAAGTTCCATCTTGGATTAAAAACAATGCTGGATGGTGGGCAGAAGGTGCAATTGATGATACAGCATTTCTACAAGGAATACAATTTCTAATCAAAGAAGGAATTGTTTCAGTAGAACAAGAATCTCAATCAACTCCCATGAGAGGTGGTGGATTTGATGATGAAATAAATAATGAATCAGATTCTGGAAATATTCACATAATTTCTATTTCAAAAACCCTTCCAGACTGTGGTGAGTATTGCTATGATCCTTCTTCACTGTTGGTTATAGAAGGTGATCTTGTAATTTGGGTAAATGAATCTGAATTTGATCAAATAATTACTAGTGGAAATCCTGATGATGGTTTTTCAGGTGTATTTCAAAGTAGTGTGATTGCACCAGGAGATGATTTTGAGCATCTTTTTGATACCCTAGGTGAATTTGATTACTATTCAATTACTGAGCCTTGGATGATGGGAACAATCGAAGTATCATCCCCTCCACCTATAGGAAATGAAGATAATTCTGATGATAAAGAAAGTGATAATGTTAGTACAAATACTGCATCCACATCTGAAGATGAATCAAATGACTATTGGAACTGGAATGAAGTTGAGATTACTACTCTTGCCTACAATTATGATGAACGCTCAAAAATTTATGCAAAATATTTTACAAAATATGTGAATGTCTTTGGTGTGAATGTTTTTGCAAGTGAAAGTGTTTCTGATTCAAAGTTACAACATGCTGCAAATGTAATGGCTCATTATCTTGATAATGACAAAGATGGAACTGCTGATAATAGAAAAGTTGTAGATATACTTGTTGAAAAGAATTCCTGGTTGTGGATGTTTGCAGATGAAGAAGAAGAAGAAAATTCTAATTTGTTTGAAGATGAAAAACTATTTGATAATACATGCGGACAGAATCTTTTTGCAAGAGAAACAAACCCTGACGGGGGATTTGATGGATCATTAGAAGAAGTATTACACTTGATTACCCGCTGTGGATATGCAAATGCATATCCTGATGTCTTTGGTGAAGAACCAGGATCTGAAATTGCAAATATTATGGATAAGGCACGTGGTGGCCATTTTGAAACTATTCCTTCTAGTTATCCTTCTGATGCATGGTATGCGTATGAAGACCAAACATGTGAGTACAATTGTATGGTTACAGAATATTTCTACTGGGCATTAACATCTATTTTGGGTGCACAAGATGATAGACTAGATGATATTGGACATGAATGGAAACTAAACACAGAATCAAAAGTAAAGTCAACTGATAAAGAAATTTATGATTTACTAACTGATCCTCAATACAAATTAGCTACAGTCCTACCTGATGGAAATTACTAATTCCCACAATATTATTCAAATAATTCCTGAAACTCAAATTTCTCAAAGCGGTTTTGGTAAAAATTCTATCGATGGTTGGTTGATTCTAACTGAAAACTCTCTAATTCATTTGTCTTTTTTAGAATCAAAACAAATTTCACTTTATGAGCAACCTGATTATGATTATAGCGATTTAGTTTCATCATATTCTGCTCAAGATTTAGAAATAGATTCCAAAAATGAAAAAAATTTTATAATTCCATTTGAAAATATTTCGGACATATCTGGTGTGTATAAAAAATCTGGATTCTTATCTAAAATGTCATTTATTCCATCAAGTTTTTTACAAATTAAATCAAATGGGAAAACCTACATTTTTGCAAAATTCTCAAAATTTACTGATTCTAAATCTTCAGGATTAATGGGAGGTGTAGGACGACAATACACTTTTGAGAGTTTTGATTGGGAAAATATTGAATCCAAAATTTAAAACTAGTATAAAATAAAAAAATAAAATCATTGTTTCACAAATTTTATTTTCTTTAAAACCTTTACGATGAAATTCTATTTTCATCAAACGCTTTATGCAAAATTATCTATATTATATTATGAAATACAAAATTCTTACTTTACTTTTCATTTTATTTTTTATAGTCTCTGTTTTACCTAATTCCTTTGCAGATAATGAAATAGAATTTCAAACAGATGAAAGTATCTATTATCTTCGTGACACCATTTCATTATGTGGTGATGTAAAGTATTTACAAAATCAAGATTTTGTCTTCATTGAGATTGAAGATTCTAATGGCAATGTCGTATTTCAAACTGCCACTGATCTTGATTTGAATACTAGAGAGTTTGTTGAAGATATTACTCTGATTGATTCTATTTGGAATGAGGGTGAATATTCTATCATTACAACATTTAGAGATAGTTCCACACAACAAAGAATACTAATTTTTCCCTCACAGGGAACTGAACCTGAATACATTGCATCAAGTATATCATTTGACAAACCATTTTACTCTCTAAATGATAAAGTAAGAATCACTATTGATTCACCCTCTTTGAATCAAAACAGTAAGCAAATAGAGCCAATCGGATTTGATGAAACAATTACCATATACACAAGTAAAGGAACATTGCCTCAATTCCATCTAACTGAGACTACTCGTTCGTCAGGTATTTTTTCAGGGACTGTTACATTAACTGGTGATTCTGATCTTGATTTGGATAGATTTACTCATGCAGATGATATGAGTGGTGAGACACGAGAAAATGGCCGATTTGATGGGTTTCTAGGAGCATACAACAATGATAGAATCTATGTAACATTTTCAAATGAGCATGAAACCATAACTGAGTCAGTCCCAATTCATTGGAATCTTGCAAGTATTACAGTTGAAAATGATGAATCAATAGATGGGAATGTTTTGGTTCGAGTCATTGATCCTGACATGAACTTTAATTCAAACAGACCAGATACTGTATTTTTAGAAAATGACTTTACTCTAGTTGAAACCAGTGCAGTATCTGGAATTTTTGAGAAATCATTTATTCCATCATACGGAATGACTAGTGTTGTGTACAAAGATATTACAATTCCTGGTCCACGTTACTCATCTAGTCTAGTTTCTGCATATTTGCCAAATTCTTTTGTGATAGAATCTGAAGAACAAAAAACTCTTGATATGTTAGAGACAATTAAGCAATGGTATAGTCAAGGAATAATTTCTGATGTAGAATTTAAAAATAAACTATTTTCACTTGTTGTAAATAATCTTATTACATATGGTACTGCTATGGAATTGATTTTATCAATTTGATTTTTTATAATGTAAAATTATTTCTATAATAATTCCAGTTGAAATAATTACACCTGGAATAATTATTTGCCATGGTATTATAGTCTCTGTGACTTCTCCTCGCATTGGCACATCTTGAATCTCTTGGAATGATATTATTCCCCATGATAATGCAGCTGTTGCCCCCACTCCTAACATTCGATAAATTGTCTTAAAAGAACGCACAAGCATCTTGCTTTCTTTTGTTCTCTCTGATACTTGTGATGGAACTATAACTAGCGCAAATTTTGTTGCAGTATAATAATTCATGTCTTGGTTTTTAACATTTTTTTCTACTTTGGATATTTTAACAATGTCTAGCTCTTGCATTTTGTTTATGTGATACTTTACTAGTTGGAGAGAGACATCAGTTTTCTGAGCAATTTCAGTTGCAGTTAACTCATTTTGAAATAATATCTGAAGAATTTCACGAGAAGAATCATTAGTTAATAGTTCTCCAAATGATTTTATTTTTTTATCATCAGTTGAGAGAATTTTAATTTCTTTTTCTTCTTCCAACTCTGTGAACTGGTAAATTATAGAATATGTAAGATTTTTGGTAAAATCAGGATTTCATCAAAGCCTTTATGCATTTTTGATATATGAAATACATGACTTATGAAAATCAGACAGGAATTTTTGAATCATATCATAAAACTAAGATTTTATGTCATGATCGTTTAATAAGAAATCACATTTTTTGTGACTAGGGAAACACAAATGAATAAGAAATTCCTTGTAATTGCAGTTTTTGTTGTATCTTTTTTTAGTTTTAGTACAATTCCTCAAAATGTAGAGGCACACCATATTTTGGGTATTCCTCATATTCCTGGATTTGATATTGAACAAATTGCAGGAGAGTTTGCATCTTCTACTGATAACTTTTTTTCAAATACCATTCCTGAAGAAACTCAAATTGCAATTAATGAAGCAGATCAAACTATTGTTAAATTAGAAAAAGAAGGTAACGCCTTTGAGGCAACAGTTGAACGCGATTTAAACACCGCATTAAAAGAAACTAAAACAGGTCTTAACACTGCAGCAAATGCAGTTGAACAAACTGCAATAACAGCTGGAAACTGGATTGTAGATACTTGGAATAAATTTTCAGATGCAAATCTTGCAACAATTTACATTGAAGATGGTGGTGTTGTTCCTCCTACAATTCCTCCTGGTTTTAGAGTTGTTGTAGTAGAAAATGCAGTTGTTACATGGGGATACATCCCTGGAGAAATATCAAAGTGTGGTATACCTTCTAATGCAAAATTAATTGTTAGTAAGGGAGCTATATTACGAACTGATGGATGTTTTCTAATTACAATTGATCAATCTGCTGGAATACATTTCAAATCCGAGAAGAAAGATATAGATGTAACAGTTACTGATGATACTAATCTTATTTCTAATCCTGGAATTTTGCATATTGAAAAAGGTGGCAAGTTTGAAAATGGTGGTTTACTAGTTAATGGTGGACTAATTAACAATGAGGGAAAATTTAACAATATTATTGCAATAAAAAATGAAGGCTCAATTGCTAACAGTGGTGTTTTTGAATCATTTGCAATGTATAATCTTGGGGAACTTGAAAACTCTGGTACATTTACAATAAAACGAACTGGGACCATTTTTACATTATTGCTAAGTTTAATGGAAACTGCATTTAATTTTGAAATTCCACCTTCTGGTGTATTTGAAAATCAAGGTGCGATACTTAGTTCTGGTACATTTGTAATTTCAGAATTTGGAGTACTTGATCATACTGATGCTGAATTCTACAAACAAAACCCATTTGAGGTTTCATACCCAATTACAGAAAGATTACCTTCATTTAAAGACCCATTTGCAATTTTTAAGCCTCTGCCTCAGGAACTGATACTTTCTATATCTGGCACACTTACGAACAAGGGAATTTTTAATGCAAATCCTAATGCTGATTTAGAGATTACTTCTACTGGCCATTTAATCAATGAAGGACAAGGGGTTTTCAACTATAATGGTATTCCAATGGCCCATGTAGGTGCAATGAACTCTGGTATATCTACTGGTGTTAAATTTATTGATGATAACACTAGTGATGCAAATCCAACATCATTAACAACTAATGATATTGTTGAAGTAGAAGTTGACAATCCGTTTGCTTCAAAAATTACCAATGCTGGAAAAATTACAAATAAACACATCTTTAACATTAATCCTGGAGTAATAATTCGAAACACTGGAACAATTGATACAACTGGCACATTCAATCTTAATGGATATAATTCAATAGCTCTTCAATTAGTTTCTCAATTAGTTACTGACAAACCAATTAATGGACACATTGCTAATAATGGAATTATAAAGTATGTTCCATCTGATTCTCAAGATGGGAAATTAGAACTTGGTAGTGGTGTCTCAAAAGTAGATGATATAGATATTTTCTTTACTAAAGGAATGTGTTCAACTGAATCAATGAAAGCAAAGTACCAACCTTGGTTAGGTAAACCAACTGGTCAGACAACTCCTGCTTCTGATGGATTTTCTAGAACATTTGAAAATGGAATTCTTTCTTGTCAACCTAATTTGGGAACATTTGCAATACGAGATGAAATTTTGTCAGCATGGAATAGATCTGGTGGAGTCAACTCCTTGGGATATCCTAAATCTGATCAAAAATTACTAGAACCAAAACAAAATTTGTATTTTGTATCTGGTGATTGGAATGCACAAAAACCATACACTGATATTTTCTGTAAACCTGGAGATATGGCAATTAGCGGTGGAGGTGGAGAAATTAATCTCAACTTCTCTTCTCCCTTACGAGAGTCTGGACTTGCAAATAATGGAAATTCATGGCGAATTGCAGGAATAACTCCTCAAACTGAATTAAGTGGATTAGGTGTTTTTTGTGCTGATTCATCTCTTTCAAACTCACTTTACATAAAACAAGGTGCTTGGTCTGGTCATATCTATGCTGAAGCTAGTTGTAATTCTGGAGATAAAGCAATTGCGGGTGGAGCACATGTCTTAGAAGGCCAAGCATTAAGAGAATCTAGAAAAGTTCCTGATACTGAAACCTGGAGATTTGCTGAGAAAAACAATAATCAAGTTTTAAACCCTTTTGTAGTTTGTGCAAAACCTGAC
>Ga0209992_10004324_pt1 | contig 11244 bp, 11 predicted proteins | sample 2SBtaG_2_FD_182564 | JGI IMG/M metagenome (GOLD analysis project Ga0209992, IMG submission 182564) | Deep subsurface microbial communities from Kolumbo volcano to uncover new lineages of life (NeLLi) - 2SBTROV12_ACTIVE470 metaG (SPAdes)... | ecosystem: Environmental > Aquatic > Marine >... | reverse complement strand
ACTGGGCATTGTAATAAGAGCTGACCTTTAATGGGATATAGAGGGTTGTTTAGCAATAGCTAATACTCGGTCTGAAACATTAACGAAAGGAGGTTGCCCGAAAATAATTGCTGGCATATTGGAAGCAGAGCGAAAGATATTGCAATTTAATTTAAGGAGGCTGTTATGGGAGCTGAGAATCCGCCTGACATCTAATTCACATAAGACAAATTCAATCTTTATTCCGATATAAGTTGGAATACACCCGATCTTGAAAGACGGGTAAATAAAAGAGAATAAAAGCCCCACAACCCTGCAACGGGGTTGATGGGGCTTTTTGATTATTGGAAATTAAGGTTTGCAAGTTTAGAATGCTATCGCATTAACGACCTAGCAACTTTTATCATATGGGGGTGAAAATGAAACAAACTTTAAAACTTATATTACTAGTAAGTGCATTTAGCTTTGCGGCACTTGGTTTAATGGTGTCCCCTGCCATAAGTGGCGGACCAGCCGATACCTATACGATTCATGTCCAAGCACCCCCATATGATGGCTGATGGCACAGTGGGTGGCTCATTCCACCATTAAGGTAAAACTACACACCTGTATTGCAACTACCATAATCGATAAAGATTGATTAATTATTTCTACTTTTCTTAGCTATTGGCGTAATTTTTTTATAAGTCTTAGGCTTGCTATTCATCTGTTTTTGAATATATTACAGTTATGGATCCGGAAAAAGTAAATTACCATTATACGGATGACCTCAAGACAGATCCTTTGCCTCCTGGAACACGAGTTTTAGTTGCAGGTGCCAATGGTTATGTGGCTCATCGCCTAATCCCTGAACTAATATTCCGAGGTTACATGGTGCGCTGTATGTATCGGAATAGAAGTTGTCCTCCTATTTTATCTCATCCCAATATCGAAGTGGTCTATGCAGATTGTTTAAATGAAGAGGAGCTTCACTTGGCTATGGAGGAAGTTCAGTACGCATATTACTTAATTCATAGTATGAGAGAAAAGAACAATGAGTTTATGCAAAAGGATAAAATGGCGGCTAAAAACTTTCGTGAGGCTGCGAAACGTTATGGAGTAAAAAGGATAATTTATCTTGGAGGATTAGGAGAAAAAAACGATAAAATGTCACCCCACTTACAAAGCCGTAGGGAAGTAGGTCAAATCTTATCACAGGGACAGGTGCCTGTTATCCGCATTCGTGCCGCAATTATAATAGGCACAGGGAGTGCTTCGTATGAACTTATGAAGGCTTTGATTTTGAATAATCGTTTCATTCCATTTTTGTCTGAGTTTAACTCCCAATGCCAACCAATTGCTATAAGAGATGTTATTAAATACCTAATCGGGGTCTTGGAAACACCAGACCTGGAACCCTCTGTCTATTCGATTGGTTGCCATGATATTTTAACCTATAAGGAAATGATTATAAAATTTGCAAGAATACTCAATCGGAAAGTGCGCTTTGTTGATATTTCCTGGGTTCCATTTTCGGTTAAATGGATGTGCAGGATATATGCGTATTGGCTGCATTGCTTTATTTCTATTCCTATAAATATTACTTCCTTACTAGTAAACAGTCTGAAAACGGATGTGATTTGCACGGATAATAAAATCACTTCGATTCTTCCCTTTGAGCCTGTTGATTTTCATACTGCTGTAAAATGGGCTCAGGAAAAAGAAAAAAAGTCGATGGTTTTTTCTCATTGGAGTGATGTCAGCCCAGAAAACATGGCAACACTTCTTCCTTTGTGCGAATTTGAATCTTCTGATTTTATTATTGAAGAACACGATGTTCTCATTCCCGCAACACCTAAAAATATATTCCCACACATTTGCAAGATTGGTGGTCAATATGGATGGAATCACGCAAATTTTCTTTGGAAAATTCGTGGTTGGTTGGACAGGTTTTTAGGTGGTGTAGGTCTGCATCGTGGCAGAAGAGACTTGTCGAACTTAAGGGTCGGCGATTCTGTTGACTTCTGGCGAGTGGAAAAATTGGAGCCGAATCAGGAGTTGCTATTACGAGCTGAAATGATCGCTCCAGGTTTATCTTGGTTACAATTCCAACTTAATCCAGAAACTGAAAACAATACCCGGCTGACTTTGCGAGCGCACTTCATACCAAAACCTTTTTGGGGGAATATTTATTGGATGGCTCTTTCCAAATTTCATTCTTATATTTTTAAGGGGATGTTGGAGCATTTTAAAAAACGAAGCATATCTGCTAAGAAAAAACATAAAACATGAATAAGGTATTAAATTTTTTCCATTGTTTTCTTATGTTCCGCTTAAAATCCAATCGAGATCTTTATGAAAAAAATTCTTACCTTCAAATTCAACATGAATCCTCAGTACCTTGTGTAACGGCAACCTACTCTTGTCTTTAAGTTCAGCAATATTATGAAGTATTTCTGCTATTCTCATAAAATGAAATTGCTTTTGAAAGACTCAATCAATTCAATTGTGGCCGTTTATTCTCGGAAGAAACAACTCTGAATCGATCACATCCAGTGAAAGATTCTTTGCATTTTTTAGAGAAGCAGTAAATTTCGGTATTTGTTGACTCTCCCCTCTATTTTTTAAAACACTTAGGGTTGCTTCTTCATCCATCTTTGCTTGATCTAACTTGTAGGTTCCTGTATTAATATGTACTGCTCTATTGCGCCAAGGGTGTTGACTTCTACTGCTGGCCTTAAAACCTAATAGTTGCCTCATACCAACGACCGAACTACAGAATAAATTCTTGTTTTTCATGATAACCCTCCTTACCTGAGTAGACACTCAAGAAGTCCTGTGTACTTGTGAAAAATACTTTGTATTTTTGCACAGGACCCACAGGCTCTGCTACAAAGTTAAATACTTAAAAATGCCACTTATACACTTATTGTGACAGACCCCAAACTACTCACGAGTTATAGTCACTCAGGATCTTTTCCATTTTATCCTTGAGGTTCAATTTTTGTTTTTGATACTTCTTGTTTTCTGTTTCCTGCTTGGGAGTGATGACTTTCATTTGGTTGAACTTATCAACTTTTGACTTCAGAATGGCGTGTTCCTCGTAAAGTTTACAAAACTCCACATTTTCTCCTTTGACTTTTTCGAGCAAATCAGGATCTATGTTCATTTTTCAATCCTCCATTTTCAAAGGTATACCATTCCATGACAGTACCGCCCATAGATGTTCTAGAAGAAAAGTAACTTTAAAAATATATAGCGGGAAAAGCTTAAACTAGAATGGCGGATTGTCCATCGCAGTTACCTCAAAATTTGAAGTAGTTAACTTAAATATAGGCCTGAAATAAAAAATATCCACTCTTTTAATATTAATTTATTTTCATTAATCAAGGGGCATCGAGGATTTTATCAGCTGATAACTTGCCTTTATCCATGCAGGGTATATATTAAAGAAAAAAAACTATTTCAATGCATTCACCTATCTTGAATCTTCAAATCAAAGGAGGTGAGTATCATGATCAAATGGGAGTTGAAATCCTGTAAAAGACCGTTTTTTATCGCAGATGGTAATGGGTGGGGCGATTTGTCCTTCATTTGCCACCCCAAAGAAAAATCAGTTGAGTGAGTATTAAGAAATTCACTTTCTGTCACGAAGAAAATGAATTAACGAACCCATTCGTTAATATTTCGGATCATTTGGTTAAGTCGGCCGAAGCTTTGTTTGTTGAATTTAAAAATCAGCCGAGGCATTTTTCGAGTATTATCATAACTATGGACTTCCCCCTCCAATGGATGAGAAGAATAGATTGTTCCCTCCGCAACAATATCTTCGAATTCAACGTTCAACCTATCGATGATACCTTTTGGGATCGGTTTTGTGAAACGAAGGATAGTGAGTCCTTTATAATAACGTAGTGAATGGTACGCATGGTAAAAATCGAGGATCGCTCTGCAAGCCTCTTTTGAAGAGTATTTTAATTGAAAAAGGTGCACATCATCGGATGAAATAAATTTATTTTTAACAAGTACTGATTTGATCCAATCCATCCACGTATTCCAGTAGTTCCCATTTTTATGTTCTAAAAGTATGATGGGCCTAGGTAATGATTTTCCAGTTTGGAACAAGGTCAGATTTTCGAAGCCTTCATCAAGGGTACCCAAACCTCCTGGCAAAAGCACCGTTGCATCTGATTCTTTGATGAATATCAACTTTCTGGTGAAAAAATATTTAAATTCCATTAGCTTAGGGTCATCATTGATGAACGGGTTAGGTTTTTGCTCGCAAGGAAGTTTTATGTTTATACCAAAACTATTTTTCTTGCCCGCTCCCTTGTTCGCAGCTTCCATGATTCCACCCCCCGCACCTGTAATCACCATCATTCCTTCATTGGCTATAAGCTTTGATAATTCGTAGGCTAGTTTGTAACAGGGATCAGACGTTTGGCTACGATTAGATCCAAAAATAACGACTTTCCGAATGCCTAGGTAAGAGTTAAAAACTTGAAATGCGTGGCGCAGTTCTTTTAAGGTGGTGTTGATTAGCTTGTAGTCACCCAAGTCATTATGCTCTAGAAAAAATTTAGCAACAGTGGTTAATATTTCGAGTCGAAGAGTCTCATGGCTTTCAGACGGAGCAAACAATTCAGCAAGTTCTAAAATACGTTGGTCGATTTCAGAGTTTCCTGTTGTAATTTTTTTATCAGACATACTTTAATATTCGAATTTAAAATTGAACACGGGAGACCTTAACGTTATGCCGATGGGTAAGCAACCAGACTATCCTATTATAGAAGAGGACAGCTAATATTGACTAACCCCTTTAGTTATATGGAGCCAACGGGCGGAATTGAGTCTACGTGCTTTTAATATAGAATAGAATATATTCGCCTGCATATTAAAATTATAGAAATAGCCTTATTGATTACAGGATTGGGTAGAAGAAGGAAATGGTGTGGGATTTATCCCTAACTTGTTGATCTCTCGGTTAAGATATTCTACACGATTTTAAGTGGCTTGATTCTTCTCCTCTGAATTTTCAAAAACATATTGTTGGTAAAGAGACCTTCCATCTTCCAAGGTTTACATAGGTGTTCTGCCTTGGCAATGTTTCCCCTGAATCGAATTTTACTGCATGTTTACAAGAGTTTTTCAGGCTCTACTAATTCCTTACCCAGTGACATTGCCACGGTTTGATGGGTGATAGAACCTAGGCATGTATTGAGTCCGCTGGGGACGCCAGTTCATACCGATTACCCCTTGATTAATGAAAATAAATTAATATTAAAAGAGTGGATATTTTTTATTTCAGGCCTATATTTAAGTTAACTACTTCAAATTTTGAGGTAACTGCGATGGACAATCCGCCATTCTAGTTTAAGCTTTTCCCGCTATATATTTTTAAAGTTACTTTTCTAAAATATTCTAGAACTGCCATAGGAGGTACTGTTATGGAATGGTACATCTCTTTGGTGCTCATAACTGCGATTCTTTTTTTGGTTTATGTATTTGTAGCTGCTTTAGGCAATGAAGGTTGAAAAACTTGTTGTCTAAACAGGTGTAACAGGTTGTCGTGAAACGGACTGATATTATTTAATCAGGAGGGCAATTTCATGCAGACACAGTTTCAGGCATTACGCAGTTTTTTAAGAATATCTCCTGATTTATGGAATTTTCTATCATCTAAGCCCATCGTAAGAATGGAACATATTCAGAGATGTAAGGAGTGTCATTTCGTCGGTAAAACGAATTGGATAAAAGATCATTTCGTATGTCCTGAATGTGGTCAAGCCATCAAGATGGATGGAGGTTATTATGGGAGCTGAGAATCCACCTGACATCTAATCAGATAAGACGAAATTAAACTTAATTCCGATATAAGTTGGAATACACCTGATCGTTACCGAATATATTAAAAGATGACGGGTCAGCAAAAGAGAATAAAAGCCCCGTCAATAAGGTCGCATGGTTGATGGGGCTTTAATTATACTGATAATTTAGTTTTTCATACTTATGGCAATAGATAAAAATAGGGACTGTATTAGTAATTCTTTTAGGAAAACAGAAAGGCATTATTAATTCGTATTTTAGGCTTTTCTCAGGCCGTATATACAAAGGAGGTTATATGTCTTTAATAGATGATGTTGCCAACATAAAGGGTAAGATTTTAGTTATTGATGATGATGATAATGTTCGAGAAATCTTTAAAATGCAGTTAGAGTCTGACGGTTTTAAGGTAATGGAAGCTAAAAACGGAGAAGAGGCAATAGCACTCATGCAGTTAGGATCCAATCTGCTTCAGGTAGGCCTGATTATCTGTGATATACGGATGCCTAAGGTGAATGGAGTTGAAGCAATCGAGTACTTGAAAAAAAATGCTCCATCTATTCCAATTGTTGTTGTAACAGGATACCCGGATGCCAAACTAGCAGTCTCGTTATTGAAAAAAGGAGTTAAAGATTATTTGGTTAAACCTGTAGAAAAAGAAAAATTACTAGAAAAGGTGAGGGAGGTTTTGTCGTCAGAACAGGAGTTCGATTATGTTTAAAAGTATCCCAAAAAATAAGTTGGGAAACCCATCCTGGTTTGGTTTCTAGAATTAGGAAGAGCGGTGGGAATATTTAAGTCTAGAAAATTAAAAAAAGGGTTAAGGAACAAACTTATTTGGAATATGCTTGCTGTCGGGGCAGTGCCTTTGATGCTAGCAGTGGTGTTATCGTATACTCAAGGAACTAAGTCCCTACAAGGAGTCGTAGGGGCCAGTTTCAAAGCGTTAGCATATGAAACATCAACTAAAATAGACTTGTTGATTCAGGGCGAGGTGGATCGTAATGTCCGCCTGGCTTCTGAAAAAGATATCCGTGATTCTATTTTAAAAGCAAACCAGAAGTTCGCTCTTGTTAGCCCAACTATTAGAAATAGCGAATTAGCAGAAAAGATTTCCTTCTGGGAAGATCCAGGAAAAAAAATAAGCGCTCTACTGGATGAAGACTCAAATAAAACTCTAAAAAACTTCCTGAAAAGAAAAATTTCTTCGGTGGCAGCAACACAAGCCCTGTATGTAACCGATTCTACTGGGGTATTAGTCGCAAGCGCAAATGACTTTCCAAGGTTTGTTAATAGCGATAATCCTGCCTTAAAAATAATACTCGAGGGGGAGGAAGACACGGTTTATATCAGTTCAGTTTATGATGACCCAAAAGCTGATTTCCCTCTTATTCAATTTGCCTTCCCTGTGCTTGGGGAAGTAGGCAAACCTATTGGAGTTTTGTTTCATGTTTTTAATGCTAAATCCTTATTTTCGCCATCTATTGAGCCTATAACTTTTGGAAAAACCGGTCACGTTATGTTGATTGATTCAAAAGGAGTGGTTATAGACTGTCCGATTCTTCCAACAGGGTTTCAATTGACTGATCCGATTTTAATTCAAAGTGTGACACAGCCTGCCGCAAACTGGGTCAAAATAAAAGGCAATGGGCATGGAGGAAAAGAACTTTCTATAATTGGGTTTTCTCCGTTAAGTTTGACGCAAAATTTTACTTCCCGCTCAACAGGTAAAAGTTGGCATATCTTCGCATGGCAATCATCGGAGGAACTGTTTGCCCCAATGAGAAAACTTTTTTTTTGGATTTCCACAGCAGCAATTATATCAATACTCTTAATTGGTATAATGGGGTCGATGGCAGCAAAAAAAATTGTCTGGCCAATCTTGCAACTCCAACGTGCGGCAGTAAAAATAGGGAAAGGAGAACAAGTTGGATCGCTTAAAATAAAAACTGGGGATGAAATAGAAGCTCTTGCGGACGAAGTAAATTCAATGAGTGAAATGCTTCAAAGGTCTTTTTCGGGATTGAAAAGTCAGGTTCGCCAAAAAACTCAAGAGTTTCGTTACTTGAAAGAGTATACCGATAGCATATTAATGAGCGTTCCTGATGCTGTAGCAATTTTTGATATCGACTTAAAAATTGAATATGTAAATGCTGCTTTTGAAAATACCATAAAGAACAATGGTGGTTTCTGTCTAGGTAAATCCCTTTTAGACTTGAGTTTTGATCCTCAGGAACCTTGGCAAACCATGCACAGTGCATTAAAAATTCATTCTAAAAAAAAATCAGCCGCAAATTCTACTACAACTCAAGCTAAGGCTGTCCTATCTTATGTTGCAAAAGACCCTCTTGGACCGGAAGAATCAACATCCTTAAAAAACATGCAGCAAACCATAAAGTTGGGTGATAAGGTTTTTGCATACAAGTCTTTTGATTTAATTCTTCATGAAAGAAATGAGAAGCATATAGGTTTGCTTTTAAGGGATGTTACAGAAGAAGTTGATTTACACGATCAACTTACTTTAGCAGAAAAGTTATCTGGATTGGGCACATTGACAGCAGGAATTGCTCATGAACTGAACAATCCTCTTGTTTCTATCATGGGGTTCTCTGAGCTCCTCCTGGATGAGAAAGAACCTAAAAAAATAAAAAAATATGCTAAAAAAATTATTGATCAATCCAAACACATGTCATCTGTAATTCTAAACATGTCAGGTTACACAAGAATTTCAACAGGAGGCAACAAGGCAGTTGACATCAATGAACGTATTGATGCCGCTATTGAAATTGCTATCCTCGCAACGTACAAGGACGACATATTTCTTGAAAGAAATTTTTCGTCTCTCCCACCGATGTTTGCGAAACCGGAAGAGATTCAACAGATTTTTATAAATCTTTTAGCTAATGCTGTCCAAGCAATGGCAGGAAAAGGCAGATTGGCTGTTGTTACCCAAGTCAAAAATGGGAAAATTTTAATAAAAATTAGTGATGACGGCCCGGGTATCCCTCAAACATTTCTTCCTAAAATTTATGATCCTTTTTTCACTACGAAAGAACAAGGTCAGGGTACCGGCTTGGGCTTGAGTATTGTGCACCAATTAGTGGAAAAATATGGAGGTAAGATAGAAGTATCATCTAGTATTGGAGAAGGCACCACTTTCTCTATAATATTACCCACACATCCAGGTTAAAATTCTAAACATAAAAAATGGTTCTAGTTGAAACTGGGTACAAGTAGATTCCTAAATTTCTGGCAACTTTCTTGGTAGTAAAACCCAGTTTGATGTTCCATAGAGCAGGGGCATTAAATAAAGAGATGTTTTGCATAGGTAGGGCGTAAATATTAAAAGAACCTGGCAAAAGAGCTCAGTTGTGTGGTAACGCAGGGCATTGTAAAAACCAAATCGCCAGGTAGTTCTATTCCGAATACCGGTTTGAATAATATTCTTAATATGAGTTCTAGAGTGACCTGCCCCTGCTAATTGTACCACTTCTTAAGTTAGTATTTCCACTTTTGGCTTTATCGTTACAGGAGCTGGTGGTTGATAATTCAGGGAACTATGTGGTCTAAACTGGTTGTATTCATTCCTCCAGTTTCCTATCAAGACCTTAGCTTCCAGCAAAGTTGTAAAGATTTCCCCATTCAATAGCTCATCTCTGAGCTTTCCATTAAACGACTCATTGTATCCATTCTCCCAAGGAGAACCCGGTTCAATGAACAACGTTTGAACTCCTAATCGTTCTAACCCGTTTCTGACTGCTTTAGCTGTAAACTCAGGACCATTGTCAGAACGAATAAAACCTGGCAGCCCACGATAAATAAACAGATAACCCAGTTGTTCCAATACATCCTGAGAATTAAGCTTTCTGGCAACCTTGAGAGCCAGACATTCCCTCGTATACTCATCAATCAACGTTAATATCCGTAAAGGAAAAAAATATATCACCCAGCATTTTAATTCCACCGCAAGTTGATATGAGCTTTGTGGTCCAAAAACCATAGAAACAAAATTTGGTCGTTAAACCGCATCCTCTCCTCGTTCTCCAGTGCGAACCCTAACAACATCCTCAAGATTACTCACAAACAGTTTGCCATCGCCGATTCTTCCGGTTTGTGCTGCTTTTATTATTGCTTCCAAAACTTCTTCTAATTTGGTATCTGGAATGGCTATTTCCAACTTGGCCTTTGGAAGAAAATCAACAACGTACTCTGCACCCCGAAAGCTGACCCATGTACTGTGTCAGATTTGTGGCAAACGGATAGACATTGATAGGCACTTATTGACAAAATACGCAACGAGCGTCCCCATAAGTATAATTAAAACAATGGTTAATAATTGACTGACCTGCTTTGGGAGCAGGGGGTCGGAGGTTCAAATCCTCTCGCCCCGACCAGTAAAAACAAGGACTTAGCGGTTTTCCGCTAGGTCCTTTTTTATTATGGGTAACACTATTTGGCGAACAATTGACTTCCAAGGTTAGTGACAAACTGACCGTAACAGTTGGGGGTGAGTTGGAACACCGGACGGTGCTTACTGGCAGAGAACAAAAATATGTGATCAACGGTACAGGAGCTGAATCTAAGAATGGACAATTCTGGCAGAACTCAGTTGCAGGCAAGCTCGGTGCCAACTACTCAATGAATAATAATATGGTCGCCTATGTTAATATTGATAGTCGGTTCTCTAATCTTATTAAAGGAACATATGGTGCCAGTGTTGGGTTAAAGCTAAACTTCTAAATAGTGTTAGAATTGATATTGACTAAAATGTTACAGGTTAAAAGCGAGTAAGTGCTCTACAAAAGAAAACAGGTCTATTGGATAGATACCGTTTACAAGGATAAGAGAATAAAAGAAAGCACTGGGTCTAAGTCAAAAAAAAAGGCAGAAGAGTATGCAAGTAGACTAATGCGAGACCTTATGATCCAAGATAGATTAGGTGTAAAAGATTCTAGCAAGCTTTCTTGAACGTATCGCCCAACTTTTCGAGCAAGGTGCTAAGTTAAGGAAGTAAAATTTATCCTTTTTACGGATAACTGGATTACACTTAAACTAAGGCCTTTTCGGAGTATGCATCAGTGCGTAATGTTATTATTTCTTTATTTTCTTTAATATGCATTTACCTTCTTTGGCCGTATATTGCCGTATTTACTTTGTATGTCGCACTTCAAACAGGTGATATAGCAGGAGTAGAGGAACATGTCGATTGGCCATCATTTAAAAAAGAGCTTCGAATAGATCTAAACAACCTAATAGAAATTAAACTTAAACAAAGTCTTAACAAAAAAATGCAACTCAATTTAGATTCAATGACGCTTTCCGAACAAATTAGTGACAAAATCGCTACGCCAGAAGGGTTGATCTATTTATTTAACAAACCTAACGAATTTATTGAACAGATTCGTCAGATCGTCAAAAACGCGCTTCCACTCGAAGCTGCCAAAAAAAAATCAACTGCTAAAA
>Ga0209992_10004323_pt1 | contig 11250 bp, 13 predicted proteins | sample 2SBtaG_2_FD_182564 | JGI IMG/M metagenome (GOLD analysis project Ga0209992, IMG submission 182564) | Deep subsurface microbial communities from Kolumbo volcano to uncover new lineages of life (NeLLi) - 2SBTROV12_ACTIVE470 metaG (SPAdes)... | ecosystem: Environmental > Aquatic > Marine >... | reverse complement strand
TTCAATTGTAGAGATTTGCAAATGGAACGGGCGATTTGTGCCACTTCCAGAGAATGGGTGAGGCGTGTTCGGTAATAATCGCCTTCATGATAAACGAAGACTTGTGTTTTATACTCCAGTCTTCTGAATGCCGAGGTGTGGATGATGCGGTCGCGGTCTCTTTGGAATCGGGTGCGATAGGGGTGTTCTTCTTCCGGGTGCTGGCGGCCCTGACTCTCTCCACTTTTCATGGCATAGGGAGCCAGCGTGGTTGATTCGAGTTTTTCCAGATCAATCCGTTTGATCACTTGGTATCCGATAAAGGGTTAATAACGGGGAGTGTTAAACAGGAAAGAATTAAATTACGAGTTCAGGTCATCCATGAAGTTATCCCAGTCGGTTTCTTCAACTTCTTGTTGCGAGATGGGACCTAGAGTTTCAAACTTTTCCATTTCCTCTGGAGTCATAGAAAGACCCTGGGAAGGTATAGCATCATCCATCTCGGTGAGGGAAAGATTTTCCTGAAATTCCTGACCCGCTTCGGGTTCCCAGTCCTGCCCGCCCGACATTAAATGCATGGAATCAAAAACATCATCGAATTTTTCCAGAATCGGTCCGCTCTGCCCACCGAATTCATTGTTCACCGACTTGAAATATTCCCGGTAAAGATCGTAATGGATGAACCGGTATTGGCTGATACGATTTGCTTCCAGATAGTCTTCGGATGCCAGACGGTATTGACCTTCCTGGACATAGATTCGTCCTCTAAAAACACGGGCAAGGAAATGGTTGGGTTTAAGGCTTAAAACCATATTTAGATTGAGAAGGGCAATGGTCTGTTTGCTTTTGTTCAGACTCAATAATGCCTGATTAAAATGCCTTCGAACCTCTGGGTTTTTATTTTCAGCCAGCTTCAGCATGGGCTCAAAAACCGGAAATATGGTTTCCCCCATTTTAAAACAGAGAAGATTGAATAAATGGCTGATTTTTTTCACCCTAAGTATTCCTCGTAAAACGAAGCCAGCCTAAAACGGTTCCGGCCTGGTGGTCGAACTAAAAATTAACTTATTGGATTTCTTGATTCTAACGAAATCTGTCTGTATCGTCAACCAGTCAGCTCTATTTCCCAATAATTTATGGTTTTTCAGGGAGTACGAAAAAGTTCCTAAATCCCATAATCATTTATTTTTCTTGACGTTACGTCATTTTTGGGATACTTTTTTAACATGCAATGTCCTGAGTGCAGTTATATTTCCTTCAAAATAGAAAAAGCCTGCGGAGCTTGTGGTTTTAAGTTCAAAAAAACCCAGCAAAGCCCATCTCTGACGGGAAAAGATACCTTCACCCTTTTCGCGGGATCCCCGGTGAAAAAACAGGAAAAGATTGAAGAGAATACGGAAAATGTTAGCGTCCTGGAAGAAAAAGAGCCGGAATCATTCATAGATACTGAATCTGGCGATTTTAAGTTGGATCTGCCTGAGATTCAGGAAGAAGAAATAGAAAAAGCCCAGGTTTCATCTGATTCCGAGATTTCAGAATATGAGCCTCTCGAATTTGACCCGAATGCAGATATTGATCTAGGAGAAGTTGAAGTAGAAGGTTTGGGCCTCGAGCCGGTCCAGATAGCGGAAGAAGCAAAATCTGATGATGCCGAAATAAAGGAAGCTTCGCCACAAATCGCTACGGGTGAATCAGAAGATGAAACTCTTAATGTGGATGAATCCCTTTCGTTGGAACCGGCGATGGAGATCGCAGAGCCCGAAGAAGAACCGACCTTATCAATAGATGAACCGGCGATGGAGATCGCAGAGCCTGAAGAAGAACCGACCTTATCAATAGATGAGCCGGCGATGGAGATCGCAGAGCCTGAAGAAGAACCGACCTTATCAATAGATGAACCGGCGCTGGAGATCGCAGAGCCTGAAGAAGAACCGACCTTATCAATAGATGAACCGGCGTTGGAGATCGCAGAGCCTGAAGAAGAACCGACCTTATCAATTGATGAACCGGCGCTGGAGCCCCCGGAACTAGAAAATGGAGTGGAAACCCCTGAATTGGATCTGGGAGATAGTGAAATCAAACTAGATTTAGGTTATGAGCCTCCCCCGACGAATGAACCCGACCCAGCTACTCTTGCCGCGCAATTGGATTCGCTGGACCTCAACCTGACAATCGATGATTCAGAAGGTCCACTGGATACTCAAAGTAATGAAACCCCTGAAATTGAAATTGAAGACCTGGGTTTGGAACTAGAATCTCCTGACGACCCCGAAAAAGACAAATCCTAACCCTTTCAAGATCAATGGATTTTGTCTTTATTCCTTTCTTTACAGAAATTCACAATTGAATCGCCTAATTGAGGTCTTTTTTCAAAAAAAATTGGATTTTGAGGCCAATTTCGATTATAAAAGATGGTTCATGGTCGAACATCGATCGGGGTGCACCTGATTTTTTTCTGCAAAAATCAAGTAAACCGGCAAAAAAATACCCCTAACCCTCATTTTCCCCAGATTGGATTTAAAAGGCTCTATGTCTCTTTGAGACTTAAGGGAAAATTTATTTTAATTTTGTAGATTAAATAAGCCATAGAGAGTTTTTGTCTCTCATGACCAAAGCAGGAGATATGTTGTAATGCCCAGAAAATTTAATTTCAGTGCAGGCCCAGCGATGTTACCAGAAGCCGTGTTAAAGCAGGCGCAAGAAGAATTGCCGGATTGGCATGGTTCTGGAGCTTCGATCATGGAAATGAGTCACAGAGGCAAGGAATTTGTATCTGTTTACGAGGAGGCGGAAAAGGATGTCCGCGAATTGTTGGATGTACCCAAGAATTATAAGGTCTTGTTTTTACAAGGGGGTGCGTCTGCTCAGTTTGCAACAATTCCCATGAATCTGCTTCGTGGGAAAACCAAAGCTGATTATATTTGGACGGGCGCTTGGGGAAAGAAAGCCATTAGTGAGGCAAAAAAATATTGCGAGGTGAACGTTGCGGCTTCCTCTGAAGCTGATAAATTCACCACCATTCCTCCCTTTGAGAACTGGTCTTTGAATTCAGATGCCGCTTATATGCACTATACTCCAAACGAAACAATAGGTGGTGTGGAATTTCATTGGATTCCTGATACCGGGGATGTTCCACTGGTTGGCGATTTTTCCTCGACGATTTTATCCCGTCCATTCGATGTAAGTCGTTTTGGACTGATTTATGCGGGTGCGCAAAAAAATATTGGACCCGCGGGCGTCACGTTAGTAATTGTTCGCGATGATCTCATTGGGAATTCGTTATCCACGACCCCGAGTGTTTTCGATTACGCGCAACAAGCTGAAGCGGATTCGATGTTAAATACTCCTCCGACGTATACGCTCTATTTGGCGGGTTTGGTCTTCAAATGGATGAAAAAACAAGGGGGGCTTTCCGCTATGGGAAAATTGAACGAAAACAAGGCCAATAAATTGTATGCCGCGATTGATAATTCGAACTTCTATAGCAATCCCGTGGAAAAAGCTTCGCGGTCTTGGATGAATGTGCCATTTGTGTTGGCCAATGCCGACTTAGACAAAGAATTTTTAGCAGGTGCTGAGGATATTGGGTTAACCACCCTAAAAGGGCATCGTTCAGTCGGAGGAATGCGAGCGAGTATTTATAACGCCATGCCTGAAGCTGGCGTTGATGCTCTGATTGATTATATGAAGGATTTTGAAAAGCGTAAGGCCTAGGGTCGCAAAATTTTCCTCCCACGGGAGTGGGCGGCCAGCCGCCGAGGCCAGCGTGACGCTGGACCAAGAAGGTCCAAGCTTGTAAAACAAATTTAATAACGTTAAATCACTACCCCCCTAGTTAGAGGGTTTTGGAGTTTACAAATGAAAGTTTTAGTTTCAGATAACCTCTCCGCAACCGGAGTTGATATTCTAAAAAAAGAATCGGGCATTGAGGTGGATGTTAAAACCGGATTGTCTAAAGAGGAACTGATCGCCATCATTCCTGAATACGATGGCCTGATTGTTCGAAGTGCTACCAAAGTGGTCGCGGAAATAATTGAAGCCGCTACAAAACTCAAGGTTATAGGACGAGCCGGAATTGGAGTAGACAATATAGACCTGGATGCCGCTGGACAAAAAGGCGTCATTGTAATGAATGCGCCGGAAGGAAATTTAATTACCACAGCAGAACATTCGATGGCCTTATTGCTTTCCATGTCCCGAAACGTTTCACAGGCAAGCTGGAAGCTTAAGAATGAAAAATGGGCTCCGAAAGAGTTTATGGGTGTCGAGCTTTTTGAAAAAAACCTGGGAATCATTGGCTTTGGTCGCATCGGATCCGTTGTCGCTGACCGTGCACGCGCATTCCAAATGAAGATCCTTGTTCACGATCCGTATATCTCCCAGGAAAGAGCTGAAAAAGCAGGAGTAGAGCTTGTAGAGTTAAAAGACTTGCTGGGAAGATCTGATTTCCTCTCCCTGCATACTCCTGGCCTTGCCGATGGCAAAGCACTTCTTGGAAAAGAAGAGTTCGACCAAATGAAACCCGGCATACGAATTGTAAATTGCGCGCGTGGTAGTTTGATCGATGATGCAGCTTTGATCGAAGCCATCAAAGAAAAGAAAGTGGCACAGGCTGCACTGGATGTTTATTCAAAAGAACCTCTCGACCTGGAAAGTCCCTTACTTAAAGTAGATGAAATTACCTGTACCCCTCATTTAGGTGCATCCACAGGGGAAGCACAGGAAAAAGTAGCTATCGCAATTTGTGACCAGATCATTGACTACCTGAAATACGGAAACGTTCGTAATGCCGTCAATGTGCCATCTATCGATGCCGAAACGCTGGCGAAAATCAATCCCTATCTCATGTTGGGTGAAGACTTGGGAGGCTTTCTATCACAGATCACAGAAGGCGCACTGACTCGAATCGAAATTCAATACAATGGGGAAGTTGCAGGCCTAACCGTCGAGCCCATTTCAATCGCTATTTTAAAAGGACTGCTTAACAGATCTATCGATGGCGTTAATATGGTCAACGCACCCTTCATTGCAAAAGAAAGAGGTGTGGAAGTTCAGGAATCAAAAAGCAATGAAGTGCATGAATACACCAGCACCGTGCAAGTTCAAGTGACCACACAAAACGGAACACATCGAGTAACAGGGAGTATTTTTGGAAAAGGAGATTCCCGAATTGTTCAATTTGAGGAATACAGCCTTGAGGCCGTTCTTTCCAAAAATATGTTGATGCTAAATAACATGGATGTACCCGGCGTAATCGGTAATCTGGGAAATATTCTCGGCAAACACAATCTAAACATTGCGGGCTTTCATTTGGGAAGAGTCGAGGACGGTGGAAAAGCGGTAGCGATCATCAACATCGACTCGCCACCAACGACAGAAGCCTTGCGCGAACTACGAAACACTGCCAATATCATAAATGTGCACAGCATAACTCTTTAATAGAAACATAACGCATAAAAAAAGCGCGGCCTCCTCATTGGGGGACCGCGCTTTTTTGTTTCTCAAATTCCTATTTTGGGGTCTCTTCCCCCGATTCCGCGCCTTCAGACTTCTCAATTTTTTGCCCAAAAACCTGTGCAATCACTTCATTAATCACATCCACTCCAAGAATATTATAAACCGTGTTTGCGGACTTGAAATGGGGGCTGGTGAAGAGGCTCAGGACCTTTTTGCTGGTATAACCCAGCATCATGAACTCATGCGCATAATTTTCTGCGACAAGACGCAGAGTGTCTTCATCTGCATCTTCATCTCCAGTTGGAGGTCCAGCATCCGCATCAACATCTTCTTGAATCTCGTAAACATAAATCAAGTGCCACCCGAATTCCGTGTTGATTGGTCCTACAACTTCTCCCTCTTGTGCCGTGAAGGCCGCCACTTCAAAAGGACGAACCATAGCCCCTTTACCAAACCAGCCTAAATCCCCTCCGCGCTTTTTGGAGGGACACTCACTATGCTCTTCAGCTAATTTTGTAAACTCTTCACCATCATCTATCTTTACCTTCAATTCCTCAGCAAGTTCTTTAGAACCTACAAGAATATGTCGGGCTTGAACTTTTTTAACTCTTCTTTCTTTTGCCATTATTCAATACCGGAAAATGAGAAAATATCTCAATTGTTTATTAGAAAATCAATTCAACATCAATGCACAACATTTTTTGTATTTTTTTCCAGACCCGCATGGGCAAGGCTCATTAGGCTTTACTTTTTCCTGCTTAACCTCTACAGGAGCTTGATTTTTTAATAGTTCATTGCCCATCTTTTTTGCATTTTTATATCTCTGCTTCAATCGATCATTTAAATCTGGAATAAACTGGTTTATCGCTATCAACATATCGTTGTTTTTTGGAGGAAGTTTCGCATCTTCCTGTTCCCTTACTTCTTCATCGAAATAATAAGTCGTAGAAAATATAGGAGCTTGGTCTGAGTTGTCTAGTTGGAACTTAAAGAAGGATAATTGCAGGCATTTATTATCATTTCGCGGATCAATATCATAAGAATCTTCAGCGAAATATTGATCTGCACCATAATTAAAATCCAGCATCTCCTTATTCCGAGGAAATAATTCGAAATAATTAAAAAACCGGCCGGGCTCAAATTCCAGATAAGTCGCCGGGTTTTTTTCACCGTACGCTTTTGCCTCAACGGCTCTCTGCTTAAAAAGGGTAATCAGTTCATTCGCAGCGTTTTTAGCAAAACCTTTAGCAATCTGAGTCTGGACTTCGGAAAGTTTGGGGTGATCGGGAATCGTATTGAAGGTTTTGTTAAAGTTTACCTGAAACGCAAAAGAGTTTTCCAAGTTGTCCTGGTCACGCAGGTAAACCACCACATAATTATAATCAAAAAAAGGACTCGTATGATAGTAGTCCTCAAGAATATAAGTATGCCTGTAGTCCTCTTCCTCAAAACGGTAGGTCAATACCGAGTTTTCGCTTTCCTGTTTGTTAACTACCCTATAACTTTCGATGACAATTCCCCTTCAATATAATTCATGATCTTTCCTATTCTCAGCAATAGGCAAGACCTTGATATCCGTTACATCTTAAAACTCAAATCAGCGTGGAAGCGGCGAATCAGAAAAACCAGGATACTTTTTCAATACCCCTCTTTCTATTTCACGTTTTTCTACATCCCGAACTGCGCGAACCGAATCCTTGGTAATATCTTCTTTATGATTCGAATTTGCATGACCGTATCTATAGTAAAAAATAGCAGCGGTGGCATGTGGCATTTCGGTCGAGGTCCACGAAGTAAACCCCCCTCCCGGAGAAAATGCATCGCTGATAAAAATATCCATTCTGTCCATATCTTTAATGCAGTGATTTTCATCGTGAAGACTTTCCGCTTCTTCCAAAGTTGGCATTCGCCAATCGGTATACCCAGCGAACTTCTCAAGTTCCAGACCACGAATATACTCATGTGCTTTGAACCAATTTGCCCATTGGCTCGTATCCTGAAACGAATCCGTTTGTTTCCACATTAGTTTGGTTTCCAGATCGGTAACGGTTCCATCCCCATTATCCACAAATCTTTTTTGCGCTTCCAATTGTTACTCCTTTAATTCTTTTTAAATCAAACTTTCATCTTTTTCTATATCACGAACTAATCGAGAAGACCCTCTGGATGTGCGATAGATATCATCATACATCGTGACCCCTTTTCTAAAACTCAATCGGACGCCCTGTACCTTATGCCTGATATCACTGGTCCAGCATAAAAAGCAACAACCGGAATCGAATACTTCTGATAAGAAAATGGCTTGGCCCGAATTATCTGAGTTTTTCCAGTTCTTATTGAAAAGACTTTTTGCTTCATTTGCTGTCGGCAGTCTCCAATTAGAAAACCCGGCAAACCTTTTTCTATTTAAAGTTTCAGCAAACTCTCTCACTTGTAATTGGCTCATCCATTTTCCAGTGACTTGCCACGTATCCTGTTTTAACCATACCAACCGTTTGGTGCAATCGATCACCGTATCACTATCCCCTTCGACAAAACGTGCCGCAGGTTCACTTACAGGATTTTCACTCATAAAATCGCTCAGGTATCTTTTTTAAGCGTACGGACAGCCCGCACCCCATGACTTCTCAAACCCATTGGGTTCCATTTAAAATCACCATTATAAAAATGGAACCGAATAGCCGTACCTCTTTCTGTTTTGTGCAGTGTTTTTGTCCAGGATGTTTGCCCGGCTCCTGCGGGGAACCCTTTAAGTAAAAATATGGTATCGCCATAATTATCTGTCACAGGGTTGGCAGGATCATAAATGGATTGCGCTTCTTTGCGGGTCGGCATTCTCCAGTCCTGGAAACCTGCGAATCGTTTTCGGTTTACTTCAATGATATAAGTTTTGGCTTCTTCCCAAGTCACCCATTTATCTAAATCCATATAGGAGTCATCTGCTTTCCATTGAAGCCCAGTTTTATTATCTATGATAGTGCCATCTTTTCGCTTTTCGATTCGGATGTATTCCGGGTCTTCATCCTCTTCCTTATCATCTCTAACCAATCGAACTGCACTTGGGAACCCATCATTTTCTTTTGCAAGCCAATATTCATAATCTGATCGAAAATCATATGACATTGCTGCTTTAGCACCCCGGGTCTGGCTGGTCCAGGTTGTGAATCCGCAACCTGGAGGAAAGACAGGGTCTATATGAATTTCACAACCTTCTATATCTGTATTGGTGGTGTCCAAATCGAATAGATATTTAGCTTCCGAAGCTGAGGGAATTCGCCAATTATTATAGCCGGCAAACTTTTCTTCATTCTTTTTGCGAGCAAGCTCCAGACTATCATGCCAGGTGATGAGTCGGCCCAACTCCAGCCAAGTGTCATTCTTCATCCACATGATACCGTGCTTTGTATCAGACACCGTGTCATCTCCGTTATCGATGTAATTCAGCTTTGTTGTTTCTGTCATAGGGGTTTACTTTCTTCGAGGAGCAGACTGGTGTCTTACCACCAAATCTTTTCGACAAACCCGAACCGAACCAAAACTATACTCCTCTACACTGACCACTTTGCCTTCGCTATAGTCGAACCGGGGTCTTCTTGTTGAAGTGTCGCCTGCGATCCATCCGGTTTTAAATGCTCCTTCCGGAAATATCGGATCAAAATGAAGGCTCGTACCGCCCTTACCCGGCACCTCACAATTTTCGTCAAACAAAGAAGTTGCTTCATCAATATTGGGAAGTCGCCAGTCATCATAACCACCGATTTTCCTCATATTTTTTCTTTCAGCGAATTCGGTTGCTTCGTGCCAGTTAAAAAACTTTCCCTTGTCTTGCCAGGAATCCTTTTTTAACCAGTAGAGACGGGTTTTGGTATCAAATACAACATCGCGGCCCTTTTCGACAAACCTTTTCGGCTTGTCATCTTTTTTCTCCGCCAGTTGTTGATCTTCCTTTACTTGCAGCTGCTGTTCTGGTTCCTGCGGTGAGTTTTCTTCCATAATAGTATCCCTTAACCGGGGTCACCGGCTGTTAGTATGAAATAGCTTTATTCTCCGGTATAACCTATCTCTACACTGTCTTCATCGACATTTACGATGACCGGAACAATGTACTGGTCATTAGAATATTCCAATAATTTTTTTAACCCATGCGGGTCTTTATCAACATTAATATAAATAAATGAGCGATGCTTCACCTTAAAATCAGATATCGCCTTTTGCGTATGGGGGCAATCGTCTTTCCCAAAAATCATGTAATGACTCACAAAGCTCCAATTCTGTCCTGTAAATAACTACAGACAAATAAAAATTATCGTTCGAACGTTTTAGTCTCTTTTCTCCATTCAGGTTCCCAGTCCTCTTGAATCACGTCGCGGGTAACCCGGCAATGAGAATATTCGTTATCCTTGTGTTCCCACATATCATTGCCCGTAATAAAACTGAATTTTTGAGCATACTGTTGATAATCAGGCTTTTCTTCATAGGTCCAGGTGTTGTGCCCACCGCCCGATTCAAACAGTTCAGAGATATGGGTTTCAGCTCCATCCTTATCGGTATTAGATTGTGTAAAAGAGAAAACGCTCTTCGCTTCTTCACCACTGGGCAGTCTCCAATCATCGTACCCGGCGAATTGTTTTTCATTTAGCATTTCACAATAATCCTGGGCTTCAAACCAGGTGATTCCATAACCAAATTCTTTGAAGGAATCATCTTGTTTCCACATCAGGTTGGCCTGTGTGTCACTGACGGTTCCATCTCCATTATCAACAAAGGTGGGGACTTCCTCTTCAACCAGAGCGACATTTTCCTCTTCTTCATCGCCCCATTCCTCCTCACCTACCCATTCAGTTTCGGACTCATCATCAAGAGGGTCAGGATCTGAAACCTCTTCAGTTTTTTCCTTTTCGTCAGACATTTTTAACCTCGCCTTATAAAAATATTCAATCCAGGTCGCGGACCATGCGAACCGAAGTCCCTGTCGTCGAAACCGATTGATCAACACAGATTTCTTTTAAATCAGGGAAATAACATTTCCATGCATAGGAGTCGTACCGGGTCTCCGAAGTCCACACACTGGTTTCTCCGCCCGCTTGATAATTGGAAACACGTCGCGCCGGTTTTTTGGGTAAGTTCAAGAACATTTCTCGATAAGGGTCCTTGTTTTTAAAAATGGAACGCACTTCACTTTTACTAGGCAGCCGCCAATCATTGTAACCCAGGTAATTTTGATCGTTGCACGCTTTGACATAGGCCATGCCCTCATCCCAATTGAGCCATTTACCCAGTTCCTGCCGAGAATCTTTTACAACCCACATCAAATCTGTATCTTGATCTTCAATGGTTCCATTGTCGTTTTTTTTCCACTTTGGTTGCGACAAATTCACACCTCACATTGACAACAATAAAAAAAACACTCTGCATCCCGTCTATTCAAAGAGACTTTGCTTATATCCCCAGCCCCAAAAAGAGATTAAGGGTAAAGCACCGACCCAACAAAATGTGACAAGGAAATAGAGTGTTTACTCTCTTTGAATCTATATAAAACCTGTATATTTGATACTACAAAATACCATTCGGCACATTGATTTTCAACTCAAATCAAGACTTTGAGATTCCCGGAAACCCCTGATTTTTCATGAATAGTTGTATCCGGCACTTATAATGGCAGGGTTTTCATAAAAACGACTCCCTTTTTAATCCAGGCGATGGGAAACTACCTCCAGCCTCCCCCTTGAGTGATCTTATCCCTAATTTCCGGAACAAAAGTAATTTTGGCTTTAGAATTATCAAATTCGCCCCGAACCAGCCGTACACTGGAAT
>Ga0209992_10004318_pt1 | contig 11261 bp, 7 predicted proteins | sample 2SBtaG_2_FD_182564 | JGI IMG/M metagenome (GOLD analysis project Ga0209992, IMG submission 182564) | Deep subsurface microbial communities from Kolumbo volcano to uncover new lineages of life (NeLLi) - 2SBTROV12_ACTIVE470 metaG (SPAdes)... | ecosystem: Environmental > Aquatic > Marine > Volcanic... | reverse complement strand
ACACCCACCAGGGCGGTCACCAGGTGCCGCTGATCGTCCATTGGCCTGACGGCATCGACGCCGCGGGCGAGATGCGCAACCAGTACCAACACATCACCGATTTACTGCCGACCTTGGCCGACTTGTGTGGCATCGATGTGCCGGCCACGAAACATGGCAACGCGACTCCGGCGCCCGCGGGCGCCACCTTCTCGTCGACCATTCACGATGCCGACGCCCCGTCGACACACCCCGAGCAGTACTACGAGCAGATCGGGCACCGCGGCTATTACCGCGACGGGTTCTCCGCAGTCACGTGTCGACAGCCTCGCACGCCGTTCTCCGATGAAGAATGGGAACTCCACAATTTGGTCGACGACCCGACCGAGTCGCACAACATCGCCGCGGAGTATCCCGACAAGCTGGCTGAGCTCAAGGAGGCTTGGGAGCGGGCCGCTTGGGCCAACCAAGTTTTTCCGCTCGACGAAGGCAACTACGTCAAGATGATCCAGGCGCCTCCCTGGCACAAGGAGCTGGCGACCACCTTGGTCTTACGCCCCGGCATGGCGACCACCGAGCGGTGGCGATCGTTGCAACTCATCAGCTCCCGGAACTTCAAAGTCGACATCGAACTAGCGTGTGACGCCGACGATGAAGGCGTGCTCGTCGCCCACGGAGACCAAGGGGGCGGCTACTCCCTCTACATCGAGAACGGTCACCTATTCTTTGCTCACAACGGTTACGGCACCATGACCGTCGTCGATTGCGGATCGGTCAACGCCGGCGAACACCACGTGACCCTCGACGTTGTGCAACCCGGCAATCTGGTTTGGCAACCAAAGGTGCTGCTGAACGACGTGCTGGTCGGCGATGCCGGCGACTGTGTTGCGTTGTTTGCGATGGCCCCGTTCGAAGGTATCGATGTCGGGATCGATCGCCGGTCGCCGGTCAGCTGGGATGTGTTCGAACGACGTGGCCCGTTCGCCTTCAGCGGCACGATTCGCCAAGTCAGGTACACGCCCGGCGACTTTGCCCCCGACGCCGGCTCTCAGTTCGTCGATCTATTGAAAGAAGCCGGCACCCGATACGAGTAGCCCGAACGGCAGTGTCAGGACTCGGCCGCGTATTCGTCGAGCGCCGACTGCACCAGCGCTGCGAATCGGTGAGGCTCGGCTATGGCGCTGGGGTCGATCATGATCCCGATATCGAGGCTGCCGTTGTAGCTCATCAGAGTCGCGTTGCAGGCGGCTCCGGCTACCGGCCCGATCGGATACGTCGCCTCGACTTCTGCGCCTCCGATGAAGATCGGGAACGAAGCGCTGCGAATGTTGCTGGTGACGATGTCGATGCGTCGGCCCTGGTCGCGTCCGAGGCGGGTGACCGCCGCGGTGGGGAGCAAGGCCGCGACGGAGTTGACCGTGTCGAGTGAGATCGTCGAGGCCGAGTCTGAGGGCATCATTGCCGCGGCCAAAGCGGCGTATCTCGATTCGTTGTCGTGGTCGGCGACCGGTGCGGTGATTCGGATCGGCGAGAACGCATTTCCGCCAACCCCGGACCCGGTGCGGGTGCTGCGGACATAGCTCATCGACAAGAAGTCGAGGCTTTCGCCGGTCTCGGCGTGGTAGGCCGCGCCGGCATCGGCCATGGCCGCGACGAAAACGTCGTTGAGGGTGCCACCCCGCGACTTGCCGGCGGCGCGGATCGCCGCGAGCGAAGCGCGCGCGGTCGTCAATACTCGCTCGCCGGAGCGTCCCGCCCATGTTTGTGAGACGCTGTCGGCGCCCTTGTCCCCGGCCAACTGTTCCATCGTGGATCGCAGCGTGTGGGTCAGCGACTCGCCTGAGGACCGCAGCCGACCAGGGTCGGCACCGATGAGGGCCAGCTCGGCGGCCGCGGCCTTGAGGACATTGGCAGGACCAGTGACTGCGCCAGTCAAGATTCCGAGCGGGTTTTGCTCCTTGGGATGGGAGGCCGCGGCGATCCGCTCGGCGAGGATTTTGTCGAGGTCGACCGGCGGCGGTCGCTCGGGAGTGCGCTCGATGTCGAGATACAACTCTGACATCCGCAGCGCTCCGATGCCGTCGGCGATGCTGTGATGAAGCCGAGAGATGAGCGCGCCTTTGCCGTCGGCCAGTCCGTTGACGTTGTACATCAGCCATGGCGGTCGATTGGTGTCGAACGGTTGCGTGTGGATTTTGGCCGCTAGCCGCAGCAGAGCCTCGTGATCGCCGGGGGCGTCGACATCGACCTCCAAGAGGTGATTGTCGAGATCGAACTCGGGATCGACCTCCCACCGAGGTGGATTGAGCGGGTTTGACGAATCGATGACTCGTTCGGCGAGTCGGGGAACGCTGGCCACCCCGTTGGCGAGCTTGGCCCGCAGGATTGCCATATCGAGGGGTTGATCGAGCGGCGCAACGAGACTGCCACTCGGGTCGAGCCAAGGGTCGGTGGCGACTCGCCACATGAGGCTCTCGCCGGGCGACATTTCGGATTCGAACTCGAGGGTGCGCGGCCGAAAGCCGGCCGGTTTCGGTTCGCTCATGCGTCGGACCCTTTGGTCGGTCCGTCGGTCCCGGGACGCCGATCATGTTCGAGTTCGGGATCGCCTTCCCAACCCGGCGGGTACGTGGCGGCCAGTTCTTCGGGAGTCGGGGTGTGGGGCTGGCGCGCTTCGGGTGGCAACAGAGCGGCGATGGCGGTCATTATCGCCTCGGTGTCGGCATCGAGATCGTCGTACCCGAGCTCAACTTGCGTTCCGACAACGCCGGTGACGGTCGGCGGGTCGATGATATTGAGGTTGGGTAGCCGGGCACTGCGAGGCCAAACTTTTTCGGTACCCCACAAACCCACAGGAATCACTGGGGCCCGGGTGGCTTCGGCCAGTCGAGCCGCACCCCACCGGCCCTTCAGGACCGGGTCAAAGAAAGCGGGCCCACGCGGAATCGTCCCCTGGGGCATCATCACGACGATGTCGCCGCCGTTGACCGCCTTGATCGCCGCCGCCAACGGTTCGTCGCTGCCGGTGCCGCGGTCGACTCGGATGCCGCCGCCGGCCTGCAGCATCGCACCGATGACGGGGACGTCGAACACTTCTTTCTTGCCGAGATACCGAGCGTTGCGCCCCGCTCGGGCCAGAACGGTCATCATGATCGTTGGATCAAAGTAGCTGCGGTGGTTTCCAACCACGATGGCGGGACCGTCATCGGGGATGTGCTCGAGTCCGGAGAGCTCGACTTTGGCGTTGGGGATGAGTTCGGGGCGCACGAAAGGTCGCAGAATTTCCTGGACCTCTACTCCGCCGAGCTTCACGATCCCTTCGGGTTTGTCGAGGAACCTGATGGGCCAGTTGTTGAGCGCCGCTGTTGCCGCCAGGCGCGGATCGGGATTGACGGCTACGGGGTTACCGACAACGTCGAGCAACGCCGAGTCGTAGTAGCTATCGCTGTAAGCCCATGACGAGCCGATGCTGACCTCGTTTTCGTCGCACCAGCGCCGCACCGCATCACGCTTGGCTGGTCCCCAAACCACCTCACCATCGAGTTCGCCGGTGAACTTGCCGTCGGCTTGTACCCATCGGGTAGCGACTACGTCATCAAAGTTCAAGAGAGCGGCCAACGGACGCACAAGATGTTCGGGCGTCGTTGTGGCCAACACGATTGGTCGACCAGCGTCTCGGTGGCGTTGTAGTTCGGCGTGGGCGAACTCCGAGACGTGGGTCGCGATTTCTTCGGCCGCCGCTTGTGCGGCTTGGATGGTGCGGTCGACGTTCCAACCCTTGGATGCTTTGGGGGCCAGCTTGGCTGACTGTCCTACCAGCGCGGTTTCCCCGGCGATCTCGAAAATTTTGAAGAAGGCATCAGAGATGGCGTTGCCGCCAGATGCAGCGAGCCCGGCCGCCGCGAGGTGGCGTTGATAGATCTTGGGAGAGGCGACACCGACAAGTGTGCGGTCGAGGTCGAAGAAGGCAGCGGAGTTGGCCATGTCGCCAGTGTGGCACTTGTGGGCGCGTGATTGGCGATCGGGATGCGGAGCAACGCGGTGTGGTGGGCTAAAACTGCGCTACGAGCGGTCGGAGGGCGTCGATGTACATCGGATACGACGAATCACAAGAGGCCCTTCGGGGCGAGCTTCGGGCCTACTATGCCGAGCTGTTGACGCCCGACGTCAGAGATGCGTTGGCCGCCGAGCAGGGATGCGGCCCGGTTCATCGCGACATCGTGGGCCAGATGGGACGCGATGGCTGGCTGGCGGTGGGTTGGCCGACCGAACACGGCGGTCGTGGATACTCCGCGGTGGAACAGTTCGTGATGTTCGACGAATCGGTAGGTATTGGAGCGCCGATCCCGATGCTCACGATCAATACGGTCGGTCCGACGCTGATGCAGTTCGGTACCGACGAGCAAAAGGCGTTCTTCTTGCCAAAGATTGCCGCTGGCGAGATCACGTTCTGCATCGGATACTCCGAACCTGATGCCGGCACCGACCTGGCCGCGCTTTCGACTCGTGCCGTTGGAGATGGCGAAGAGTTCGTGATCAACGGGCAAAAGACTTGGACGTCGTTGGCTGGCGACGCCGATTACATCTGGCTGGCTGCTCGCACCAACCCCGACGTTAAGAAGCACAAGGGAATCTCGCTGTTTTGCATACCTATGAACACGCCCGGCCTTTCGATCGAGCCGCTTGATCTGTTGTCGAGCCACAACATCAACCACACGTTTTTCGACGATGTTCGGGTGCCGGCGTCGAGCCTGGTGGGCGAGGAGAACGGCGGGTGGGGTCTCATCACCAGCCAACTGAACCGCGAGCGGGTGACTATCTGTTCGAGCGGCATGGTGACCAGAGCGCTCGAAGAAACCATCGACTACGCCCGCAACACCCTCAAACCCGACGGGAGTCGCCTGATCGACGAACCGTGGGTGCAACGCAACCTGGCCGAAGTCACCGCCGGGGTCGAGTATTTGCGGTTGGCCAACTGGAAAGTTGCGTGGAGCGTGGCAACCAAGATTGACGGCCAGACGCCTGACATGGCCACGATGGGTTCCTTTATTGCCGACTCGTCGGGGGTAAAGGTCTACGGCACAGAGTTCTTTTTGCGGGCCTACCGCAAGATGATGGAGGTCTACGGGCCCCAGGCCGCGATTGTCAAAGGTTCGCTCGGGCATCTCACTCGTCTGGAGATGCAGTATCGGTCGAGCCCCATTCTCACCTTTGGCGGCGGTACCAATGAAATGCAGCGAGATCTGATCTCACAATTCGGGCTTGGCTATCCCCGAGCCGACCGCTAGGGGCTGGCGATGGACTTTACGCTCAACGATGAAGAGCAGGCGATCTACGACTTGGTCGATCAGATCCTCGGTGACAAGTCGACCCATGAGAGGTTGCGAGAGCTAGCGGCCGACGACGACCATATTGATCGTGAGGCGTGGGAAGCGCTGGCCACCGCTGGGGTGCTCGGTGCTGCCGTGCCCGAGACCCACGGTGGACTCGGCCTGGGCTACCTCGCGACGGCGATGGCGTTGCAGTTGGTCGGCGCCCACGCGTCGCCGATTCCTCTGCTTTCGACCGCGGTCATGGGGGCGATGCCGATCGCCGAGTTCGGGACCGCCGAACAGCAGTCGGCGTGGCTGCCATCGATAGCTTCGGGCGATTTGATTGTGGCTGGCGCACTGTACGAACCGGCCCGCCCCGCCGACGAGCCCGCGACTGTCGCGGTCGCCGACCACGACGGCTACGTACTGAGCGGAACCAAGCCAATGGTCGACAAGGGTATGGATGCCGGGTTGGTGCTGGTTGCGGCCCGACTCGATGACGACCGTTGCGCGATGTTTCTTGTTCCGATCAGCGCGCCCGGACTGACCCGAACCCGTGTCGAAGTGACGACCGGTCGCCCTCAAGCCAGTTTTGATTTCGACAAGGTGCGGGTTGGGCCGGAGGCCATGCTCGGTGGCGGTGACCATGATGGCGGCGAGATCGTTCGGTGGATAGAACAGCGCGTCAATGTGGCCATGTGCATGATGATGGCGGGGGCCGCCCGCTCCGCCATCGAGCTGGCCGCCGATTACACCAAACAGCGCCAGCAGTTCGACCGGCCCATCGCTACGTTTCAGGCTGTTAGCAGCCGGGCCGGCGATTCCTACATCGATACCGAAGCAATCACCCTCACGGCTTGGCAGGCCGCCTGGCGTCTCGATGCCGGGCTCGACGCGTCCGACGCCATCTCGATCGCCAAATGGTGGGCCGCCGACGCCGGCTTTCGGGTTATGCACGCCGCGGTACACGTCCACGGCGGTGTCGGCGTCGACCGCGACTATCCGTTGCACCGCCACTTCTTGCTGGCCCGGCAACTGGAGTTGACCCTGGGAAACGGCGAGGAGCATCTCGCTGCTCTCGGCCGCAGTATTGCCGCGGGTTAGAAGAATTCGAGGGCGTGGTTCCAAGCGCCGATGCCGACCGCCGAACCCATCTCGCGACCACGCAGGTCGTCGGCTCTGACGTGGATGCCACCGTAGAGCCGCGAGATGCCGGCCTGATCAGAAGCGTCGTAGTAGGTGGCCCACTGCAAGGTGATGTCTTGGCTGGGGCCATCTTCGAATTCGAGCCACCCTTTCGGCACCGTCCATTCGCCCAAGCCATCGGGGAAGTACGGCGACCCAGTGATGGCGGTGAGCACCTCGGCCCCGGCTCGGCTGAACGCACTGTGACCCGACACGTAGGCCGCGAATGCCGGCGTCACGAAAGTGGCGAGCTGATAAGGAACCCACTCGCCGGCGCGGATCCATTGCCAGCCATCGTTACCGGCACCGGTCCAGGAACGGATTTCGATCTCGCCGTCGCCGACGCGGATGAGATCGTCGATAAGTGGCAAGCCGGACCGATGATACGGCTCGAGGTCGGGGTCGCTTGATTGGCCCAAACCGGCCAAGTATCGGATCATCGAAATCGGACGGACGTAGTCGTAGTAGGCCTTGGCGCCCCACGCGGCAATCGCCGCGTCGTGCATTGCGCCGTTGAGGGCAAGGTAGAGCTTGAGGTCCCATTCGAGGCGATCGACTTCGGGGCCGCGGCCTGCGATTCTCAGCGAGTCCCGTTCGTCGCTGATTTCGTTGGCCAACGTGTTCCAGTGGCCGGGCGGAGTTTCGGAGTTGGGGCCGTCGGCCCAAAACTCGGCCAACACCCGTCCGAAGTCGCTCTGGGTGACAACGTTTGGCTGATAGGCCTTGCCGGTTACGGGGTTCTGCGCATACCCGCTGCCGTCGTTGGTACCGAGAGTGTTGTTGCCAATCGAGCTAGGAGAAATGTCGACGGTTTCGTTGGACGAAACATCGTTGGCCAGCCCGTAGCGGATCACTTCGATCGCGTCGTTGATGAATTGTTGGTCGGCTTCGGGGTTGGTGCCGATGGGCAGGGTCAGAAGCGGCGGCGGACCGGGGTCGATTGGTAGTGGCGCCTTGGCGGGATCCAGAGCGAACCCGGCCACCGAACCCCAATGTGAACCCACGAAGGTCTGAACGGTTTCAGAATTGGCCTGCCCGTTCTGGCTGAATCGTCGCTCGAGTTCGAGAGGCTGCCAACGGTTGGGGTCGACCATTGAGGTGTAGGCAAGTTTGACGGGCAGGCTCGGATTGATGGGCTCGTAGTCGGGGTCGGTGTAACCGTCGACTTCGTTCGATCCGTCGTTGCGGGTTGCGTCGAGAATGGTCTCGGCCACCAAGATTCCGAAAGCGGCGGCCGGGTCGGGTTTGAGCTGGTCGGGATCGCCACACAGATCACGAAGGGTTCGGTCGAACTGGTCGAGTGATGCCTCGGACCCCGATGACCGAGCGTACCGATCCGACAGCAGGCGGTGAGCAGCTGCGCTTATCGCAGTATCGCGTTGCGCGATCGGAATGGTCGCCGCTTGATCGAAGTAGACCCCGGTGGCCGCTGGCTCAAAGGCGGCCCACGTATCCCACATTGCCGCGGAGAGATGAAACAGGTTGCGGGAATGCACGGTTGGCGCGGGAAAGTCGCGTCGGACCGCGTCGAGTGCCGCCTCGTTCCATTGTCTTGCGACCGAGACGTTCGCCGGTCTACTTTCGTCACAGGTGGTGGAAAGTTCCATTGCTGGTTCGGTTGGCGAACACGCGCCGGCGAGAAGGGCGAGAACGATGATCAATCGAGCACCAACAAGTGCACGCCGCGCTCGCTGCTCGATCCACCCCCGCTTCGCCATGACCCATATTGTTGCAGGTGATACCCAATGACGGACTTCTTTACTGATGTAGCCGGCCCGATCGAGTACGAGGGCCCGTCAAGCGACAATCCCTTGGCGTTTCGGTGGTACGACGCCGAGCGAATTGTGGGCGACAAGTCCATGGCTGAGCACTTGCGTATGGCGGTGTGCTACTGGCATTCGTTCAACTGGCCCGGGACCGACGTATTCGGTGATGGCACGTTCGACCGGCCGTGGCTGGCGGCCTCGGTTGACCCAATGGACGCGGCCCGTTCGAAGATGGCCGCGGCGTTCGAGTTCTTCGAAAAGCTTGGCGCGCCGTACTTTTGTTTTCACGATCACGACGTTTCGCCACCGGGCGACTCGTTCGCCGAAGAGACGACGAATCTCAATCGGTTAGCCGACGAGATGCACGATCACATGGATCGCACCGGGCTGAAGCTCCTGTGGGGGACAGCACGGCTCTTTGGCCATCAGCGTTACATGGCTGGCGCGGCCACCAACCCCAACCCAGAGGTCTTCGCCCGAGCTGCTGCTCAAGTGAAGAACTGCCTCGATGTCACCAACCGGCTGGGCGGTCAGAACTATGTGTTGTGGGGCGGCCGTGAAGGCTATGAGACCCTGCTCAACACCGACATCGGCCGCGAACTCGATCAGCTCGGGCGCTTTTTGAACATGGTTGTCGAGTACAAGTACGCCATTGGTTTCGAGGGCACAATCTTGCTCGAACCCAAGCCCCAAGAGCCGACCAAGCACCAGTACGACTACGACACGCAGACCTGTTTTGCGTTCCTACAAAAATACGGACTCGAAAACGAGATCAAGGTCAACATCGAGGTCAATCACGCCACCCTTGCTGGGCACGACTTTCAGCACGAGCTGGCTACCGCGGCGGCGTGCGGGATTCTGGGGTCGGTCGATGCCAATCGTGGCGACGGTCGGCTCGGCTGGGACACCGATCAATTCCCCAACTCGGTTGAGGAAATGTCGCTCGGCATCTACGAGATACTTCGCGCCGGCGGCTTCACAACCGGCGGTTTCAACTTTGATACGAAGTTGCGGCGTATGTCGATTCGCCGATCCGACCTTTTCCATGCCCATGTCGGAGCCATGGATACCTTGGCTCGCTCGTTGCTGGTGGCCCATTCGATGATCGAGGACGGCGCGCTCGAAGAAATCCGCCGTGACCGTTACGCCGGTTGGGAGGGCCCGTTCGGCGTCGAAACCCTGAGCGATGCCAGCTCGCTGACCCATCTACATTCACTTGTTTCGGCTTCCGAACTCGACCCTGCGCCGGTCTCGGGGCGCCAAGAGGAACTCGAGAACCTAGTCAACCGCTATATCGAACGCGTTCGCTGATGCCGTTGGTCGCGGGGATTGATTCCTCGACCCAATCGACCAAAGTCGAAGTTCGCGATTTCGAATCCGGCGAACTGGTTGCCACCGGGCGCGCTCCGCATCCAGCTACCACGCCACCGTGCTCCGAACAAGACCCGAAGGCTTGGTGGGAAGCGCTTTTGACGGCGTTCGGCCAGGTCGGCCCGCTGGTGAAAGATATCGCCGCGGTATCCGTCGCCGGCCAACAGCATGGCCTAGTGGTGCTCGACTCCGATCACCAACCGCTGCGCGACGCCAAGCTGTGGAACGACACCGAGTCGGCCCAACAGGCCGAGCGCCTCACCAACCAGATCGGTGCCGATGCTTGGGCGGCGGCCTGCGGGTCAGTGCCGGTCGCGTCGTTCACCGTCACGAAATTGGCCTGGCTTGTGCAGCACCACTCGGCGCTGGTGCCGAGCATCGCCAAGGTGCTGTTGCCCCACGACTATCTGAACTTTTGTTTGACGGGCGAGTTCTCGACTGATCGTGGTGACGCATCCGGGACCGGCTGGTTTGATGGCGGGGCCAACCGCTACCGAGACGACCTTCTCGCCCTTGTCGGCGGACGCGACGATTGGCCGGATTTGCTGCCACCGGTGTGCGGACCGGTGGAACCAGCGGGGGCTATCACCGCGGCCGCTGCTGAAGCCACAGGGCTGCCGCAAGGTATTGCGGTAGGACCTGGCACGGGCGACAATATGGCTGCGGCGCTTGGTCTGGGATTAACTCCCGGCGACGTGGTGATCTCCATCGGCACCTCCGGGGTTGCCTACGCGGCGTCGACAACGCCAACGATGGACCCGACCGGTCAAGTGGCCGGCTTCAGCGACGCAACCGGCGGGTTCTTGCCGTTGGTCTGCACCCTCAATGCCACCAAGGTCACCGACACCGTTGCAAGATGGTTGGGGCTCGATCAAGAGACATTCGCGGCGGCGGCGTTGACTTCGTGTTCGGGTGCCAACGGGGTGCGGCTGACCCCGTATTTCGATGGCGAACGCACACCCAACCAGCCCGATGCGACCGGTACTTTCGAGGGATTGAGGAACACATCCACTCGCGAGGATCTGGCTCGGGCCGCCCACGAAGGAGTCGTATCCGGGCTTCTGCACGGCGTCACCATGCTCGGTGCCGTCGGGGCCGATGTGAGCGGCCGGCGTTATCTCATTGGCGGTGGCGCCAAGAGCGAGGCGTACCGACAGGTCGTTGCCGATCTTGCCAATAGTGTCGCTGTTGTGCCCGAGAGCGACGAGGTCGTCGCGACGGGAGCCTGCGTGCAGGCCGCAGCAGTCTTGGGACAAGAATTCGGCCTCACCTCGCTGGCGTGGCGGCTCGGGGCGGGGGTGGAGGTTGCGCCGTCGTCGGGTTAACCGAGCACGGCGTCGGCGATCTTTACTTCGCAAGTTGCTTTGTCCCACCAGCTGAGTTGTTGCTGTTTGGCCCGGCGAAAATAGAGTTGGATGTCGTATTCGAGAGTGAACCCGATCCCGCCGAACACCTGCTGGGCCATGGCCGTTGTGTCTCGAAAAACCCGTCCGCTGAACGCTTTGGTCATTGGAGCGAGCTTCGAGATGTCCTTGCCAACCGAGTGCGCCCACGCCGCCTCGTAGGTGAGCATCTTGGCCCCGTCGAGATCGGTCTTGGCGTCGGCGAGGTAGTGCGATATCGACTGGAACTCGGCCAGGGCTTTGTT
>Ga0209992_10004316_pt1 | contig 11265 bp, 21 predicted proteins | sample 2SBtaG_2_FD_182564 | JGI IMG/M metagenome (GOLD analysis project Ga0209992, IMG submission 182564) | Deep subsurface microbial communities from Kolumbo volcano to uncover new lineages of life (NeLLi) - 2SBTROV12_ACTIVE470 metaG (SPAdes)... | ecosystem: Environmental > Aquatic > Marine >... | reverse complement strand
CCATTGAGGTGCTAGACCTCGATGAGGCGATGAACAGGGTCGTCGTCCATGTCCCTTGGAAACCTGAATACAGGGGCAACTTCACGCAGGAGACGATGGACAGGGTCGGCGTGGTTGACGTTGACTGTTGCGACGTTTGGGATTGATAGATTTTTTCTATTTTTTCTCAAGTTTGCCCTTGACATTTGCCGATATATATTGTATAATAAAAGCATAACAACAACGGGGACTGGAGCATTTTCGCTAGGGTTAAGAGCCACTGAATCCCACACAACTCGAAAGGTTTTACTGTGATTTCTAAATTCGACGTAACGATCCAATCCGACGAACTGACCGCCGCTGACCTGTACAACGCACAGGCCGAATGGGAGGCCGAGCAATACGAGGTCGAGATGGCCGAAATCGCTCAGGCACAGTGGGAGGCGTTCCAAGCTGACCACGAAGCGGAATACGAATGGACGGAGGAAGCCATTGAATGGGAGGAAGGGATGCACCCTGATAACCTGTATGACGACGATCCGTACAGCGGTGAAATGTGGGAGGATACCTACGAAGATCCCGCCGATATGTACGAGTGGGACTGTGATCTGTATAACGAATTTTAGAGGGTAGAATTACTATGCGTAAGAAGTCAAAAAAACTAATTATCAAAGCCAGTGACATCAAAGTGTCAACGGGACACCGTCAGCACTTCACTGGTACGGGAGCGTGGGACAATCGCCCGAAACGTCAACGCACTCGATCCGCACAATCTCGGGCAAGTATTAAGGAGTTCTGCTAATATGGTAGATGCAATCTTAAAAGCCGGTACGCCGGTTGAGTTCACCCTAACGGGTATCAAGGCGAACGTCGTCGCTATCGAAAACGACTCAGTAGTATTTCAGAATGAGAAGGGTGAGGACATTATTCACAACTTCAAGACGACTGAACAGATGCTGGATTCTGGAGCCTTGAAGGTTTAGTTGTGCGGTGTCCCTGTCGGTTGTTTGATGACACTTCCAGCCGGCAGGGGCTAACACAAATCTGGAAATAATCGACGTAAGTGCTTACAAATAAAGGACTTACGACGGGCGCGGCGGGCGTTTTGTTCCTAAGTGCTTGCTATCAAAGGACTTACGTCAATATTTTTATTAAAGTTAAACCTTGCAAATGACGATAAAAGTGGTATAATGGTGTAATAAGAGACGGGCACATATTATGCTGACCGGCAGGCTAACAGGACACAAGCCTAGAGTCAGCGGCAACGCCATCGGATGATTGAGACTTGCAGTGGGTGGAGTCCGATGTTTTGAACTGCACTTTTTTTTATGCAATAGATTGTCGTAGCTAATCTTTGTTCTTCGGGGTTTTATAAAAGGTTTAGCACGCGAGTTTCGCACGCGAGTGAACAGCCGGCAAAAAAAACCAAAAAAAGTTCAAGTCAGGGGTTGCAATCGGTCGATATATATAGTATACTGGTAGTATATGAAAGGGAGATAAAATGATTGATCCAAACAAAAGAGTATACGTCTACTTCAATTTGCACCGCAAGTGTTTCAGTGTTAGACAAGGCACGCGAGTTGTAGAACACGCTAATAGAGTTTGTTTGAAGGACGTTAAATATCTAGTTCAACCGGCAGGTAGGAAAAGGGTACTAAAAGAGAGAAAGAAGAATGTTCATGCTGGATTGTCTGGATATTATGTAAAGAGTGTTCCGGTTCCTGTGATTAGCTTTGACGTAACATATAACCCATATAAGTATGAGACCTTTGTAAATACTGAAGACCACGAACCGCAAGAATGGTCAGAGTATGCTTATCTGGAATGTGGTAAGGACTGGCGGAATATAGAAGCTATATTTACTAGGGAATATTTTGAGAAAAGTTAAAGTTCCCACTTGCAAATGACGATATATATAGTATAATGAAAGAGTTCAATAGTTAGTTTTTTTAAGGGAGAATCATATGAAGGTTCAAAACACACAAACGACCGCTATAGATTTTGGCAACGAAACCTACACTAACACTTATGTGTCCAACTGGTCAGGAAACGTCGAACTGAAGTTTCAGGACTACGCTGATGGTGGTGACGAATACAAACTAAATATTACGCTACCACTTGCAAAGGCTCGCGCCCTAGCAAAAGAGTTGACCACCGATCTTCAGAACTATGACATGGAACAAGCAAAGCAAGCTCAGGAGGAAGCTGAAGAAGCTGTAGAGGAATAACCCTTTCGTAAGTCGTGGCGGACTATAAAACGCCATTTTACTAAGTTTACTATTTTTTTCTAAGACTAGGAGAAGTTATTATGAAAGCTGTTAAAGGAAACCTTTTTGCCGTACAAATCAAAGGCAAAGTAAATACCACCAACCGTAGCCGTGACCAATGGGCACAGATTAGCGATGCCCGTAGTGGCAAAGTTCTGCACACTGGTCAACCTCGCTACATTAAGCGAGTGGCTAAGGCTAAGTACAACACACTGTTGGACATCTAGTCTTAGGATGGGATTGCCGCCCTGTAAGTCATGCGAATGCGTGGGCGGTAATTTTTAATACAAAGAAACAGAGTAGCCCAATTAAAGCCTCCTTGATGAAGGGTGAGAAGGGTGACGGCTTAACCCCTACTCTACTTTTGTCTGCCAAAATGACAGGTGCGGCCCGCCGCCGCCGACGTAAACCCTTACCACCAAAGGACTTACGACGATTATTTTTTATTTCATGTTTTTTCTATCTTTCCCATAAAAAAGTGAAGATTCCGTTTGCAATATGACGATATATATGATATACTGGTAGTATAACCGAAACACAAAAGGGAGAGACACAATGCTAAAATTCAGTAAAGCCAATGCCAAAACGCAAGCACTCAAAAATGATTCAGAGTTAGCAGACTACTTGACAGACAAGCGTAAAATTTATTCGTTAGATTTACTCAGTGGCTACTCGTGCCCATATGCTGAAAAGTGTTTATCTAAGGCAGTAGTTCAGCCCGATGGTAAACGTAAAATTAAAGATGGTAAGAAAACAGAGTTTCGTTGCTTCTCAGCGTCGCAAGAGGTTCAGTATACCAACGTATACAATTCACGCAAGCACAATTTTGACCTGTTGCGTCATTTGCATTTTGAAGATATGGTTGAATTAATTAATGGTTCACTACCTAAAAATACTGGTATTGTTCGCATCCATGTTGCAGGTGACTTTTTTAGCCGACAATATCTAGACGCATGGTATATAGTCGCACTAAGGAATCCTAAGATATTATTCTATGCTTATACTAAGTCCCTACGATTTTGGGTAGGTGGTGTGACTGAAATGCCTACACTACACAATTTTGTTTTGACCGCATCATACGGTGGACGTGATGACCATATGATTGACCAGTTCAATCTACGATCAGCCAAAGTCGTATTCAGTGAAGCGGAAGCGGCAGAGTTGGGATTAGAGATTGACCACGACGATTCACACGCGGCAAAGCCGTCACTACGGGATCAGGATTTCGCCCTGCTTATTCACGGTACTCAACCGGCAGGATCTCAGGCATCAACAGCACTAAAAAAATTAAAGGGGAAAGGTTCATATTCTAGGAAAAAGATTAAAGTTTAGGCTTGCAATTAGCCGATATATATTATATAATGGTAGTATATCAAAGTTTTCTAAGGAGGTTAAATTGAATTTTTATGGGTTCATAGGGTTATCAACAATCATATTTATTGTTTTAGGAAGTTATTTTTGTTCAGAAGGAAGTTAAATTATGAAGATTAACGACAATGTAAGTTTCACCTACTTAAAGGGTGCAGAAAATTCTATCGACGCTAACGGCGTTTTAACTAAGGACTACACAACCAACGCAGAAAATTATTCTGGCAAGGTTGTAGATGTTCGCAACATCGAAGACCAACCGCTTTCATGGGAAACCATCCAGTATGGTGGTCGAACAGAACGGTCTCTGAATCTAGTTACGTTAGAACTAGAGGACGGTGAGACTAAGGCGTTCTATGATGGGCGTATGCTAAACCGGCATGTGACTTCCGATGCTAGCTAGCTAGAATTGCCGGCTGTGGGTCTAACGCTCATGGCCGGCTTTCTATTTTATATAAAAATAAAATGTGTGACTATTGCAAAAAAAATAAATACGACTGGAAAGTGCGACACTTTGGAAACGTGGTTTTCGTTTGTCAATCTTGCCTAGACGGAATGAATTATTATCTAGTTTTGGCCTAGTCTGGCGACTGTCAAAATGGCAGGTGCGGCCCGCCGCCGCCGACGTAAACCCTTGTGGCATAAGGACTTACGACGATTATTTTTATTTTCCGGAATTATTAAAGTTAGGGGTTGCAATAGCCGATAATTATAGTATAATGGAAGAGTAAAGGAAAGAGTTTTTTTTAAAAGGGAGAGTTATTATGGCTCACAAAGTTGAAAAGATGGTTTTTGCTGGCGCTACTCCGTGGCATGGACTAGGAACTGAAATCAATCAAGATACGAGTTTCTGGGATGCGTTCGAGTTGGCTGGCTTAGACTGGGAAGTGGACACGAAACCGTTGTTCACTGGTGATGGTGAGAAGGTTTCTCATCGTGCCGCTTACCGTGTGTCCGATGGTCGGATTCTTGGCATTGTCGGAAAGCGTTGGACACCGTTGCAGAATCGTGATGCGTTCGAAATTTTCGAGCCGTTGGTCGATGCTGGTGAAATGGTAATCCACACCGCTGGTTCACTTCGTAATGGTGAACGTATCTGGGCATTGTGTCAACTCAATCAGGATAATAGCGAAATCGTCGCAGGCGATGAGGTTGCTAAGTTCGTCCTGTTGTCCAATGGTCACGATGGTAAGTTGGCGGTACACTTTGGATTCACTCCAATTCGTGTGGTGTGTGCTAATACTGAAGCGTTAGCCCGTGGAAGTAAAGCGTCAAAATTGGTTCGAGTTCGTCACTCACGTTTCGTCAAGCAAAATGTGCAGGACTTGCGTAATGTCATGAACTTCGCCAATCAAGAGTTTGAAGCGACTGCGGAACAATACCGCTATCTAGCTTCTAAGGGTATCAACTCCGAAGACCTTGACAAGTATATCAAGATTGTTCTTGGTATCGGTGAAAAGTCAGCGGATGAGATGACTACACGCTCTAAGAATATCGTCAGCAGTATTGAGGACTTATTCGAGAGCGGTAAAGGTTCGGACATTGTAGGTGTTCGAGGTACATACTGGGGAGCGTATAACGCTGTAACCGAGTATCTCAATTACTCAAAAGGTCGGACTGCTAACAATCGCATGGACTCCGTGTGGTTCGGGCAGAATGGCACGATGAACCAAAAGGCTCTAGACACCGCATTGGAGCTTAGTGCATAGCACTCTCCCTTGTGCGAACCCCTTGCTGGCTTAGGCTGGTGAGGGGTTTTTTTATGTAACGAAGAATTGAAAAAGATTGACGTAAGTGCTTGGTATCAAAGGACTTACGACGATGGGGGCTGGCCGAATTTATGTAAGTGCTTGCAAATAAAGGACTTACGACGATTCTTTAGAGCAAATAGTGTGCCGGAATATATTAAAGTTTAGGACTTGAAAGGCCGATAATATATGGTATAATGTAAGTGTAGACTATATAAGGACTTACGACAATTAAAAAAACAGTTAAAATAAAATAATATATCCCCTCTAGTGGGTGGCATGGGCTATTTAACCCTGACCACCTGTTGGAGGGGTGCGCTTATTGATATCGAGTCTCATTACAGATAGGCGGGTGGTGGATGTCACACCCGACCTAGCTCGCTACGGTTTTATGAATAAGATTAGCACGCGAGTTTTTCTACGGTTGGCAAAATTTCCAGATCGCGCCAGTTTTTTATAGTGAAGAAAATTAATAAATTTTTTTACTGTTTTAAATTGGGTGGAGGAGGTTTGTCGTATCCAACCTATGTTGGTCGGTTTTACTATGGTTTATAGCACGCGAGTTTTCCCAGCACGGTTGGCATTAAGTCTAAGACCCGCCAGTCTCCCGGTGTATAATAGTACAGAAGGAGATCCATATGAGTAGACTACCTAAAGTTGCAAAAGAAATAAAGTATTCGTTATATAAAACTATAAAGGATATGGCTACAGAGAAGAGAAAGAGTGCTTACTTAAAGAGTTTCTGGAAGGGCTTTAAGGATGAACAGCCGGAACTAGCTAATATAGTAAGAACTGAAATGGAGAACTTCAAGAATGCACATGAGATGGGCGCGTTCGCTCACGGAGTGTGGCTTATATATGCGGCATTAGAATCGCAATTAGAGGCTGATGAAATGAATGAAGAATGGGGACTTTAGAAAAGTTTCTTAGCTTCCTCTTTAGCGTACTGTGGTAATATCTTAATACCAATCAGCTTAAAAAATACAGATAAAAGAAGAAAAGGGGTTGCTAAAATAACTCTTATTTTTCCCATAATGTATTACCTAATCTTTCTTGATGCGGTTTTAATAGAAGAATAGCACGCGAGTTTTTTGTATGTTAAATAAAACATTATCAAATTACTCACGCTTAAAAAATTAAAAAAATTCCCACCAACCACCCCGCACGTTATAAATAACTAGCGGCAACTTTTAATCTCCTCTGTATTAGGGTACAGTCAAAGAAAAGCCCTAACCTTTCTTAATGGAGATTTTTATATATGTAAAATAAAACCGGATAATAACCTGAATCTGATCTTTAATTAAAAAATAAGATAATAAGTTGAATCCGGTATATTATACCCGAATGATACTTTGAATCTGATTATAAAATAAAAAATCAAATATTAAACTGAATCCGGTTGTATAATTAATTAGTAATGCTATCGAAACGCGCCGTGATAAGAGCTTCTATTGCTACAAGTTGTGTAAGTATCAGGTAAGTTGGTAACTTTGAATCAAAATCACCTTCAACTCTGAAACAGTACAGGACAAAGAAGATAATAAATATTAATTTCCAAAGCCCATAACCACTCAGATTTGCTTCAGTAACTTTCATACTATATACCACTCCAATAAATTTCTTATCATACGACTGTACTATATTGTACCACTGGCGAGACTAATTTTCAAGGGTAAATAATTTATTATTCCTGCCTTTTTCTTTTTTCTACTATTTTTGTTCCGGTTTCGTATAATACATATATATACAGTATAGGTAACGGTTAAAAAGTTTAGGAAGTCTCTCAAGTTTCTACTTGCAATCTCCGATAATATATGTTATAATCACATTGCGCCCCCAACAATCCCCTTTTCTCTGTACTATTTGTGGGTTTTGCGCCCAATTTCAACGTAAATTTTATTTTTTTAACTTATTTCGTCGGGACGAGGTTTATTATGAATAATGACGACATGCAAACACATAGATTTCATTCGCTTACAATGCTTGGTATTGGTATTATACTGGTATGTATTGTAGAGGTTGTATTTAGACTGTTAGGTATATAAAAATGAATAAAACCCCTAGAAAATGGCCTTTTTACTTCATGCTCGGTTTTATGGGTGATTTAGTAGCTATACTCATCTCATTTATTGTGTCAGCTATATTTATCTGTATAATTAACGGTTAAAGTGTTTATAAAAGGGGTATATTAATACAGAGTTAATTTGATCCTATTTAACCATTAAGAAGAATTAGAATATAATTAAAAGTAAATTAGATTTAATAGATTGGAAATTAAAATGAAGAGCGAAAAATACACCTGTGATCCCTTCTCGGTATACCGTAGAAAGATAGAAACGGTATGTAACTTTGAGGAAGGTGGTAAGATTACAGCACAGCAAGCGTATAAACGTATCAAGAAAATCAATAAGGAGTTCAAGAACTTCTATAAGTCAAATAGAGAAAGTGAAGGTGTGTAATGCCATCTATAAGCGTTCTTTACGATCATAATATAGAGGGTACAGAGGAGCTTCAGGATAAGATTCTGGAGTTCGTGGATGAAGTTATTGTAGGTGAGTTCGGAGCCGAATTGCTGGCATCTGAAAAGATTGAAAGGGGCAATATTGCATTTGACTTCAAAGTTGAAGGATATGTTATAAATGGCAAGGTCGTTACATATTCAGATTATATAGATATAACTTTAAGGGTTCCTTTTATTGTTGTTATTTATAAGAATAAAATAATAAAGTTATTAGATGAGCATATACCAAATTACTTTGGGGAGCAGAGATGAGAATAACACCTGTTCATGTCCCTGAAGATGATTGTTATCGAGTTTATCTTGTTAGCAAAGGATTGCGACAGCAGGTTGGATCAGATTTTACATATACAGAAGATACTCAGAGCGACACATGGATTAGTTGTCTGAGCTATGCAAAGGAATTAGAAGATCAATTAAAATATTATAAAGACAACGACTGATGTGCAAAGTTTTATTATTACTGTTACTTTCTTTTCTGGATTCCGGCACGGAAGAAAAACTTGTCGTTACAGACTACGTTGATCTTATAGAGATAAATCATAAATTCCATCACAATGAAGATGATGGTAAAATTAAAAGAATGTTTATGCAATATATCTTTTGGGAGTATCGGGATAATGTTTTATTACCGGAATACAAAGAGGGAAAGAAAACAGGGTATTGGAAACAAGGTTCTGAATATATAGTTATCGACTATGTAACAGTAGAAAACATGACCTACGGTATTCCTGTTAAAAAAGCAGTAGTTTCGTTTCTAAATGGAATATGTGAGGTTCATTACTACGACACTCAAGACAGGTGCTACAGAATAGTGAAGTCTAAGAATTGGAGAACTACATATACATTGTATGACCCAGAAGTAAAAAATACAGATATTGTTGAAAATGATTCAAGAAATGAGTTGACAAAGCCCGATAGGTATGTTATAGTTAAGGATATTCCACCAGAGATTGAAGAGTTACTAGATATGGAGGTGGAAGTAAAATAGGAGTTATATATGTCAAAATATTATGTCAGGTCAGGAAGTCTACAAGTTGTCATCTCAGCCATAGACGAGCGAGATGCAGTTATAAAAGCGGTTACATACGCCTCTGAGAATGATAGGTTATGTAAAAAATTATTTACGGCTGACCATTTTCAAGTCAATGAGCGTGGATTTGACAGTATGGATAGCAGAGATTATATGATCCATACAGAGGAAGTTATCTTAGATATTTTAGGATGGGACGACGAAGAGTGAATATATTTTATCTATCAGAATGTCCAGTAGAGTCAGCACAATCTCAGTGCGACAAGCATGTAGTAAAAATGATACTAGAATCGGCGCAGATGCTATGTACAGCACATCACGCATGTCCTACAGATGCACAGCGTCCAGAGAAGTTCTACAAGCAAGCTCACCTGAATCACCCATCAACTATCTGGGTCAGAACCACTACGGCAAATTACGAGTGGATGATTATTCACGCTCTTGCTTTATGTGAAGAATATTCCCATAGATATGGCAAGGTACATGCAAGCCAAGTATTGATTGAGTGGTGTGCAGATAATATACCAGATATTCCAGATAAACCAATGACCAAAATGCCTCAATGTATGCCTGATGAGTTCAAGGAAGAATGTAGCGTATCTGCTTACAGGCACTTTTACAACGTAGATAAACGTAGGAGCTTCAAGTGCGTATGGACTGATCGTGAAGAACCGGAATGGTGGAAGGAGCATACATGCTTAGAAGTATCACTATAGATAATGATATGCTAAGATATTTAGCTACTAAAATAAATAAAGAAGTAGAAGCAGGAAATAAAGTAACAAGAAAGTTTCTTTCAAATACAATATGGGACTATGAAAAGAAAGGAAGAGAGGATGACTGATCCATTAGATTTAGAATTTGAGTTAGAATGTAAATACTGTGACCATGAAGAATCTATAACTGTTGCTGAAGCGGATTATATTGCTTGGCACAATGGGAAATTTGTTCAAGACTGTTTTCCGTATCTTACAGCAGGACAGCGTGAGCTTATGATAAGTAATACTTGTGATGATTGTTGGAATAGGTTTTTTCCAGATGACGATTAGAGACGCACCAATCATTTTTATTATTGCTTTAGCTATAACCATCCAGTTTCCGTTTTATATATCTATGATCTACTTTGGGATTCCTCTCTTTGTTTTGGATTATCTTAGTAAAATATTAAAGAATAAAGTTGCAATAGACGAAACTATATGATATTATTAAACTGTTCGGGTTTCATCTTACTATTTACTAAGCTGTAGATTCAAAGTATCAACCCGACTTTACTTTTGTGCTAGATTCAAAGCAACATCTGGTAAGCTCCAGATTCAGTGTGTTATCTAGTCTTTTAGGATTTTAGGATATGTACGTTATTGATTGTGGGACTAATAAGTCTACTATTTACGATTCAGAAACAGATAACTGTAGAGTTATCACACACGAGGAGCTACTAGAGCTTCCAAACAAACTTCCAGAAGGCTCTGTAGTTGTATCAGAATATTCTCATCTGGGATGCGAGAGGACAAGGTTTTCTAGATCGCAACCTTTTACAGCCAGAGAGCTTCTTAATCTCTATTATGACTTTGAGCAAAATAACATAAAATTAAAACTGTTTCCTCAAAAGTCAACTCCAAGAGCTTGCTCTTATTCTGGTCTGGAGAAATCAGACCTGAACGATCCGAAAAGTATTTATTTGTTACTTAAAGACTTTCCGCAAATCTCTTTGATGAATCCACCGGAAACTTTTTCTTTAAGTAAAATTAGAGAAGAGTCATATAACTATAAGAAATATACAAGTGCATATATAAACGCTGCTCGTCGTGGTGATAGTCCATATACTGAAGACGAATGTAGTAAATTTATTAGAGATAACATAGATTCTTTTGCAGATTCATTATCTGATACAGCTAAGTCTGTATTCGGATTATCTAATGATTGTAGATATAAGAAGAATGGTAAGATAAATTTCAATAAAGTTAAAATGCAAGCCATATATGCTGTTGTATGCACATTGTTAGATGACGAAGGCAACATCAGAGTTCGCCCATCCACAGGAGAAATCGCAGGATGGCAATATATAAAGAGATATGTCTTATGTATGACACCTTTTCATTTTAGGGGTGGTGTGGCAAGGAGCAATCTTTATTATCACGGACTCAAGAACTGGGTTATTAAACAAGTAAAAGAAAATCACGGCTTCAATCTCAAAGGAAGGTCGAGAGGAGGTTTCTTCGAGAAGGACGGAAAGACTAAGAAGCCAGATTCACAGTTCACAGCAGAAGAAGATCGTCTATATAGAGTTTATAGAAAACAATATTGCGATTCTATTCGTGAACTATGGCAACTTACCAAGAGAATATTGACTGG
>Ga0209992_10004315_pt1 | contig 11266 bp, 13 predicted proteins | sample 2SBtaG_2_FD_182564 | JGI IMG/M metagenome (GOLD analysis project Ga0209992, IMG submission 182564) | Deep subsurface microbial communities from Kolumbo volcano to uncover new lineages of life (NeLLi) - 2SBTROV12_ACTIVE470 metaG (SPAdes)... | ecosystem: Environmental > Aquatic > Marine >... | reverse complement strand
TTGCTACTAATTTAAGCAAAACGGTAAGTGGTACAGGATTCTCAATTAATTCATCAGACGGTGACAATGTTGCTCTATCCCTAGCAGATACAGATAATTGGGGTTTAATGTCGGACGAGATGTTCGATAAACTAGATGGTATTGAAGCAAGTGCCACAGTAGACCAAACTAAATCTGATATTGACGGTCTAGCAATCACTACCGTGGGTGCTATTGACAGTGGTTCTTGGACCGCCACAGATATTGCGGTTGCTCACGGTGGTACTGGAGCGTCTAGTGCGGCTGACGCTAGAACTAACTTAGGATTAGTTATAGGAACAAATGTACAAGCTTATGATGCTGATTTGGCAGCTATCGCTGGTTTAACGTCAGCGGCAGACAAAGGAATTCAGTTTACTGGGTCTGGAACCGCCGCAACGTATGATCTTACGGCGGCAGGAAAGGCGTTGCTAGATGATGCGGATGCCGCTGCGCAAAGAACGACTTTAGGTGTAGATGCAGCGGGTACTGATAATTCTACAGCCGTCACCCTTGCTGGTTCTCTTGACTATATAACAATATCAGGCCAAGAAATAACAAGGAATGCCATTGATTTAGCGGCAGATGTTACAGGCGAACTTCCAGCTTCAGCCGTTCAGGATAAGTTTTTACGAAATGACGGAAGCGATACTACAACCGGAACAGTCACTGCTGGAGGCTTTACCACAACTGGGACGTGGACTTTTGACACATCTGCTGGTGGCACAACAGGGATAACTAACATAAATGTTGGAAGTGCTTTTACCGACGATGATGTTACTTTGATGAGCGCCGGTGCTATTAAAGAAAAGATTGAGGCATACGGTTATACCACGAACGCAGGAGACATGACTGGTGTAGACTTGACCGCCGGTACTGGTATTACTATTGATAGTGAAACTAATACGACAAGCGGTAACTACTCTGCTACGATAACCTGTACTGTTACCGATACTAATACTACCTATACTGCTGGCACGCTGTTAGATCTATCTAGCACAACCTTTAATGTTGATTTAAGTGAAGCTTCGGCGGCAGTTATGGCGGCAGCGGACGAGTTTATTTTTCTAGATAATGATGATTCATCGGCAGCAAAAAGAGAGTCTTTATCAGACTTGCTTGACACTGTAGCAGGAACTGTAGGTACTACAGGGCTAGACAGGTCGGGTGCCACATTGGTTGTCTCTGATCTTCATCCTGTCGGCGTAGATGGCTCTGCAAACCAACTTCTAACCGACGACGGTGATGGTACGGTTACGTCTGAAGCCAATCTTACTTTTGATGGAAGTACCCTTACTACCAATTCCGGCATTGTTAGAAAAGTAGCAACTAAGGTTGATACTAATTACACGATGACAGCCTCTGATCACATTGTGCTTGTCGATACTACGGGTGACGACAGAACAATTACGCTTCCCTCAGCATCTGCCAGCAACATAGGTCAAGAATACACCATTAAAAAGATAGATAGTGGAGCAGGAATGGTTAATATTGTTCCCGCCACTACTAGTGGGTATGGCCCAGATGACATTGATCAGTACGACACAAAGTATGTACTATACACACAGCATGACTCAATAACTTTCGTTTGCGGCCCCGGAGATGCTACTGCCGCTGATGAACAATGGTGGATTACATCAGAAAAGGCTACACCTCATCAGATTACTATTAGAAACTCATCAGCCCAGTCGATAGCCACAGGTGCTTGGAGACATGTAGAATTTCAAGATACGGACTCAGGTAGCTTAGGGTGTACTTTTAGCACTTCCACCGATAAGATTACTATAGCGAGAAAGGGAAGGTATCTGGTTTCGGTTAAGCTGGGAATTGCTTCTGCGGACAACAGGGGTCATTGGCTTGGTGTTGCAAAAAATCAGAGTGGAACCACCATAGACGCAACCGATATTTTACCGGAGTTGTATGCGATGGAATCTGGCGGGGAAACTACCAGTTACAATTCTGCCGCAGCTACGGTCACTTTGGCTGTAGGAGACACCTTAAATCTTTTGGCCTACGCTGAAGCCACATCCTCTACGACGGTTTCAGAGGAGAGAACGGAAACAACTATGACTGTAACGGAGATAGTATAATGACAAATATAGCAACTGCGGTGGTATCTCAAGATGCTAACCTTGTTCAAATATCTCAACTTTGTGGGGCTGATAAGTTTGCCATTGGGATAGACAAAAATGGAAACTTGAGCGTTGTGGGGGTTGACCAAGAAACTTTGGATGCCGCATTAGTAGAGTACAGTTCAAACTTAGATAAGTATGAGATTGCCCCCGTAAGAGCAACCAGAAAAGATGAAACCTCACAAGCAGCTGCTGATTTTATAGAAGAACGATACCCCTCCTTTAGGCGTGAACTATTTATTGCTTTGGCAGAAGAGGCTCGTAATACTGGTCTAGCCAACAGGGTCGCATATATCAATCAAATGTTAATTTGGGTAAAAAGCATTGTCGCCGCTGTGCTGGCAGCAGAGGATATGATTGACTCATATACCACACTAGAAGAAATCCAATCTACCAATCTTAACACAGAAGTATTCGCCTCTACAGATCCTGAAATAACAATCAGAGGGGCTATGGCAATTGAAGATTAAACATTTTTACAAATCAATCCACGGTTGGTGTGATTTTGAAGACATATACAGGGGTCAGGTAGAAGGGGCCAGTGACAACTCTCATTTTGTAGAAGTTGGGGTTTATCAAGGCCAAAGCGCTGCGTATATGGCGGTAGAAATTGCTAATTCTGGCAAGCAGATCAAATTTGATTGTGTGGATAAATGGAAGTGGTGCTGGTCTAGTATAGAGAATGCCGAGGAAGATGACCACAGCAAGAAGATCAAGGGGGATGCAATCTATAATAATTTCCTTCTTAACACCTTTCCTGTCAGAGACTACATCAACCCAGTCAAGGAGTGGTCTGCCGACGCCGCGCCTTTATATGAAGACAAGAGCCTAGATTTTGTTTTTATCGACGCGAGGCATACATATGATATGGTGATGCTGGATATAGAAAGCTGGCTTCCCAAAGTAAAAGATGGTGGGGTACTGGCAGGTCACGACTATTTTGACAAGTTCCCAGAAGTCATCCAAGCGGTAGATGATCATTTTGGTGACAGCATATCTGTGAGGGGCAACTCATGGATATACCAAAATTAATGAAATATTTTGATTATATGCCAGACGTATACTGCTGGATAGGGGGTGGCGGCTTAAGGTCTGTATATGACAATCTTAAATCAAAAGACATAGACTTCTTTGTTTCTTGTCGAAGCGACTTTGATATCTCGGTTGACCACCTCCTGTCGAACGGGTTTTTATTGATCAGGGAAATGGATATACTGTTTCGTTTCAAGACAAAAGAAGGCATGGAGGTTGACCTGTTTTGCAAGGAGGAGGGGTGTACTCCAGAAAGATCTGTCTTGTTGTCAGACTATACTATGTGTGCATGTGCTATAGACCGTTATGGAAGCATGTTTTATCATCCAAACTTTTTAAAGGATGTAAATAGTAAAAGCTTAGTCTATTTGGGTAATGATATTATGCCGTCTCAAGCCAAGTCCAGATGTAATAGGCTAAATAGATTCTTAAAAATTGGATACAATATAAGCAAAGAAGAATTAATCAAGCTCACAGACAGGATGTGCCAAGATAAGGTTAGTTTATACAAAGACTACTGGGAACCAACCATACAGGAGTTTGATGTTCATGTTAGATACAACAATTATTATCACAACGTTTGATAGACCAAAATGTCTAGATAAATTGCTAGTATCTGTTTTTCAGTATTACCCGGACATACCAGTTATTATAGCAGATAACGGAACCACCAGATATCAGCCACCAGAACTGTTCGAGGAAAAGGTGGAAATAATAAGCATGGAACCTGATTCTGGGCTTTCTGCGTGTCGGAATGCAGCGGTAGAAAAAGTAAAAACCAATTACACTTTTGTACTCGATGATGATGTCATCTTTACTGAAACAACCAAGATAACCAACTTCATTTCTATCCTACAGGACGACCCCGCAATAGACATTGTTGGCGGAATACTATATGACGAAGATCATTCCAAACTTCCCGGCGTACAAAAAATACCCGGAGCTGAAAATATAATAACCCAATGCGATGTTGACTTAGAAGTTAAGGGAACAACCCTTTATAAATATCCAAGCCCTGACTTCCTGAAAAGAACTAAAGGAGGAGTTCATTATAAATATGTAGATTTTGTAATTAACTTTTTTATGGCAAAGACAGAGGTTTTTAATGAAATAAAATGGGATGAAGATCTGAAACTAGCGGAGCACTTTGACTTCTTTTTGAGACTAAAAAACATGTCTGTCGGATATTCTAGAAGGGTTGCATTTACGCCAGACGTTAAGGCTAATCATAAAAATGAAAATAGAGAGGATGAGGATTATCTTGAGTACAGGACGAGAAGTAAGCACTTTTTCAAAATGGCTAAAGATAAGAATGGTATTGAGGATGTCGTTTTTCTGCACAGGGATTGGCAACATAAAATAATCACCAGCAAAAAGACAGAGTGGTCTGCCCCTATGTTTGTAGGTATAGGTACAGGAAGATGTGGAACCGTATCTTTATCTAAAATTATAGATGGGTGCGATGGGTGTTCGGTTTTTCATGAAGCCAACTGGCAATTCAAACAGCATAAGTTTAATCAACCCCTACCTTGGGTCTTTGACGAAAGGCTGGCAGAGCAACGGATAAACAACATGAAAAAGAGAGATAGTCTATTTTCTCTTTTTGGAGATGTGGCATTTTATTATTTAAATTATTTAGACTACTTCATAGAAAACTATCCATCACTTAAAATAGTTCATATTTACAGAGACAAAGATCTTGTTGTAAATTCCTATTTAGCTAAAACTTCAGCAAAGCACAGCCTAAGAGAATATGACAACTGGACATCTAACGCAAAAACCACAGATAAAATCTGGACCGCCAGTTTCCCTAAATACGACACAACAGACAAAAAACATGCCATTGAACTATATTACGATGATTATATCGAACAAACTACAAAACACCAAGACCGGATTCTAGAACTACACGTTGACGAAATTAACACACTGGAAGGCCAAAACAGACTATTCGACTATTTAGAAATCCCCTATTTCTCGCGTAAGTACGGTGTCATAAAAGAAAATTCAATACTGAATTCATGACACTTGCCTCGGTGTATAGTATATAGTACATAATGTATTTTTGAAGGAGAGACATATGCTTGGATATCACGCTGTGAGCGAATCACCCTTGAGTTTTGTCCTGTCGGTTGATCAACCCAGCCTTGCTAATTCTAAGATATTGTCTTGGTCATTGGAAAAAAGAGCCGCTGCTTGGTCATTGGGAAAAAGAGACGCTGCTTGGTCACTGGAAAAAAGAGACGATTCTTGGTCATTGGGAGCCAAAAAAACTGGGTGGATTACGCCTTCTAGACCTAGTGATTGGTCTATGTAGTCGAAAACGGTGTATTTTTAGATAGAGAAGACTATTTTATACCAATAGAAAGTTAGTTATGTCACACAATGAACCATCTAGCGTAACCGCACCAGAAATGCTTGTTAAGCAACCCGGCGAAACTAGGCAGTTTTCCATGGACTTTTCAAGCTTGCTGGAGAGCGGGGAAACCCTTTCGTCACCGTCTGTTAGCGCCACACCTTCTGGATTAACATTAGGCTCTGCCTCTATTTCAGGATCTAAGGTTTTATTTACCATAGCTTCTGGAACGCATCAAATAAAATATAGATTAGAAGTTACTGTTACATCAAGTGGTGGAGCAACACTTGTTGGAGATGGTGTTCTTCGTGTATTAGATAAATAAGGGGAGATAGTATGGCTTGGCAAGATGATATGGTTACTATGTTAAGAGTTGTTATTGATGACACTGGAAACAATCCGTCATACTCCAATTCCAGACTAGAAGAAGTTATTGTGGTTGCTGCTCATTTAACAAAAAAAGACGTAGACTTTGATAACGATTACATAGTGAATATACAAGATGTTTCCCTGTCACCCGACCCGGTTACTTCCAAAGATTATTCTTTTGTAAATCTTGTGATACTCAAAGCGGGGTGCGTGCTAGCTAATTCAGAGTTTAAGACGGATGGGGCAAGGGCTATAAGTGTCAGAGATGGATCTGCTGCGGTTGACCAGAGAGGCGTTGCTGATGCCAAAAAGAGCTGGAGAGATATGATTTGCTCTGATTACGATAAAGCGGAACGAGAATATAGAATGGGCAATAGTCAGGCTGGAGAAGCGATTATTAGTCCTTACAGACATACCAGTGAGAATTACGGAGGCCAACACACCGGTCCCCGGCACAGAAATCCATAAAGGAGAATATAATGGCAGACGTTACCACAAATGCAAACGGTACTACCGAAAGAAATGGCTCGGTGGTTACTACTTGCTTACCAACAGGTGTTTATAAAACTGATAATGATGGGGATCAAGGAGATGGAAAAACTCCAGATCACAGTAGAGACGTAGCTGGCTTGGATGTTGCTAGCTTAGAGACGAAGCTAACCAATAGATTTGACGATCCAACATATTATAGTGCTTAGGAGTCTGAGACATGGCAGATGTTTTTTCAAAAGCTGTTTCGGCTAATGCAACCAAGAACGGGTCTGTAGTTACAACCGCTAGTGCCACAGCCAACTATGTAAGTGATCAATCTAGAGCAGTCAGTGGAGTTTCCGAAAATACTTTGGAAAACAAGTATGACAATAGTTTTGATGACCCAACCTACTATGGCGGAGGAGGATTGTCTCGTGGGTTATTGGCTTACTACAGGCTTGAAGAGACTAGTGGTGTTAGGTATAACCGAGGTACTACGGGTGGTGGAATACACCTTACTGACAACAACACTGTTGGGAGCACTACGGGGTTGGTAGCAATACCGGGGAACCCAGCTACAGCAGCTTCATTCGTTAAGGGAAACACTGAATACTTAAGCCTATCACCTCCCTCTGTTCTCAATGCTGGAGGAGCTGATTTTTCAATATCAGCTTGGGTTAACATTGGCAGTGCAGCAGATGAAGAGAATCAAAATGTTTTTGGTATATGGCGTGGTTCTGGTTATTATTCATACAGACTTTATTATAACGGCGTTAGCCAGAAACTATTCTGGTATATCAGTACAAATGGAACCAACTCCGTAGAAGTTGGATCAGCATCAGTCTCTTCAGATACTTTTTATAACGTCATCTTCGCACACGGCGAGGGTACATCGTCTACATTTTATTTAAATGGTACGAGCGCTGGGAGCAGCACCGTAGATGTTAATAATGAGCCCGATACAATCTTTATGATAGGAGGGGTTTTCGCATCATATGCAGACAGTTCGTATTTGACTGGAGCCGTGGACGACTTTGCCCTATGGAACAGGAAGATTACTAGTACAGAAGTTTCTCAGGTTTATAACAGCGGTATTGGTAAGGTCCTAAGATAATGGCTGATAAATTTAAAAATCTAGGTAATTTTACTATACCAGATGATCTTCTCGATAAACACGAGTGGGTCTCTGATTTTTTTATTGATTCTCTAGGTAAAGATTGCACTTTAGTATACCCACCCAAGATAGAACCATGCCCAAATTGTTACATTGACCCTAGAACCAGAAGGTCTAATAATAGATATAAGGCTGGAGGCCCAAAGTCATTTCCAAATGGAACCATATGTCCTTGGTGTGGTGGAGCTGGGCAATCAAAAAAAGAGGAAACCGAAGATCTTAAACTAAGGGTTTACTGGACTCCCAAAGAGTGGATTAACCTTAATATAGAATTGGATGCTCCAGAGTCGAGCGCTCAGGTTATAGGCTATATGAAGGATTTGCCTAAGTTTGAAAAGGCCCAATACATCCTTCTTAATAAAGATATACAAGGGTACACTAGACTAACCTGCCAAAGAATTGGTGAGGCAATACCTTGGGGTTTTAGACAGAACAGATATTTTATACAGTTTGTTCAGAGAATCGGCGGTGGGTAATGTCTAATATTAGGTCGTCTCTAAAAGTTATAACAAAAAATAAAAAAATAGAAAGAGATATAAATAAAGCTATAATCCAGAAGATGGGAAGTAGATTTAATTCTATTGCCAGAAGATTGGCTATCTCTCTAAAGAAACAAGTTGATTTGTCAATTAGATCTGCTCCGGAGTACAACGATATTCTTTATGGAAACTTGAGAACAGAACTTGGGGTTATTGATCCACAAACAGATTTAGAAAGAATGATTTCAGTTATTGTTTCTGGAGTGCGGGTTCATTCAGAAAAATTAAGAATAGTGTCAGGGAAGGTTTTTGGAAAAATTAAAATTGAGGCTGTCCTCTCTGATTTTTCAGATGTTTTTAATTCTGGAATAGGGGAGTATACAACAACAAGAGGTGAAACAATCCCTTGGTTAAAGTGGATTCTAGCAGAAGGTGATAAAGTTATAATTAGAGATTTTAGTGTTTCTTTTGGTTTTCCGGAAATATCCAGAACTGGTGATGCGATAATGAGGGCTTCTTCCAAAGGTTGGAGTGTTCCCTCTCAACACTCAGGAACAATAGAAAATAATTTTATTACTAGATCAATTAATAGCTCTATGGATAATATAGAACAAGAGATGAAAAAGATATTTGAATCAGGATTAAAGTAATGGCCCTAAAGCACACACGATTAAAAGGTATTACGCACATAGGTAAGGACAATATTACCCAGAATATTAAGTATGGGATAATTGACTTCTTTCGATGGGGAATGCTATGTATAGGAGGTTACCAGAATATAGGTAGGAACCCTGCTACCTCTGGAGTATTTGGTGGCGATAGGGCTCAGCTTCGACCAGTAACAGATCCGTACTACGCCGATGGCATGGTGTGGGAGGGTTTTAGGGGTGACTGGGTTTGGGAGACTGGAGTGCCCACCGATAACGTCGCATCGACCCCCATCCAAGTTTCTGGAGTGTATGTTAATGGGACATTTCAATCTGTAAGCCACGTAGACTACCCAAGAGGTAGAGTGGTTTTGAACGCCGCCACATCTACTACAGATACAGTTACATGCAATTTTTCTCACAGATATGCTAGCTTTATTCCGTCTGATACACCTTGGTTCAGAGAGCTTTTGTTTGACTCTTATCGTGTAGAAAGGGACTTTATTAATGCTGGTTCGGGAAGCTATTCTCAATTATCAGAAACGAGAAGAACCCTTCCTTTTGTGGCTGTAGAAATGGTTCCTAAAAGGGATTTTGAGGGTTATCAGCTTGGCGGAGGACAGTGGATAAGACAGGATGTTTTATTTCATGTTGTGGCAGAGAAGGAGTTTGATCGTGACCAACTGGTTGATGTAATCTCTTTACAGAACGACAAAACAATATTCCTTTCCGATAGAAACTTAATGTATAGCTCATCTAGCTTTCCTATTGACCTAGACTATCGTGGTCATCCAACAGCTAATGCAATCATGTATCCCGATGTTGTTTCTGCAACAGGTGTCAATCTTTCTGGTAGAGACCACGGCGGTTTTAGGTATAAAAAGGCTAGATTTATGGATTCAACAGTCCAGTCTATGGGGCAAATTCACCCAAAATTGTTTGGTGCTATCGTTCGCTCCAAAATAGAGGTAGTAATGGGTGAAATATAGCCTTTTGGTGTATTATACCATAGTATACTACCTATATTTAAGGACGACGGCTTTTTAGCGGAATTTTTTAACTTAAACATGTTTTAGTGGAGAGTAATACAATGGCAATAAATAATAGAGTTTTCTATGCCATACAACAGTTTTCACTTACGCCTAATGGTGAGCCGGTAAGCCTCACAACAGGTACGAGTACAAATACCGTTGTAATGCATGGTATACAGTCAGTGGGTATTACAACCACGTTTAATCTTGAGCAAGTTTTTGAACTTGGTCAGCTTGCTATCTATGAAAATATTGAAGGTGTTCCAGATATTGAAGTTACCGTTGAAAAAGTTCTTGACGGTTATGCTCCAGTATTCTTAGCAGCTACGAGAGATGGAACTGACGACACTTTGGTTGGTCGTTCTAATGCTCGTGTTCAGGGTCACTTAGGTATTGTTGAAGATACGCAGGAAAGCGTTGGTCAATGGCCCCACACTGAAGTTTACATGTCAGGCCTTTTTGTTTCTTCTGTTAGCTATACCATTCCAGTTGATGGCAATGCAACAGAGTCAGTTACCTTGGTCGGCAACAATAAACGCTGGAGAACAATGGCTGAGGTTGCTGAGCATGAGCCTCGTGTTTCTGGTACATTTAGGGATAATTTAGATACACCTGCGGCGAGCGTCGGCGTGTCCCGCGCTTGGGATGTCGAGTTTAGTTACTCGCATACGGCGGATCAGCACCTTTCGGAAGCTGCTGATGCTGTTGGAGCGGGTATCTTAAACTGTGTCTCTGGAACTCTTTTACCACCAGAAATTGATGGTATTAGTACTTCTGGAACCAATGACAAAACTTCTGATGGAACTGCTTACAAAGCTAGAATTCAGAATATCACTACGAGTGTTGATCTCGGTCGTGAAGAATTATTCCAGCTTGGTAAGAAGGCTCCTTATCACAGATATGTTAACTTCCCCGTTGAAGTATCAACAGAAATCACAGCTTTGGCTATCTCTGGTGATATGATTGACGCTAAGGAAGAAGCCGACAACCTTACCAACAGGCGAATCATGATTCATCTGAAAGAAGGCTTGAAGGTTAATCTCGGTGATAAAAATAAACTGGCCTCAATCGGTTATTCCGGAGGAGACGCTGGTGGTGATAATGTTGAATTGTCTTATAGTTATACGACGTTTAACGATTTCACTGTAACTCACAATAAGAACGGCCAAGCTACCGCAACTACCGGTACGGCTCGGTTATAGTTTTGACTTATTAAAAGTGGGGGGTCTGGGCTTAGGTCTCGGCCCCCTATTTTTTGGATTAGGACTTTAAGGAATTTTAAAAGAAGGAAATATTATGGCAAATCAACAGAATGAAAGCCTCTCTTATGACGAGCTTACTCGTATCATTGGTTCTCTTTACCTAGAAACAGAGAGAAGACAGAAGTCTTTACAGGAACAAGCTAAGACTGTGATTGAAGAATTACAGAACAAGGTTTCTGCACTCGAAACGGAGATTGAACTCCTCAAATCCAGCTCTGAGAATTCCACCACAGAGGAAATCCAGCTGGGTATATTAGGTAATACTGAAGAGGAGGACTCTAGCAATGGAGCAGTA
>Ga0209992_10004314_pt1 | contig 11267 bp, 12 predicted proteins | sample 2SBtaG_2_FD_182564 | JGI IMG/M metagenome (GOLD analysis project Ga0209992, IMG submission 182564) | Deep subsurface microbial communities from Kolumbo volcano to uncover new lineages of life (NeLLi) - 2SBTROV12_ACTIVE470 metaG (SPAdes)... | ecosystem: Environmental > Aquatic > Marine >... | reverse complement strand
GTGGTTTCTTCCTGAGAAAGAAAATAAGGTTCTGGAGAGATTCGCCAAGTATTTCCAGAGTCGGAAAACAGCCCAGCCTGCACCAGAGAGGCCTTTATATCGACACATATTTTTGAAGGTTCCACAATCATGAAATTTCAGATTAAGAAATAAAATAGAAATTGTCAAATTTACAACTTTAAGATTAAACAGTTTAATGCCAGATGCTATAATAGTATTTTTAATTCGAACGCACCGAAAAATATGCCCCATCAACTTCAAACTGGAATAACCATACCTGTTTTTCCTCTCCCTACAACAGTATTTTATCCGGGAACACCTTTGCCCTTACATATCTTCGAACCGCGATACCGGGAGATGACTGCTGATGCGCTGGAAGGAAAACGCACAATAGGAATGGTACTCCTGAAACCCAATTGGGAAGAAGATTATTTTGACAAGCCACAAATTTTCTCTGCCGGTTGCGTTGGAGATATTCAAAAGGTGATTAAGCATCCCGACGGTAAATACAATTTTACATTGATGGGTCTTCGTCGGTTCCGCATTATTAAGGAGGAAGAGGGGAAACCTTATCGCCAAGCAAAAATAGAATTATTAGAAGAAAAAAACGAACAGGATATTTTTGAAGACCGACCTAACGAGTGCCGAGAAAAACTCATTGAAAATTTTCGCAAGTTTATTGGACTCATTCCCGAAGGCAATTCAAAAAAAAAAGAACCTGATTGGAATCTAGGCACAAAACTCAGTGAGTTTGTCGACCGGTTCGCCTATCAACTCGATCTTTCCCTCGAACAAAAGCAAAGCTTTCTTGAAGAGCAGGATGTCCTCAAACGCGCAGATTTTCTTCACTCGTTCTTAAAAATGAAAACCGACCTGATCCAGCTTTCTAAAATGCGTGCTACCCACGACCCCCGCTGGAACTAGCCAAAACGCGTCCGGCAGGAATAAGCCTATTTATGTCTTCAATATCAATCCTCAAATTTCTGAAGGCATAATCAAGCTTAAACAAGTAATACCTCCATCGGCTTTTTCAAATTCGCTCATTTCCAGCTCAATAGTCTCAAAACCATATTGGCGAATTTTTTTGTTCACATTTTGGAACCCGGCAGGCATGATTACTTGGTTTCCCACCGCTAGACAATTTGCAGCATAGGAATCTTTTTCTTCCACTTCAATCCATTTAAAATTTTTAAATGCGGCGCTCTCTATTCTTTCAGAATTTATGAGTAAAATATTATTCCCCAAATAACTGACTGCGCTTTTCAGGTGCAATCCTTTAATAACAGGTATGGAAACCATCTTTTTACAAATCTGTTTGGATAAAAACTTAGCAGCCTTCGCATCCGTTCGATTCGTTAGGCCTACATAAACTGCTTCCGGAGTGCTTAGAATATCCCCTCCATCCAAATAGGGTTTCAATTGCAGGAGTTTAAGATGATCTTTTAGTATCTTTGCAACCGACTTCACTTCGTTTCGGCGGCTTTTTTCTTTTGTGGAACACAAGAATGCAGTCTCACCAAAAACAAAAGCGGTGTCTTCGACAAAAGTTGAGTCAGGAAGAGAATCTTCAGGAGGCAAAGAAAGGATTTTACCCCCTAATTGCTTCAACGCAGCCACATAATTCTGGTGCTGGTTTAACGCTCTTAAATAATTGATTCCTTGTTTCTGAGGGTGATTGGAAATAGCTTGCGGAAAGCTTATCCCTGGTGGCCTCACCAATGCAGTGAAGGATTGCATTATTATTCCTAAAGCAGACTCAGTCGATTGTAGGTGTGTTCATCAGCCGTGAGAAATAAAGCATTGGAAATAATTTTTTAGTCTTTCTAAAGATCTTCATCATGGCTTTACTGGGTTTGAGTCCCTTGGCAATTTTGTCGGGTTTGGCGACATACACAATCCCATTGATCATCAAGAAATCGTGGCGGTTGAAACGCATGACCTTCCGTTGATATTCATTCGGATGATCAAAAATTTCATCCAATTTCAGTACGAATTTTTCATCTATCTCATAGAGCTCCCCGTGCATCATTCCAGCAGTATCAGCGGTGGGCTCGATATTCGCGTGGCCTAGGCCTTCTTGTCCGTCATTATCTTTAGGGATTTTATTGAACACTCGGGTCCAACCCGACAAGCTAACAGAAGACTTGGAAATATATTCCAGCCCACGTTCTTTAAATACTTCTTCATTGATCAATTCATCATAAGCAAAAAAATGGACAACATCTACCATGGGTTTTGGACTCCAAGCCTTGATTATTTGGTTTAATTCATATACACCCAACTACACAAAGGTTAAAGCCTTGCTGGTGTTTGGGGATTATGATAATATCAGAAAATATCCCGTATTTGCATTTTGTATCAAGAATTTTTTCAGGGATGGTAATTCGCGTACCCCAATAAATTCATAAAAAAATCCCTACGGATAAATTAAAAGATTTTATTTCATTTATTTAAGGAGTTACCTATGTCAGCTGGTAAAGTGGTTATTGTATCTGATGGCGAATTTGAGCAAACGGTTCTTAAATCAGAAATACCTGTCATGCTCGATTTTTGGGCCGAATGGTGCCAGCCTTGTAAAATGCTCGCCCCCACCGTTGAAGAACTCGCCGGAGAATTTGAGGGTCAGCTTTTGGTTGGCAAGCTGAATGTAGACGATAACCCCAACACGGCCACCACTTATGGAATCCGTGGCATCCCAACTCTCTTATTTATAAAAGGTGGGCAGGTGGTGCAGCAATTGGTGGGCGTTAAGTCTAAAGCCGATATTAAAAAAGTAATAGAAGAAAACTTAGGATAAGATTTAAACTTAGTAATAAATAAAAGCCCTTTCCCCGGTGGGGAAAGGGCTTTTATTCTAAGGTACCGCAAAAATCGGACAGACCTTTTGAGCACTTCACCTACCTCGCTCATTCCCGTATTAGTAAATCTGTACCCAAAGATGCGATTGTATTTTTCCCGGGTTCACACTCTATGCAAAAAGCCCTAATAACTAGTCTTTGAGAACCTTATAGATGTAATACTGCTGCGAGATAGTCAGGATATTGTTGACAGTCCAATAAATGACAAGTCCCGCAGGGAATGAAATAAACAAAAAAGTAAACACGATAGGTAGAAACATCATAATTTTTTGCTGCATAGGATCACCAACAGACGGCGTCATTTTTTGTTGTAAGAACATGGTAATACCCATGAGAACTGGTGTTACATAATAGGGGTCTTGCACTGAAAGATCGGTAATCCAACCTATGAAGGGTGCTCCACGAAGTTCAATTGAAAAAAACAGTGCGTGGTACAGTGCAATGAACACCGGTATCTGCAAGAGCATCGGCAGACAACCGCCTACAGGATTCACCTTATGTTTTTTGTATAGCTCCAGTAACTCTTCATTCATTTTCTGGCGATCGTCTTTGTTCCTCTCCTGAATTACTTTCACGTAAGGTTGGATTTTTTGCATGCCTTTCATGGATTTAAAACTTTTATGCGTCAGCGGAAAGAACAATAGCTTGATGATCAAAGTCAAAAAAATAATTGACCAACCATAGTTTTGGGTTAAACCATAAAAATAGGCCAGCACTTTTAAAAGCGGCTTAACAAGGAAGGCAAACTTGTTGCCAAACCATCCGTAATCGATCATCCGAACAAGGTTGTTACCTTTCTTTTCCAGAATTTCGAGTGCTTTGGTGCCGGCATAAAAAAGATGTGAGGCGGTGGCAGCCGATTGAACAGATTCATATTCCAACCCGACAAAAACCTGATCTTTTTCCTTAAATACTATTCCCGCCTTACTCCCTTGCAGTGGGACCAGAGCAGAACCGAAATATTTGTTCTGAAAAGCAACCCACTTCAAATCACCCCGGTGGTAAGCAGTAGCATTCAAATCTTCTGGCGGATGCTCAATACGCTCATTGTTGTTAAAGACGGTGGCACCAGAAAAAACAATGTAATCGGTTTGAGAGGAAATTTTTCCACCCATTCCCGGTCCCAAGATAATACTGTATTGAAGGTTTTTAGCTGCTAACGGAGAAGCTGTAATACGCGTCTTAACTTCAACCGCATAATCATTATGATGAAATTTAAATTCTCGTAAAACTTCAAGCCCGGACTCATGTTTTAGAGTGAGTGTCAATACACCTTCAGGGTTCGATTCGTCCAGCACGATAGAAGATATCGAAGGTTCATAATAAGCATTTTGTAAAATAGAAGTGATTTCCGGATCGTCTGATTTTATAGATAAAGCACCGGTTAAATTATCAGGGTTATTGATTAGGTCGATGACATCACCATCATCATTTCTAAAACGTGGAAGGAGAATATGTTTTATAACTCCGCCTTTATTACTAAAAATGTAATGAATTTCCCCCGCTTCAACCTGAATTTCTTTTTCATTTCCAGGGAACGGACTGGAAATAACCCCAGGCATAGCTCCCGGCTTAAAATCAGATTGTTGAGGAGCGGTCAATGGTGACGTAACTACGGTACTCTGGCCTGGATTGGGAACAGAGGGTGACTTCGAAGTTTTTGCGATATCCGTTTTTTTAATTCTCTGGGGTTCAAATTGTGCCATGAAAGCTCCCCAGCCAATGAAAACTGCCAATGATAAAACAAAGGCAAGTAGTAATCTTTTTTCCAAATCAAATCTCCACTTAACTAATAAGTATTTAGCTCAATACTACCTAAGCTTTAAAAACTAAGACCCTAAATACGAAACTATTTTAAAGGGTCTGACCCTCCTTCGTGATAGGGATGGCATTTAAAAATACGGGCAACAATCAGAACCACCGCCTTAAACAAAGAATGGTGTTGTAGTGCCTGAGCTGCATATTCCGAACAGCTGGGATAAAAACGACATGCCGGTAGTAAAAAAGGTGCTATCCAGCGTTGATACCCACGAACAAATTTTAGGAAAATTCGATTCAACATTGAGGACCTATTTCGGGCTGGGGAAGTCTAGAGTCGAGGAGTCACTTGATAGCCAGAAGGGCATTCGAGAGTTTTTCATCTATAACCTTGTAAGATTCAACAACCATTTCCTTTCCGGAAATAACAACAATGTCGGTTGCCGGAATCATCTGATGTTTCACCTGCCGAAATATTTCGCGAATAGCTCTCTTGACCCGGTTTCGTGCTACAGCATTACCAATTTTTTTTGATGCGATAATCCCCAGTCTTTTCCTATTCAAGCTATTGGGAAGTGAAAAGATGGTGCATAGTTTTCCTACGCGATTTCTTTTCCCTTCGGCAAGAACTTTTTCGAACTCGGGTCTTGTGGTAAGCCTTTCTAATTTACTAAACGACAAATCAGCCATTTTTCAGGCAGACAGGACTTTTCTTCCTTTTCGCCTGCGGTTAGCCAAAATACGTCTGCCACCTACGGTAGCACTTCGTTTTCGGAATCCATGTACGCGTTTTCTCTTTATATTGCTGGGCTGAAACGTTCTTTTCATGAATCTTTCCTTCTTAAAATACGAAAAACCCGCCTCGCCTCATCAAATCAGAGAGTTAGTCATCCTTCATTATGAGGGAAATACGGGAAGGTAGGCTGAATTATTTCACTGGCTACCGCTCTTGTCAAGCACTAAGCCACGACCTAAGACTAGAAATAGGCTAACTTTGGAATTATCCCTCTGGAATTGCCCCCTTAATCATGCCTTAGAGCTTTTAATTTTCAGGAATCCAAAATTTGCCCACCTGCTCTAGGGGTCTAACTTTGTTTTCCCCGTTAGGGAGGAAAATGTTATCATTTTAAAACCATGAAAACATTATTGATTTTTCCGGCACAGTGGTACCCAACGCAGCCTTATTTGAGCACCCCCTACTTAACTGCATTTTTGCAGAACAAAGGGTGGGAGGTATCTCAAAGGGATTTCAACATCGAGTCGTACGACCACTTTCTATCTGCTCCTCTTCTGCGGCAAGCAGAGGAATTGATGCGAGGACGGCAGAAATCTTTAAAAGGTCAGAATTCTCTTTCGATCAAGGAAAAATCTACCTTGGACGTCTTGTCGATGGGCCTGAAATTCTCTGATCGCATCATTGACGGAGTAGAAGAAGCCAAATCGGTGATGCGAACTCCGGAGCGTTTCTTCGATTTCGAGGCATACCAGCAGGCAGATATGGTCATTAAGTCCGCCTTGAAATTGGTATCCGATGCCTATGCCCCTGCTATTTTCAGTTTGTCTACTTTCGAAAGCGGCACCCGAGCAGAAGAGTCCACTCGAAAAGCTCACGAAACCACACGCGACATCGCTACCAATCCTTTCATTAATTTGTATGAAAAAAACCTGCTCTCTACTGAAAGCTGGCAAGATTATGATGTGGTTGGAATTTCTATAATAGGTATTTCGCAAATCATTCCCGGTCTCACGCTGGCAAGAATGCTAAAAGAGAAATATCCTCACCTGCATATAACATTGGGTGGGCCTATTTTCAGTGTTAACGCAGGTCAGTTAATCGGTCACCCTGAATTTTTTGACGATTTTTGCCATAGCGTTGTCACCTTTGAGGGGGAAGAACCTATGCACCGTTTGCTTTCAGCTTTGAAAGCTGGCGATTCTCTTTACACCGTTCCCAATTTGGTACATCTCGATGGTAGGGAAGTCGTCCAAAATAAGGAGAGGGTGGAACTGAGATTCGAGGAATTGCCGAATCCGGTTTTTGACGGCCTACCGATGGATAAATATCTATCGCCCTATCCCATTATTCCTGTATTGCAAAGCCGCGGTTGCTATTGGGGTAAATGTACGTTTTGCACGCATAGTTTTGTTTATGGTCACCGTTACGGAAAACAAAAGACTCAGGCGATGGTGGATGAACTGGAAAATTTAATGAAAAAATACAACACGAAATACTTTACGTTTTCCGATGAGGCTGTATCTCCACATTCTTTAAATGACGTTTCGGAAGAAATGATTGAACGCGGAGTTGAAATTTGCTCCCTAGCCTTACTGAAATTTGAAAAGGTGATGGACGAAGACCTGTTCGCAAAAATGAAAAAAGCCGGTTTCATCTTCCTCATGTTTGGTTTGGAAAGTGCAAATGATCGGGTCCTTGCTCTCATAGACAAAGGAACAACCAAAGAAGTGGAACGCGATGTATTAATGAAAAGTCACAAGGCCGGAATTTGGAACCATTCGTTTTTGTTTTTCGGATTCCCCACAGAAACGCGACCCGAGGCACAGGAGACCATCGATTTTTTAAGAAATAATTTACAATCGATTCACTCTTTTGGACCCGGAGTGTTTCTACTCAATCGTGATTCAAGCTGCTACCAATATCCTGAAAAATTTTCCATCGAAAAGATCATTGAAGATCCTGACCGAAACATCGCTATGAACCTTGACTTTGTCGCGAAAGAAGGCATGTCGCGTGAGGAAGCAGTAGAAATGAACGACACCTGTATACGCATGGCAGAAGAATATTTCCAATCATTAAAAGTATGGGGTACGTTGCCACGTGAACATTTTCTACTTTATATAGATAAATTTGGAAAAGAAGCATTGAACGGCAAACAACCTCCTGCGGAAGAAGAGGAGAAGGTCCTTTGCCGCACCTAGGGACAATGCGTTGTAACAGATAAGCAACACTGTTAAACTTAAAAATAACATGAAAAACTTACTTTTATTTCCACCCGACTGGTTACCCTCAGAGCCTTACTTGAGCCTGCCTTCTCTGGCTTCGGTGCTGCGTCCCGCTGGTCACGATGTGGTGCAGATGGATGTCAATGTGGAAATGTACGATTTGTTTTTTAGTCGGCGATTTCTGGAACATGTTTCCGGGCGCATCGCTCACGAAAGGCAGCACCTTCAGGAAGTTCAGGGACAACGCCAACTCGATGAAGAAGAACAGGAACTATTAGAGAAGTTACTGACCTGCACGCCGGAACTTTTTGAACAATTATCAAATGACGTTGAACGCGCCAAGAAAATTTTGCGCAGTCAGGCTTTTTACGATATCGATCAGTTAGAGTGGGCCACCAACTGCCTGCATCAAACGATGGGTGTGATCTCTCTAGGTTATTATCCAGCGCAGATTTGTTTTCCACCGATCGAAACAGATATCGTTTACAAACCGTTTATGTCGAGTGAAATTATTGAATCCCTCGATGACGATCAGATCAATATTTATCGCGATGTTTACGATATGCTCATCCGTCCAGTGATGGAGCGTGATCGACCGCAAATGGTGGGCATCTCTGTGGTACAGCAGAAACAGCTGATCCCGACCTTCACTTTCTGTAAAATGATCAAAGATGCCTTCCCTGAAACACATATCACATTGGGCGGCAACATCATCACCCGCATACGCGACATGCTCCCAGGAATGGAAAATTTATGGGAACTGTTCGACAGCGCGATCGTTTATGAAGGGGAATCCGCTTACCTGAAATTGACCGAGGCAGTTAAAAACGGTGATGATTTTTCAACCTTGCCCAACTTAATTTATAAAGACGAAAAAGGAGTTCATGTAAATAAAGAAGTCTTTGCCGAATCACTTGCAGAATTACCACCACCGGATTTTGATGGGCTGCCGCTCGAAAAATATTTTGTTCCACAGCTTATTCTACCTTATCTCGCAACAAGGGGATGTTATTGGGGGCGGTGTACCTTCTGCGACCATTTTCAGGGTTATGTGGAAGGCTTCCGCACCAAGCAAGTGGACCATATTGTTGAAGAAATTAGTTTCCTCAAAGAAAAATACGGTACACGATTCTTTCATTTCACCGATGAATCTTATCCCCCAGCCTTGTTTACAAAACTTTCACGTCGGCTGATCGACGACAAGCTCGATATCGCCTGGACAACACATATGAGGTTCGAAGAATCTTTGCTTGAAGAACAGGTATGGAAAGATGTCGCAGAGTCAGGTTGCAAATATCTTCACTTTGGTTATGAGTCGGGCAATCAACGTGTGCTAAAGCTCATGGATAAGGCCACCAAACTCGATGCTATTGAAACGAACCTGCGCATGTCTTCTGAAGCGGGAATTTGGAATCACTTGATGGGATTTTTTGGTTTTCCAGGTGAAACCAGTGAGGAGGCAGACGACAGCAAAGCCTTTGTCGAAAAGAACAGCGCGCATATACATTCCCTCGGCTTCATGACTTTTGTTTTAGGGAAATACAGCCCCATCGCCTTCGAGCCGGAAAAATACGGGCTGACTTATTATAAAAATCCGGAATGGGATCTGGCGTTGGATTATTACTTCACCACTAAGGATGGGCTCACCATTCAGGAAGCTCTTGATGTGTTCGATAAATTCGAACAAAACCACAACTCGAAATGGGACTTAAGAACCTGCGTCCGTGAATACATCTTTCTCTACATCGATAAATATGGCTCAAACCATTTGCCGCAACTAGAAATGACCAAAGAACAACGCCACCAAATGCAACAACCCGCCATCGGTATGGTTTAAGGAGCAACACCGCTTGAAAACAGGTTAGAACCCTAAAAACAATACAAACCCAACTTTACAAAATTTAAAGAACGTTTTTATTTCGCACCATAAGGCACCACATTTTCATGTTCATTAGGGTCGTTGCGGGAAACAATGGCCAACGCCGGTTCCGTGTCGCTCAGATTGACCGGTTTGTGCGGCACTCCAGGAGGGATGAATACAAAATCCCCTTCCTCGTTTATCATTGATTCTTTCAGGTTTTCACCAAAACAGGTTTTCACCCTTCCTTTAAGAAGATAAATCGCTGTTTCAAAATCATTATGGTAATGGGCCTTGGGCGAACTGCCAGGTGGGATCACCGTTAGGTTCATGGACAACCCCTTTGCTCCAGCTGTCTCTTCTGAAATACCAACGTAGTAGGGGAGATTTTGTTTGGTAGCAATCGCTTCTTGAGGACGAACGGTTATAACTTTTCTTTTTAAATCCAGACTCATGATTCACCTCCTGTTGAGATGAAATTATACACCCGAATTTTATAAGATACCCCTAGATCTCTATATAAAAACCGTCGTCATGTGTTGCGACTTTGTAGATGGGAGTGGTATCTGAATGGTTCCACTTACAGTAGCCTTTTCTAATATTCCAGCCACATTCCTCTTTACTGCAGAAGGCAAACATTCCTCTTAACATTCCTTTTGCTAAACTGCCTTCGCAACTTTTGCATTTGTCGGAGATGCAATAATATTTCCCTTCAACATTATAAAACGCCAGAACATACTTCCATTCTGTATAAGGATGTTCGAGATCGATTTGTCTTCCAGTTCCTTCTTCAGGTGCTTCGTCGAGTTCTAAAATCTTTACATTAGACATGGGGCCTAATCCTCTGGTAGGTATGGGCCATACCGGTCGCGGTAATATTTTTCAAGGTCCCAACGAAACTTGCCTTTCAGGTGAGGCAGTTCTTCGCTTACTTTATGGTCGAAAGCAACGTATTCCTCTGACTTTTTCTGGGTCTCTTCGTCTCTTTTGACATTTGCGTCGAGATAGGAGTCACCCAGGCAGGAAGTACCCACAATAAGTTTTTGTCCTCTTTTAATCCATCGGCCCAGCATGAGGCGTTCTTCATCTGTTCCAGGTTCCACTATTGCCATAATTACTTTCTTTTTGTTGGAAAAGCTCCCTGCATCTGCCTATTACACTTTAGGGCATGAATGTTTTGAAAAATATAACACAGGGTGAATATAAAACCCCAATCGAGAACGATAAGGGCTTTTTTTCGCCAGTTAATATCTCGGACAATATCCTCCGGCGGTTAGCCGGTTGCATTGTTTAGGGACAATAAGGTAGCATATATCCTCATCCATTTTCAATTTTGTCGTTAACCCCTTTTAATTAAGAGAAGTAGAGGAATAATATGTCATCAGAACCACAAACAGAAAAAATTGCGGAAGAACACTTTAAAGATGGCCTGGCGTTCAGCAAGCTGGGTGACGACCGCAGAACTTTTGAATCTTATAAAAAAGCCATTAATCTCGACCCAGATCATTTTCTTGCTCATTTTAACATTGGCATTCGCTACGGTAAGCTTCGCATGAACCTGGAAGCTTCTAAATCTTTCCGCGAAGCACTTCGCATAAAACCCGAAGCTCCGATGGTTCATTACAGTTTGGCTGTGGTGAGTAATCTCATCGGTGAGATGGAGGAGGCCTTCAAGCATTACAAGGAAGCTATTCGCATCAACCCAGATTTTGGAAGAGCCCACAGCAATATTGCGATGCTGTATTACGGATTAAAACATGGCAAGGAAACGATCCATCATCTAGCTAAGGCCGCAGATATTTTTAAGGAAACGGGAGAAGATTTCATGGAAA
>Ga0209992_10004311_pt1 | contig 11269 bp, 9 predicted proteins | sample 2SBtaG_2_FD_182564 | JGI IMG/M metagenome (GOLD analysis project Ga0209992, IMG submission 182564) | Deep subsurface microbial communities from Kolumbo volcano to uncover new lineages of life (NeLLi) - 2SBTROV12_ACTIVE470 metaG (SPAdes)... | ecosystem: Environmental > Aquatic > Marine > Volcanic... | reverse complement strand
TTTATCGTTTCACTGTACTTGATAGCAAAGAAGTTAATGCCTTTGCCCTGCCCGGCGGGTACATATACATTACACGCGGTTTAATGGCCTATTTAAAATCAGAGGCGGAATTAGCTGCTGTTATAGGTCATGAGATAGGGCATGTCACCGCTCGACACTCTGTTCAACAATATAGTGCCAATCAACTTACAAATTTTGGAATCGCGCTCGGCTCGATATTTATTCCAGGTATGAATCAGGCATCTAGCCAGTTAGCACAATTATTTGGTGCAGCTTTGCTACGTGGCTATGGACGTGAGCATGAACTTGAAGCAGATCGGCTCGGTGCTGAATATCTTGCCCGCACGGGCTACAACCCAAAAGCAATGCTTGATGTGATCAGCGTATTAAAAAATCAGGAGGTTTTTGAGAAAGAGTTAGCTCAAGCCGAAGGCAGAGAAGCCAGAATTTATCATGGTGTTTTTTCCACGCACCCCGATAACGATACACGACTTCAGGAAGTGGTTGAAACAGCACAAACACTCAGTGAAGCGACGGCTTCTGCCAATTATGTTGGCTATGAAGAATATATATCGTACATGGACAAGCTTATTTATGGTGACAGCCCACGTGAGGGTATTTTACGTGGCCGCCGATTCTTTCATGAGGAACTTGGGTTTTCCATGAGTTTCCCGAAAAAATGGAATGTTACTAACCGCCCGGACCGAATTCTATTAACTGCTCCTGGCGGAGGTGCATTAATCCAGATTAGTGCCGAAGATATTAATAAGAAGCTCTCTCCCAGAAATTTTATGATTCAGCGTATGGGATTAAATAACCTGGACGATGAATCTAGCTTGAATATAAACGGCCTTAATGCTCATACAGGCATATCCGTTATCAATAGAGGGCAGGGGCCGCAACCGACGCGCTTTATCGTGATCTATTTTGAACAGCGTGCTTATATTGTGGCCGGAATAGCTAAAGTTGCGAATGAATTAGGTAAATATGATCACGCTATTCTAGATACGGCTAAAAGCTTCCACGCGCTAACAAAGAATGAAGAAATACTAGCAAAACCGCTACGCATTAAAGTAGTTCAGGCCGACGATGAGACGCGTTTCTCAAATCTTGCCAAGCAATCACCATTGGAAAGTCAGGCAGAGTCCCAATTACGTTTATTAAATGCAAAATACCCTGATGGTGAGCCTAAAAAAGGAGAGCTATTAAAGCTTGTTGAATAGCAAAACCTCATATCAAGTCTAGCTTTCTCGGATAACTATTTGCTCTATTTAAACTTCATTTCTTATCCACATTTTCTGTGGATAACTCTGTTGAAAAAGTGCGTACAGTGGGCCAGAAATAGCGCCACTATCTCATATGTGATAAAACTGATAAAAATTAACCAGTTGAATAATTCATATTAAAATTCAATAACTTACACCGTCCTTATTTGTCTTTGGACAATATTTAAAGTTGTCCCAATAGGGCAATATCTGTCTAAATATTAACTGTGTATAAGCAACAATTTTTTGTTGACAATATTTAAAATCGGGGAACTCCAGCTGCCGCCTGCGTTCTAAGCTTTTGTAGTGCTTTTTTCTTGCCTCCCTCCCTTGGCAGAAAAAGTTAGCCGGCTCTCCCCAGCCGGATATTTTGGCTCCGGATGCAATTAAATTTCCTCAAAATCACCCGGAGCCACTTTTTTACAGCGTCATTTATAGCCAATTAATTACCTTAAAACGTGGTCTCAGGGCTTAGGGTATAACCAGTCAGCAAGCTTTTGGCGAGCCTCATCCAGACCTGACCCTTTTAAAGCAGAAAACAACTGTAAACTCGCATCACTATCCGCCAATTCCCGCTTAATTTCTGCCATCACTTTATTCGCCGCATTTTTGGATAACTTATCCGATTTGTTCAAAAGAACATGTATTGGCAAATTACAGGTCTGACAATAGTCCAGCATTAACTGGTCAAACTTTCCCATTGGGTGACGCACATCCATAATCAGGAAGACCCCGCGCAAGGACTGCCTCTCATCCAGATAGCGCTCAAGCAATTTTGCCCAGGTATCACGCATGGCATCGTTAACCTTGGCATAACCATAGCCGGGTAAATCAACGATATGTGTATTTTCATCATAAGAAAAATAATTCAACTCTCTGGTTCTGCCTGGTGATTTGCTAATTCTTGCCAGGCCACGCCGATTTGTTATTTTATTTATGACGCTTGATTTGCCTACATTAGACCGACCTGAAAACGCGACTTCTGCGCCATTGTCATCAGGAAGCTGTTTTATAGAAGCAACGCCTAGCTTGAATTCAAGGCGACTATACCAACCATTTGCCAATTTTTGATCTGTATTTATAACGGATTCTCCATCCATTTCAGGTATTCATTTTGCATAAAATAGTCTGTTTATGTTTTTGAAGATTATGGTCTTATGAATTACTCTTATAAAAGTTACAGGACATAGACCTGAAAAATAATCATACTATGAGTTTATAGTCTGACTCGGTAACATGTTATCTAAGGAACTGGAATTATGAAAATATATCATTTAACTATCATCAGCCTGTTTATACTTGTTTCTAATTACAGTTATGCGGGTGATCCAGCAAAAGGCAAAACACTCTCACAAACCTGCGTTGCTTGCCATAATGTCGATGGAAATAGCGTAAGCCCGATTTGGCCAAAGCTTGCTGGACAACATGCTGACTATCTTGTCAAACAACTGCAAGACTTCAAGCAAGGTAAACGCATTAACGCTCAGATGACAGCAATGGTTGCCTCGCTTAGTGATCAAGACATGGCAGATTTGGCTGCTTATTACGCCAGCCAAAAGATTAAGACAGGATCTGCCAAACCTGAATTAATCGAGTCAGGACAACAAATTTACCGAGCGGGAGACAGTCAGGCCGGCATACCTGCCTGTATGGCATGCCATGGGCCAGCAGGGGCAGGGAACCCGGGAGCGCATTATCCTTCGGTCGCAGGGCAACATGCCGCATATACAGCAACCCAGCTAAAAGCGTTTAAATCAGAAGAACGTAATAATGACGAAAATAATGTGATGCGTTCAATAACCGGTCCGATGACCAATGCCCAAATAGAGGCCGTTTCTGAATATATTCAGGGTTTACACTAAAAAAATATCACTTTAATTGACGTAAAACCCGGATTTGAGTGTCTAACCCTGCAAGGGTTAACCTGAATCATTCTAGCTATTTATTAATTGTAAGGACAAACATGAATAAAATAATTCGTTACATCTCGCTTTCACTATTCCTATTACTTGGCAACATGGCGTATGCCGGCGATGGCTATACAATAATCAGCCCCGCGCAACCTACCCAAACCGGCGATAAAATCGAAGTACTGGAGATATTCTGGTATGCCTGTCCCCATTGTTATGATTTTGAGCCATATATACATGAATGGCTTAATAACAAGCCTGAAGACGTTACTTTTAGACGCATGCCGGGTATTTTTCGAAAGGGCTGGATCCCACATGCCAAAGCATTCTTCACAGCGGAAAAATTAGGCATTCTTGACGATATCCATACTCCTCTATTCAATGCTATCCATAGAGATAAAAAGAAGATTCATGATGATGCCTCAATCAAGAAATTCTTCCTAAAACACGGTGTAGATAAGAGCGAATTTAAAAAAATATACAACTCTGAAGAAACTGAAACCAAAACTAAACAAGCCTTTGTTATGGGACAGCGCTATAAAGTCACTGGTGTCCCGGCAATCATTGTTAACGGCAAATATATGGTCAGTGGTTCTACTGCTGGTAGTTTTGAAAATGTACTAAAGGTAATTGACTCTCTCGTCGATAAAGAGAGAGCAAGCGCTGCAAACGAACAAGAAGGCTCTTAAGAGATTCAATCATCAGTTACTCCTGCCAATAAATTTGACAGGAGTAACACCATAATCGCAGTGCCTGCACCATGATTTTTAATTACCAGGTGCGTAATCGATGCTGCCACAAGAGAATACTTCTAATTCAGAAACAGACTGGAAGAAACAATACGTTCAAACCTTAAAAGAGTTAGACATAAAAGAAAAGGATTGGGGACAGCAACAGCAAGATATATTAAAAGCGATATTAAAACTCACCTTTGCCTTTCAAGGTTCGAACGACATTCTTGACAAGAAGCTACTTGATCTTAAAGAAGCTCTAAAACAGTCCAGTGATAACATACCACAAAAGGAAATTGATCAGTTATTTCAGGCCATACTGCAGCATAAAAAAGAAAAAGATACCGATTCATCAAGAACCAATTTTCTAATCACTAATGTGGTTCAACTATTATCCGATAATAACCAATTTAATCAGTACTCAGGTGCGGCACGTGAAATTAGTAATGACTTAAAAGATGAGTCCGTTAAACCAGCTTCCCAATTGAAGTCAATTAACGAGATTATCGCAAACATAAATAAATCATCAGCTAAAGATAAACAAAAACCTGATGCGTTCAAGGTCTTCCTTAAAAAACTTTCCGAGAACCCGAATACAGACCCATCGCTTGCTGCATTGTGCAAAAAATCAATTGCTCTAAACAGCGAACAGGAAAAATTAAAAACGATTAAGTTATGTATTGAAAGTATAAATACCCAAGCGGGCACCTCCGACAGCAATAAATCTACACCATCTATAGTTAATTCCGAAAATGAACCTAATGTAGAAAATCTGCTTACCTTGCTTGACTGGATAACGATCCCAGGAAAGTCACAAGCTAAACTCGACACGCTAAAACAACAACTAGAAGAACGTGAAGAGGGCACAGACACCGGTAATTTATTACGCCGCATAGCACTAACAATAAGTAATGCTTACATGGAAATTCAGTCTGAATTAAAAGAGACTGAAAGTTTTTTGAAAAAAGTAACTAACCAGTTAAACGAAATAACGTTACAGATAGCAGATATTGAAATTATTGAAAACGAGTCGTTTTCTAACTCTGTAACGTTAAACTCCGAGATGGAAAAACAAATAGAATTAATCAAAACAGGCGTTGATGATGCCGAAACGATTGAAGATATTAAGAAAACAATCGATACCCGGATTGAGGTATTACAAAATAATATGGATCAATTCATCAATGTTGAGCAGAGCCGAAAAAAACAGTCGGACAACCACCATAAAGAACTGGTTGAACGTCTTAGCGATATGGAAGGCGAGACAGAGAAGCTCAGACAATGCATTGAAACAGAAAGAAAGAAGGCATACAACGATGCTCTGACAGGCATACCAAATCGCATGGCGTTTGATGAACGCATGGATCAAGAGTTTAAACGTTGGCAACGCTACAATAACAAGTTAACCGTTTGTCTGGTTGATATTGATAAATTCAAAAATGTAAATGACACTTATGGCCATAAGGCGGGAGATATTGTGTTGCGAACCGTCGCTGAGAAGTGTGCGTCAAAGGTAAGAAAAAGCGACTTCTTTTGTCGTTATGGTGGAGAAGAATTTGCTTTAATATTACCGGAAACAGATTTGTCTGCAGCGATTACTGTCGCTGAAACAATAAGGGAAAGCATCGAACATTGTAGTTTTCAATATGGAGAGCAAAACGTGGGTATCACTATTTCCTGCGGTCTTGCTGAGGTCAAGGGCAAAGATAATCTGGACACGGTATTTAAAAGGGCAGATAGAGCACTGTATAAAGCGAAAGACAGTGGCCGTAATTGTTGTATTAGTGAAGACCAATTGCACCTAATGTAAGCTGTCGCTCACAAACCTATTACAGATGTAACCCAAAGTACCTGCTATTGCTTACTGGATTGCAGATCCGAAAAACGTCGCTCTTGTGCATGACCTCCATGGATGGAGGAAATGCAATAGGATTGTCGGGAACAACCCTTGCCCATGCGCTCGCGACATTGCCTGCATGGATGCAGATACTTAGAAATCGTAAGGAACATGATTTCTGACAGTACATCCTGTAAATCACCGGTTTTTTGCTCCTGCAAAACCGGTATACATTACGTCCCTGTAAATAAAAAAAGGGACCTTACGGTCCCTTTTTATCATTTCGAGAAGGAAGTCTTACTTGTTGTTGATGTACATCGTGACTTCAAAACCAAAACGGATGTCGTTATATTCAGGAGTTTCCCATTTCATTGTCGTAATCCTCGTATTAAGTTAATTGTTATTACTGATTTAAAAAGTCTTATTTGTTGTTAATGTACATTGTGACTTCAAAACCAAAACGGATGTCGCTATATTCAGGTGTTTCCCATTTCATTGTCGTAATCCTCATATTAATTAATTTGTTAGGGTTAAATTTTATTACTGATATCAATAGTGCAGGTCACGTGCCAATCTCTATAAAAATTATTATTATTATTTAAATCAGTATGTTACGGATTAATCGCGGTTTCCCCTAAGCTCAATTTATTGGATATGTGGCTGTTAAAAACCAATTATTTGGTTGCTAATAACCAATCTATATGCACAAACCAATATTCATACTAGATATGATTCATGCTTATTATACGAATATTATTTTTAATTGCTTATGACGTAACTACAGATTTAAGCCTGTGTTTATGCTAAATTCGCCGACTTTTTTACAAATGCTAATATAATCACGCATGGCAAACACTCAAAATAAAGCCGGAAACAAGCATATCGCCAGTGGACATCGAATAGGAATTGTCGGTGGTGGCCAGCTCGCAAAAATGACGGCGCTCCCTGCGATGGAACTTGGTTGCGAAGTTGTCATTCTGGAAAAAACTGAGAACACACCTGCGTCTTGCCTTGCTGCGGATATTTTCTATGGTGACTGGGATGATTCAGCTAACTTACTTAAGCTTGCCGACAAAGTTGATGTTGTTTCTCTGGAAAATGAATTTGTCGACGCACACGCCTTAAAAGCGGTTGAAGATGCTGGGCACCATTTATATCCGAGTTCTGCCACTATCGGCATAGTTCAGGATAAACTAATTCAGAAACAAGCGTTGAGTGATGCGGGAATAACAGTAACGCCCTTCGCCGCAGTTACTTCACCGAAAGAAATCGAACTACAAGCAGAAAAACTGGGGTGGCCTCTGGTCTTAAAAGCCAGACGTAATGGTTATGATGGCAAAGGTAATGCCACACTCCATTCAGCAACTGATATTGATAGTGCATGGGCAAAACTGGATGGCAATAATCGAGAACTATATGTTGAAGGTTTTTGTAATTTCACCGGTGAATTAGCAGTAATGGTAACTCGAGGGACGGATGGCGAAATGGTCAACTACCCTGTCGTAGAATCTGTACAGAAAGATCATATATGTCACATTGTTCGCGCACCTGCTCGTATTAATAATGAAATTGTTCATGAGGCAACAGCGCTGGCACGTAAAGCTGTTACAACTATCAATGGTGTTGGCTCCATTGGTGTTGAAATGTTTCTCACTGAGGACAATCATATTATTCTTAATGAAATGGCGCCGAGAGTACATAATTCAGGTCACTATACGATTGAATCTTGTGAATGTTCACAATTTGAAAATCATGTTCGCGCTATATTAGGCATGCCATTGGGTTCTACAAAAATGGTTGCCCCTGCAGCAGTCATGATTAATATGTTAGGTGAAGAACAGGGCAGCGGCTATCCAGTCGGAATTGCTGAAGCATTGGAAGTAGACGGCGCACATATTCACGTCTATGGAAAGGCAATAACAAATATTGGACGTAAAATGGGACACATCACCGCATTAGGTGAGACAATCGAGGAAGCAGAAGAAATTGCAAATAGCGCAGCTAAATGCATTCGTTTCGGAGCACAAAAATGAAATCTCAAAAAAAGCCATTAGTAGGCATTATCATGGGCAGTGATTCTGACTGGCCAACATTAGAAGCAGCAGCAAATATTTGCAGCGACTTTTTTGTTCCTTATGAAGTGCATGTTGTTTCCGCACATCGTACCCCGGACGATATGTCCCGCTATGCAAAAAATGCCTATAAAAAAGGTTTAAAAGTAATTATTGCAGCAGCTGGTGGCGCTGCACATTTACCAGGCATGGTCGCTAGCCAGACACCTTTACCTGTCATCGGTGTTCCTGTTAAAACTGACGCATTAAATGGCATGGATTCATTATTATCAATTGTGCAAATGCCTGGTGGCGTTCCTGTCGCAACTGTTGCTATCGGCGCTGGCAAAAACGCAGGGCTATTAGCGGTTGAAATATTAGCAACGAGTAATGCAAAAATAATGAGTAAATTGATCGACTATAAAAAAGAACTTGCTATCGGATCACGTAATAAAGATAAGTCTTTAAATAAAACATTAAAAAAATAATTCTAACGCAGTTTTGACAAAAACTGATTCTGCGAAAAACTATGCTTACTGTTTTTAGCTCGATTTCTGGAATTAAACAAAATTGTCTTTCGTTTTTTATTGCTGGCTTGTCCCCAGGCAACAATTTCTGACACGCTTCGAAAACAGCCTAAACAAATATCGTTTTCATCTAGACAACAGTTCCTCACACAAGGTGATGGGATGCGATTCATATCATTAGTCATTTTGGCTTTGCATATACCCGTGATACCTGGAAATGTGTGTTTTAGAAAACAATTGACTTCCAGTTATCATAAAATTGCCTGGCCGCTTTATTGAAGTCACCCATATATTCAAGCGCCTGCTTTTCAAATTTTTCTGTCGCGTCATCACCCATCGCTTTTTCCAGGGCTTTTTTATAGGCGGGAATGTCACTCCAATCGGAAACGGTTGAAGCAATAATCTCCTGATGATACTGCGCTGAAAACACTTGTCTTCCTAGCGACAAAGACTGGATACCACAAACATCAGAAGATGATAAAACATCCATGCCTGCCGGTTCTGTTTTAACTTCAGCACCATGCCATTGCAAACAATTCATTGTGTCCGGTATGTTATTCAAAAAAGGGCTCTGCTTACCTGCGGCTGTTTTTTTAATTTGCATAATACCAACTTCCGTTTTATCACCTGGGCCAACTTCACCGCCTAATGCATCTGCTAATAACTGATGACCGAGACAAATGCCGACATAGGGCATCTTTAATTCGTTTACTGCTTTTCTAATCGCCGCTTTTTCTTCGACTAACCAGGGATGTCTATCTTCCTGCCAAACATCCATCGGCCCGCCCATCACCCACAAGGCATCAAAGTCAATTAAGTCCGGTATCAACTCACCTTCATCAAGCTCAACCGTAAACAATTCAAATCCATCTTCTTTAAAAAAATCTCGAAAAATACCCGGATGTTCGATAGCAAGATGTTGAAAAACAAGAATACGTTTAGTGTTCATTTTTTAATGATACTTACCATATGACTTATATAGTACAAAATAATTGGCGCAATTCCTGTATAGCTAAATATATTTCAGGATCGGTCGATACTATCAAGATGGAGGCGTATCACTGTGTCTAATACCCAAGAATACCTGATTGATGTAGCAAATTTAATTACTCTGCCAGATATTTATATTGCAGTTAAAGAAGCGACTGAAGATCCTGATGTTAGTATGGGGGAACTAGCTGATATCGTTTCATTTGACCCTGCGATTTCAAGCAGACTGTTAAAAGTTGCAAATAGTTCTTTTTATGGCCAGGTATCAAAAATTGACACAATAAGAAGGGCCGTTTCTATACTAGGCTCAAATACAGTTCATGACACAGTATTGAGCGCATCTGTTTCACAGGCATTTCGCTCCCTTTCCAGCGTAAATTATGATGTTGCTGCATTCTGGCAAAACTCTGTTATGCAGGCGGTAGTAGCAAAGTCCTGCGCTATTCAACTGAAAATTCCCGAGCCCGACAGATTATTTACCCTTGGACTATTATCTAATATTGGTCATATGGTAATGAGCATCCGTGCGCCGAAATTAATGCGGAAAGTGTTATCTCAACACCAAAAAACCGATTATCCGCTCTATCTGTTTGAACGCTCAACCTTTGGATTTGAATCTGGCGAACTTGGTGCAGATTTACTTGAAAGCTGGTCTATTCCCAAATCCATTGTCTCCGGCGTCCGCTATCAAAACTGTCCTGAGATGGCAGATGAATATAAACAGGAGGCGGCTATTATTTATTGTGCCGGCCGATGTCATCCGGATGAGAAAGAATTTCCAAATATGCTTGATTTTGAGGCACTTAAACAATCAAATATGGATTATCTAGATTTCGATTATGTTCGTTCTGAAGCCGCATTGCTCTATGATGAAGCCTTATCATTATTTCCTGCATCACAGTTAAAAGAAGCTGTCTAATATTACAAATACCCGGAGTTTCCACAGATAGGGACAAAAGGTATACTTCAGTCCTTAAATATAATAATCCGGTAATTCAGGACACTACTGCTACTAACCTTGGGGATGAGTTATGAGTATTGAACAAGATAAAATATTTTTTAGGAATTTTTCATTAGCACTCGGATTTATTGCCGCCATGATGGTGGTGTTCTTCGTTGTGGCACATATTGTAACGCCAGACAATGAAACAGAAGCAAAAATGCGCGCATCACAAGTTGCTGAAGTAACCGCTCCGGTTGGTGAAGTCACCGCTGTTGGCGAAGAAGTAGAGGAAGAAGCTGTTACCGATGCCTCTTCTGGAGGCACTGATGGTAAAACTGTTTATGACGGACTTTGCGTAAATTGCCATGGTATTCCTGCAATGGCGTCTATGATTCCACAAACAGGCGATGCTGCCGCTTGGGAAACACGTATTTCTAAAGGTACTGATACTTTATATGACCATGCAATAAATGGCTTTACAGGCGATATGGGAATGATGCCGGCTAAAGGCAGTAACCCAGCATTAAGCGATGACGAAGTAAAATCAGCGGTTGATTACATTATTAGTCAGGTTTCATCAGAAGGTGGAGACGCTGCGGCGGCTAACAGTGGAGCTAGTGGTGATCTTGGGGAAACAGTTTATAAAGGTCTTTGCGTAAACTGTCATGGCATTGCTGCTATGGCATCAATGATTCCACAAACGGGCGACGCTGCTGCATGGGGGGGTCGTATAGAAAAAGGTATCGATACCTTATATGAAAATGCAATTAATGGTTTTACGGGCGATATGGGTATGATGCCAGCCAGAGGTAGTAACCCGGCTCTGACTGATGATGAAGTTAAAGCCGCTGTTGATTACATGGTGGGACAAGCTCAATAAAAACTTTTGGGGCTGTCCCAGATAACTAGCCCATTTCCTCTTTAACCCATTGTTTCAATTGAGATAACTGTGCTTGTGGCTTTGGGTTATTAAAACGCCACTCACATTCCTTTAAAAACAGGGGAAAATGGTCTC
>Ga0209992_10004307_pt1 | contig 11273 bp, 10 predicted proteins | sample 2SBtaG_2_FD_182564 | JGI IMG/M metagenome (GOLD analysis project Ga0209992, IMG submission 182564) | Deep subsurface microbial communities from Kolumbo volcano to uncover new lineages of life (NeLLi) - 2SBTROV12_ACTIVE470 metaG (SPAdes)... | ecosystem: Environmental > Aquatic > Marine >... | reverse complement strand
TTCATCTTGGTGAGCGAGACCACAATCGGCGCGCCGAGAGGGATTGCCCCGCCTGCGAGCCCGGTTCCGGCGCCTCGCGGCACGATCGCGCAGCCGTGAGCGACGGCGACCCGGCTGATGGCTTGGACTTCTTCGGTGGTCGTTGGGAAACAAATCGGACCGGAGACACCGCCACGGAACACCGAGGCGTCGTGGCTCATCAACGAGCGGTGGGCATCATCGGTGTGCACTCGGTCGGGGCCAACAATTTCGGTCAACGCCTGTTCGAGGGCGTTGGCGGGCCAGCCTCGGTGAAGTCGGCCCCAGAGCTTCGTCATTGGTCAGCGGCGCCGATAGCCGGGGGTGTCGAGTAGGGGAGGGCGTTCGCTGACCTGCACCTCGACAGGCGCGGCGCCGGGGCGTTGAAAAACTGAGGACCACTGGCTGTCCGGGCCAGCTCCAGTGCGTCGAAGCGCGGCGTGAAGTACTTCCATGGCTTGGGCTGAAAGCGCCCGCAACGGACGGTTGCGGTGGGCCCTCGTGCCGAGGTCGACCTGGGCGATTCGCTCGATGCCGACCAAGTTGGCGATATCGATTAGGAGACCGGTTTCGACCCCGTAGCCCTGACAGAAAGGAACCTGCTCGAGAACCGACCGGCGAGCGGCGTATTCGCCACCCAGGGGTTGACGGATCTCGGTGAGTTCGGGAAAGAAGGTGGAGAGGACGGGTCGGGCCATGAGTTCGGTGGTGCGCCCGCCAGCGGCGCCGCCGTGTTCGGGCCGTTCGTAGAAACCTTTGACCATCGCAATGTTGGGGTCGGTGAACAGAGGCCCGAGCAGGCCGAGTATGTACGAAGGCGTGAAACTGCGGAGGTCGGCATCGACCCACACAACAATGTCGCCGACGCTCGCGGCCACGCTCTTCCACAACACGTTGCCTTTGCCAGACCCTATGCCGGCATCGGGGAGAACCGAATTGACCGAAACGACCCGCGCGCCTGCGTTACGGGCGATTGCCGCGGTTGCGTCGGTGCTGCGATCGTCCATCACGATTACTTCGTCGACGAGGGTGTGATGTCCGCCGGGGCGCGCTCGGAAGTGGCAGATTATCGAGTCGACGATCGCGCCGACTGTGGCTGCCTCGTTTCGCGCTGGCAGGCACACCGAAACCGTCGTTGTTCCTTTTGCCGCGCAGAGCGAAGCGAGTGAGTAGTCGTCGGCGCTGTGAAGCCGGGTCTGATCGACAGTCATTCCAACAGCGTAGTAAAAGAGCCGCTTCGGGCACGTTTTGGTCGGCTCGGTCGGTCAGATGTCGACGAGAACTCTACGATGAGGTTGATGTTGCGTGCCCCGGCCGTTGCGGCGCTGTGTGTTTTTTGTTTGGCGGTGTCGGGTTGTGGCGCGGACCCCGACGACAACCCTGGGTTGACGATTCAGGTCGAGGCTCCTCCCGCTACGACAACAACCCCAAAAACGACCACTACAACCACGACACAGCCGGTGGCGACGACCACCACCGTTCGCCCGCCCGCAGAGCACGAGACGTTCGTCGCGGCGGTTCACTCCGACATAGCGATCCTCACCGCGTTCACCGAACCGGCCGGCGAGATTCAGCTCGAGACCGAGTTCGCCATCACCAACCCGACCTATTTCGGCAACCAACTTGTGCTCATGGTCACCGATCGAACCCCCGATGGCGAATGGCTGAAGGTCCAGATCCCGGTGCGACCCAATGGCACCGAGGGCTGGATCAGCGCTGATGACGCCGATCTCGATTCTCATTTCGTGCGGGCAGCAATCAACTTGACCGAACGTTCGGTGACGGTGTGGGACGGCGACGAGATCATTGCCGAAACCGGCGCCGTGGTTGGCGCACCAGCGACACCAACGCCGTTGGGTCGATTCTTTGTGAACGACTTGGTCGAGAAATGGGAGGGCAGCGCGTATGGCCCTTACATCCTCAGCTTGTCGGGATTCTCCGAAGCAATGGAGACCTTTGGCGGTGGGGTGCCGGTGATTGCCATCCACGGAACCAATCGGCCACAGCTCATTGGCGGCGCCCATTCCAACGGCTGTATCCGCATTCCCAACGATGTGGTGAGTTTCCTCGCCAAATATGTACCGATGGGCACCCCTGTCGATATCTCGGCGTAGGGCGGTCACCCAGCACCCTTTCGGGGTCGTAACCTCGCCTGATGGATCGCGCCAAGCACATCATTGGGTGGGCCGCGGACTTTGTTCGTGAGATCGTGGCCGAGTGGTCGAGCGATCGAGTTGGCGGCCTGTCGGCAGAGATCGCCTTTTTCGCTCTGCTTGGCTTGTTCCCGATGGTGATCGTGTTGGCCGCGGCGCTTGGTTCGGCGAGCGGCGTGCTGGGCGCCAGCACGGCAACCGATATCGAATCGTGGCTGATCGATCAATTGACCAACGTGTTTGGCGCCGAAAATACCCTCGACGCAACGGTGAAAGATCTCTTTGACGGTTCGAACAGCGGCGTATTCACGGTTGGCGCAGTGCTGGCGGTCTATGCCGCGTCGCGGGGGTTTGTAGCTGTGGTGAGGGCTCTCGACATCGCCTATGACCACTCGGATCTTCGAGGTTGGTTGTCAACGCGGTTGGTCGGCCTGGGGCTCACTTTGTTGACGGTGATTGTCGTGGCTTTCGTTCTGGTTCTGATCGTGGTCGGGCCGCTATTTGGCGAAGGGGGTCAACTGGCGGCCGATTTGGGGGTCGACGGTTGGTTCACCATTCTTTGGGACTGGTTCCGATGGCCGGTTGTGTTTGTCGTCCTGATCGGTTGGGCATCGACGGTGTACCACGTTGCGCCAAATCATCGTTCGCCGTGGAAATTCGAGCTTCCCGGTGCGCTTCTTGCCGCGGCGTGGTGGACGGTCGTCTCTTTGGGGTTTGGTCGCTACCTTGCGGCCGCGTCGTCGGGATCCAACGCGGTGTTTGGCTTGTTGGGCGGCGTCCTGAGTCTGCTGTTTTGGTTGTATCTGATGGCCATGGGTTTGCTGCTCGGTGCCGAAGTCAACTCGATCGCCGCGGTTCGCCGCGGGGTCTTGACCGAAGCCGGGGATCGTCGCTCCTTCGGTGAGATCTTTGGACGCAGTCAGAACTAGTCTGCTTACATGTCCGATTTTCGTGCCCCCCTTGATGACATTCGATTTGCTCTTCGCCACGTCGCCGACCTTGATTCGTTAGCCGAGCTCGACGCCTTCGCTCACGCCGACCCCGAACTATGCGATGGCCTGCTCGACGAGGCCGCTCGGTTCTTCCAAGAGGTGGTGGCGCCGACCAACCGTGATGGCGACACGGTCGGCAGCCAGCGCAACAGCGATGGCTCCGTAACCGCCGCTCCGGGTTTGGCCAAGGCCTACCGGCGCGGGGTCGAGGCCGGATGGGGCGGACTTGGATTTCCTGAGGAATATGGGGGCGGTGGGTTCCCATGGGTGCTGGGGATCGCGGTGCAAGAAATGCTCACCGCGGCGAACATGGGCTTCTCGCTGTGTCCGCTACTTACCCAAGGTGCGATCGAAGCACTGATCCACCACGGCACCGAAACCCAAAAGGAGATGTACCTGCAGAAGATGGTCAGCGGCGAGTGGTCGGGCACCATGAACCTGACCGAGCCCCACGCCGGCTCCGATGTTGGCGCGCTGACCTCCAAGGCCGAACCGGCCGACGACGGGTCGTGGCGGATCAAGGGCCAGAAGATCTTCATCACCTGGGGCGAGCACGATATGGCCGACAACATCATCCATTTGGTGTTGGCCCGCACTCCGGGTTGTCCCCCCGGAACCAAAGGCATCAGCTTGTTCATCGTGCCGAAGTTCTTGGTCAACGACGATGGGTCGTTGGGCGAACGCAACGATTTGTCGTGTGTGTCCATCGAACACAAACTTGGGATACACGCCAGTCCCACTTGCGTGATGTCCTACGGCGATGGCGACGGCGCGATTGGTTATCTTCTCGGCGAAGAACATCAAGGTATGCGGTGCATGTTCACAATGATGAACAGCGCACGGCTTTCGGTGGGTCTCGAAGGGGTGGCTATCGCCGAGCGGGCCTACCAGCAGGCATTGGCCTATTCTCACGAACGGGTTCAGGGCCGAGCCGTCGGCGCCGCGGCCGGAACCGAATCGCCCATTGTTGACCATCCTGATGTGCGGCGAATGTTGCTCGACATGAAGTCGTGCATTTCGGCGATGCGGGGGCTTTGTTATCGCAATGCCGAAGCGCTCGATCTAGCCGCCCACGGTCCCGACGCCGATACTCGGCAAAGCGCCGAGGAGTTGGCCGCGTTGCTGACCCCGCTATCGAAATCCTGGTCGACCGATCTTGGTTGCGAACTCACCTCTACCGGTGTGCAAATTCATGGCGGCATGGGATTCATCGAAGAGACCGGCGCCGCTCAACACTTCCGCGACGCCCGAATCACCCCGATCTACGAAGGCACCAACGGCATCCAGGCCATCGACTTGGTTGGCCGCAAGTTGGGCATGCGTTCCGGCGGAGTCGTTGGAGACCACCTCGATTCGATCGCCGCGACAGTCGACTCACTTGACGGGATCGATGCCATGGCTTTGGTTCGGACAACGTTGGCCGATGCGCTCGCCGCGACCGCAGACGCCACGGCATGGTTGCTCGAACGGTCGAGCACCGACCCGACCGACATGCTCGCCGGAGCAATGGCCTATCTCAACATGCTGGCGATCACGACCGGCGGCCAAGTGTTGGCCGACGGGGCATTGAGCGTGTCCGGCGGTGACCCCGACGAGGCTGCTGATCGTGCGTTGCTGGCGCGGTTCTTTGCGGCCAACCGTTTGGCGGCCGTGCCCGGACTGCTCGCGGCGGTCAAAAGCGGAGGAGCCGACCTAGCTTCCGCACGCGACCGCATCCTGGCCCTCTAATACTGGCGCTTACCGGAATCGCTGCACCACGCGTAGGGTTCTCGAATCATGATCGCATCAATCCCGAGTCCGTCGACCAACGTCATAGAGCTCGGACCGCTCACGCTGAGGGCCTACGGGCTCATGATCGCTCTTGGGGTGGTGGCCGCGGTGTGGCTCGCCCAGAAGCGATGGGCGGCTCGGGGCGGCAATCCCGACGATGTCGGCGCCATTGCCATGTGGGCTGTTCCTGCGGGGCTGATCGGTGCTCGCGTCTATCACGTGTTCACCGACTGGCGATTTGACGAAGGCTGGGCGGTGCCGTTCAAGATTTGGGAGGGCGGGCTCGGAATCCCCGGTGGGGTCGCGGCCGGGGTCTTCGCGGCGTTGTGGATTATTCGCAAGAACGGTTGGGACCGGCCATCGCTGTTCGACGCGTTGGTCCCGGCTTTGCCGCTCGCTCAGGCGATCGGGCGATGGGGAAACTGGTTCAACCAAGAACTGTTCGGCGGTCCGAGTAACGCACCATGGGCGGTAGAAATCGACCCTCGACACGCCGCGGCGGCCGGTCACCCAGGCGTTGAGACATTCGCCCCGACGTTCTTGTACGAGTCGCTGTGGAACCTGGGTTTGGTCCTGTTTCTCATATGGGTCGACCGGACCCAAAAGCTACGACGCGGCGCCCTCCTGGCCGTTTACATCGTCGGCTATCTTTCGGCTCGCTGGTGGCTCGAAACAATCCGCATCGACCCTGCGACGCACATCGCGGGTATCCGGATCAACATATGGATGAGCATCATCGGCATCACGCTGGCCGGCGGATGGCTGTTGGTCAAGGGCCGCCGGGTGGCCGACGAACCTGCCGGTTCAGACGAACCTGCCGGTTCAGACGACCCCAGTGGGGGCATCGAGGAGGTCGAGGTGACTCTTCCCGAGGACGGTGCGCTGTAATCGGTTCACCGCATGGAGTTCGCTGAGTTGGTCAGGTGGCGCCGGTGGCGGGAAGGTTGTCAGATCGCGTAAGTCGTAGGCAATGCTGTAGAGCCGCAGCCGGTCGTACTGACGGCGGTGTTGGAACAGTTCGGGATAGTCCTCTTGCAGCCACCACGGGACATCGGCATAGTCCTGGGTCCGGGTCTGATCAACCCAGGCGTCGCCGACGTGAAGCTGAGGATGACAACACATCCTCAAGAACACGTCGAGATCGACATCTGCGGGGGCGGTGCGGGACCATTCGAAATCGAGAATTGCGGTGACGTCTGCACCATCCCACAAGATGTTCTCAAAGGTCAGGTCGCCGTGAATGAGGAAGTTGCTGTCGAAGGGTTCGATGGCCGGCGACAATTCGTACACCAGCCGTTCGACCTCGTTGACCATGCCCGTGTCCACGTAACGCATCGATCGGGCTTGATCGAGAGCCACCAGCAAGGACATCACCGGCGACAAAGTGTCGCCCCGTAACATCTGGGGAGTGTCGATCACCGGGAGGTTGGTAGGCCCAGGTGTGCGATGAAGACGTCGGAGTTTGGCGGCGATTTGGCGGACCGCGTTGCGTCGGTCGGCAGGGGTCATCGACGGCCAGCAATGAGCAAGAGGCCTGCCGGGGATGCGCCTCACGACGAGGAAGTCGGCACCCATTTTCCCGCCGTATGACACGACCATCGGATAGCCGATCTCGGCCGGCAGCGATGGCCCGAGGATGGCCTCGCGGCGCAGGCGTTGGTTCGGTCGACGGTTGACTCGGATCACGTGGTTATCGGTGAGCCAGACTTCGTTGGTAACGCTCGACGCGGCTTCGAGAGCGACCGTGGAGTCGAGTCCGGCGTGAAGCAGGGCGTGGCGAGCACGGGCCATGGCCATTGGATTTCGGCGCTCGTTGCTCACAGGGACTCCCGGGCTCTCACCGGAGGGCGAGACTAAGCATTCCATCGGCCATTGATTGCTCAACCTGAGGCGCTCTGACCCGTTGGATCCACCGGGATAGGCCATAGGGCCTATAGCTGGGCTTAGCCCGCTACGGCAGTAATGACCGACGTTGAGAGGGCTGGCCACGCATCAATGGCCCAAGGACCGAACGGGGTTGTGCAAAGCGAAATGACGCTCAGATCGAGTTGAGGGTCGATCCACAACATCGTGCCGGACTGACCAAAGTGCCCAAAGGTCTGCTCGTTGTTGAGCGGGCTGGTCCAGTGCGGTGCCTTCGGCCCTTTGATTTCGGGTCCGAGACCCCAAGGGTTCGGACTTTGGCGCCCGTAGCCGGGAAGGACACCGTCCAGGCCGGGTAGGTGAGGTGTGCGCGATCGATCGAGGGTGTGTTGAGCAATCAGCCGCGGCGTGCGCCATGCCGATACCAGCTCGACGAGATCGCCGGTCGAGCCGGTTGCTCCCGCTCCTGCCGAGCCCGCGAGGTCGTGCGTGACCATGCCCAACGGTTCGTGAACCGCTTCGTGGACGTAATCCCAAAACGGCATAGCTGCCCGCGAAGCCACCAGATCGGCAACGGTGTCGTAGGCGGCGGTGGAGTAGATCCGTCGAGTTCGCGGTGCCGAAAGCTGGGACCGGTCGTCGGGGGCTACGCCGCCGGCGTGGGCCAACAGGTCGCCAACGGTTGCTCCTGCGGGCGTTGCCGGTTCGTCGAGGTCGACCGTGCCTTCTTCGTGGGCAACCAATACCGCCATAGCCGAGATCAGTTTGGTGAGTGATGCCAAAGCAAAGGGGTGGTCGATGTCACCCGCGGTGGCGACAACATCGTTGCCGCGAAGAACGACGACGCTTGCCGACGATGGCCACTGCCCAATCATCGATGTGAGCGTCGCATTGAGGTCCACCTGCGCACGATAGGCGCCGGGGGTCGAAGCGGGGCGGTATGCGCACAACTAGCCTGCGAGAGTGACGATCGATCCCTCGATGGACCCCCGAGATCGATCGTCATGGTCCGATTTCGAACGAGCGGTGGCCGGTGTGCTCGACAAACTCGGGCCGGGCGACATTGTCACCTACGGCGAAGTAGCAGCCGAAGCGGGGCGGCCCGGAGCAGCCCGCGCTGTTGGTTCGGTGCTGCGGCGGTCGAGTGGCGGGACGTTTCCTTGGTGGCGAGTAGTGAATGCTTCTGGTCGGCTCGTTCCCGGCCACGAAACCGAGCAAGCTCGTCGCCTGGCCACCGAGGGGGTAGCGGTCCGTGATGGGCGAGTGATCCCAACCCGGTGATCGCGCCGGTAGCCTCTAACGGTCGAGTCGCAGATTTCGCGCTCGAGATTTCCTCCACTGGCCGGGCGGCCACTCACTCGGATCCCCGGCCCCACCTTTAACGATGACCGAAGAAACCACGTTTGCGGACCTGGGCCTGTCGCCACAAATTTCCGACACCTTGTCCGAGCGGGGAATCAATTCCCCATTTCCTGTCCAAGCTCTCACGATCCCCGACGCGCTTGCGGGTCGCGACGTCTGCGGCAAAGCCCAAACCGGATCAGGCAAAACCCTGGCCTTTGGCCTACCCGTACTCGAACGCATGCCCAAGGCCAAGCCGAACCGCCCGACCGGGTTGGTCCTGGTTCCAACACGCGAACTCGCCAATCAGGTCTGCGACGAGCTGGCTCCTTCAGCCAAGGCGGTTGGCCGGCGGTCTCTGGCGATCTACGGCGGAGCACCGATCGAAAAGCAGATCGAGAAGCTCGAGAAGGGCATCGACTTGGTGGTCGCAACCCCAGGGCGGATGATCGACTTGATTGATCGCAAAGCCGTTTCGGTCGCTGACGTTGCCCACGTTGTTGTCGACGAAGCCGATCGCATGGCCGACATGGGGTTCTTGCCGCAGGTCGAATGGATCCTGCGAAACATCGAGGCCGATCACCAGACCTTGCTGTTCTCGGCCACGCTCGACGGTGTGGTCAACACGCTCATTCGTCGTTATCAGACCGACCCGTCGATGCACGAAGTGGTGTCTCAAGAAGTCACAGTCGAAGACATGACCCACCGATTTGTTTCGGTGCACAAAATGGACAAGGCCAAGGTCGCAGGTGCCATCGCCAAGGCATCGGATCGTACGATCATGTTCACCCGCACCAAGGCAATGGCCGACCGTCTTGCCCGCGAGCTCGCCGATCTTGGTCTCGATGCCGCTCCGATCCACGGCGATCTTCGCCAGTCGAGTCGCGAAAAATCGCTCAAGGATTTCAGCAGCGGCAAGATTCACACGCTGGTTGCTACCGACGTTGCGGCCCGCGGGATCCACGTCGACGACGTAGACGTGGTCATCCAGTACGACCCTCCCGGCGACCACAAAACCTACCTCCACCGCGCCGGGCGCACCGCTCGCGCCGGCGAGTCGGGACTCGTGGTCACCTTGTCGTTGTGGGACGAAGAACTCGAAATCAAACGGCTGCAAAAACGCATCGATTGTGTGATGCCGATTGTTGAGATGTTCTCAAACGATGCTCGTTTGACCGACCTTGTTGCGTGGGACCCCGCTGACGCCTGATCACGCCACCGACGCTCTTGTTGCCGCTTGGGTAGCAGCAGGAGCCGGTGACCCCGCCGCCGCTCTCGCGGCGGTGACCCAACGGTGTGTTGCCCACTCCAGCGTGGCGTCGCTGGCCTTCGAGCTCGATGGCCAGCCGGTTGATCCCGATCCGTTGGTGCTCGATGTCGCGGTCGACTCAGCCCTTGTCGCCCGTTGGGCGCCGTGGCTTGTTGGATGGGTCCGCGAGGCCTTGTTGTCGGGCCCGAGCCGTCACCGCGATGGCGTGCATCACACGTCGCCGAGGGTCGTCGACGCGATTCTCGACGTTGTGCTCGACGTGTGCGAACCGCTCGACGACACGCGCCGGGTGCTTGATCCCGCGGTAGGCGGCGGCGCGTTCCTTTTGGGCATCGCCGAGCGCATGACTGGGTCCCGCCCACAAATTGTCTCTCGTCTCTTTGGATACGACATTGACCCGCTGGCGGTCGAGACGACGCGCGTTGCTCTTGCACTCTGGTCCAATACCCCTCGATCGGAGCACAACATTTCTGTTGGCGATTTCTTGGCTCTGCGCACTGCCCAAGAGTGGGACCTCGTGGTTGGAAATCCACCGTTTCTGGGCCAACTCAAGGGCGACACGGCCCGTAGCGCCGAAGATCGCCACGACCGCACCAGCCGTTGGCCAGCCGTAAACCGGTACGTGGACGACTCGGCGGCGTTCTTGCTCGCGTCGATAGACGTTGTTTCGAGCATGGGGACCGTCGCGCTGATCCAACCAGATTCGGTCATGGCGGCCACCGACGCCACGGCGGTACGCGCCCAGGTCGAGAATTCCTCGACGCTGCGCAGCGTTTGGGTTGACGATGCGCGTCGCTTCTCGGCCGCGGTCGACACGATCGCCTTGATCTGTCGCCGCGATCCGGGTTCGTCGGGCATAACCCTTTGGTCCGGCGTGCCGCCCACAAAGGTCTCCACCAACAACGAGGTTCCGGCGGCCGCGTCGTGGGCTCCGTTGCTGGCTGCGCATCGCCGGGTTCCCCAACCACCGGCACCACCTGATGGCCCGACATTGGGCGATATCGCGGTCGCGACTGCCGGTTTTCGCGATCAGTTTTATGGGCTGCGCGATGCGGTGTATGACGATCCTCGCGCTCCGCTTCGTCTCATTACGTCAGGACTGATCCAGCCGCTCGAAAACAAATGGGGAAGTCGAGCGTGCCGGTTCGACAAGCGGTCGCTTGGTGCGCCCGGCGTGGATCTCGACAGAGTCGATCCCGCAATCAGCGCCTGGGTGGCCGCCAGGCTGCGGCCCAAAGTGCTGGTGGCGAGTCAGACCAAGGTGATCGAGTCGATCGTCGACCCCGATGGCTCGCTCGTACCTTGTACCCCGGTGGTGAGCATCGAACCCCACGACGACACCGGCGTTTGGCACGTGGCCGCGCTGCTCACGTGTCCGGTAGCAACGGCGCGGCTCGTGTCGGTCGCGACTGGTTCGGCCTTGTCCGCTGACGCGGTCCGGGTGTCGGCGAGTCGACTAGCCGAGCTTTCGCTGCCGGCAGATCGCCACGCTTGGGACCTAGCAGCCAGCGCGGCCAAGGACGGCGACGTGTTGGCTTGCGGTCAGGCCATGCTCAGCGCCCACGGCCTTGCCGATCGCGACGACCTATTCGAGTGGTGGACGCAGCGAATACCGACCCTGTAGCAGGGGTTTAGCGCTAGCCTCAAGCGAGTCCACAACCTCGTAGGGGAACGGAGTTACGTGAGCGATCGTCCCGACGCCTTGGGTTATGACCCCGAGAGCAGGTTCGCCGCGGGCTTGGCCGCGAGTGGCGCGTGGCAGGTCGGAGATCCAGTCGGGCAACGCAAATTCATGAAGGTCTGTTGTGACCGACCGTTTGTGCTCGAAGGAGGCGGTTCGCTTCCCGAGATCACAATTGCCTACGA
>Ga0209992_10004305_pt1 | contig 11277 bp, 10 predicted proteins | sample 2SBtaG_2_FD_182564 | JGI IMG/M metagenome (GOLD analysis project Ga0209992, IMG submission 182564) | Deep subsurface microbial communities from Kolumbo volcano to uncover new lineages of life (NeLLi) - 2SBTROV12_ACTIVE470 metaG (SPAdes)... | ecosystem: Environmental > Aquatic > Marine >... | reverse complement strand
GCCATGTTTTTTTGCAAATTTTAATTCAGTTTCACGGTCTAAGTTCATATCTCGAATTGGAGCTATGATTGGAAGATTAGATCCTGCTCTTAATGTATTATCAAAACGTACTTGATCATTTCCTTTACCTGAACAACCATGTGCTAATGATGTAACCTTTTCTTTTTTTGCAATATCTAGTATTTTATGTGCAATTAATGGTCTTGCGAGTGCAGTTGCAAGACAATATTTCTTTTGATATAATGCATTAGCTTTTATTGCTGGAAAAATATAGTCTGTAACAAATTCTTTTTTTGCATCAATATTGTAATGTTTCTTAACACCAAGTTTTTTTGCTTTCATTGCAATTTTATTATTATTATCTCCTTGACCCACGTCGACTGTTACTGTAATTACATCCATATCGTGCATGTCTTGCATATACTTCACAACTACTGATGTATCCAGTCCCCCTGAAAATGCAAGTATTGATTTTTGTTTCATAATGCAACTGTTTGAATATATGTGGGCATTTATCTTTTATGATAAACATTTTTTGGGCTCAAGATTCCATTTAGAAAATGAATAGCTACAGCTAAAATTCGATGGCTATTTAACTTTCAGGTATAACGCTGTTTTATGAAAATCCCGTATCTGGTTGGTATTACAATTGCGGCTATTGGAATTATCGCTTTCATAGGCTTGACTCAAGCTTCTATTGATAATTCTCAAAATGAAATACGTGTGGCATTTTTCCCCAGTATTCTTCATGTAGTTCCAATTGTAGGAATGGAAACTCAAACTTTTGCAGATAATCTAGATAATGATTTGGAGATTGAAGTCAAAATATTTGATAGTGGTCCTCAAGTAATTGAATCAATTTTTTCAAATTCCGTTGACATTGCATATGTTGGACCTGGACCTGTAATCAATGGTTATCTAAAGTCTGATGGTGATGACTTACAAATTCTCGCTGGTGCAGCAAATGGCGGTGCAAGTTATGTAATACAAAAGAATTCTGGATTGGACTTAATTGAAAATTATTCTGGAAAGAGAGTTGCTGCTCCTCAAATTAGTAACACACAGGATGTATCACTTCGTCATTATCTTGCAGAAAATGGTCTAAAGCCTGCTGAAAAAGGAGGCGATATATTTGTCTTGAATATTGCAAATCCTGATATTTACACCCTTTTTGCAAAGGGTGACATTGATGGTGCATGGGTTCCTGAACCTTGGGCAACTATGTTAGTTGAAGAGTTGGATGGAATTCGTTTGTTTGACGAAAATGAATTCTGGCCAGAAAATCAATTTTCATCTGTATTGTTAATAGGTAGATCCGATTACATTGAAAAAAATCCTGAAATAATTAAAAAATGGATAAATGCAAATGAAGAAACTGTTCAATGGATAAATAATCATCCTGATGAATCCAAAAAACTTTACAATGAATTTCTGAAAAGCTATATGGGAAGAATATTACCTGAAAATATTGTGGAAAAATCATTCTCAAATATAATAATTACATCTGAACCATTAAAAAATTCTGTACATACATTTGCTGAACGTGCTGATGCACTTGGATATCTTGGACGTGATGGTTATACACTAGATGGAATTTTCTATCATGAAAATATATCAGTGACAACAAATGAGGAAAATCACAATGGGTAAGATAGAAGCAAAAAATATTGTAAAATATTTTCAACATGATGGCAAACCTCTCAAAGCAATTGGCGGTGTAAATCTAACTGTTGCTGATGGTGAATTTGTTTGTATTGTTGGCCCTTCTGGCTGTGGAAAATCAACATTTCTTAGAATTTTGGCAGGATTGGAAAAACCAGATGAAGGAGAAATATTGCTTGATGGGAAAAAACTTCTTAATACTGGACCTGATAGGATAATGGTATTTCAAGAAGGTGCATTATTCCCTTGGTTAACTGTAGAAGATAATGTTGAATATGGTTTGAAAGTTGCAGGAATACCAGAAACAAAACGTCATGATATATCAAAAAGATATCTTGACATGATGCAGTTATCTCAATTTGCAAATTCATACACGTATCAACTTTCCACAGGAATGAAACAGCGTGTTGCTATTGCACGTGCATTAGTTATGGATCCTGATGTATTGTTGATGGATGAGCCATTCGCTGCACTTGATTCTCAGACTCGAGATTTACTACTAGTTGAGATGCAAATGATTTGGCAGAAAACAAAAAAGACAATAATCTTTGTAACACATAATGTGCCTGAGGCTGCTGTACTTGGTTCGCGTGTTGCAGTATTTAGTCATAGGCCATCTGTTGTAAAAAAATCGCTTGATATTGATTACAAACGACCACGTGTTGCAGAAGATGAAAATTTGTCACAGTTTGAAAAAGAGATACTTGCCGCATTAAGACACCAGGGGCCTAAGTAAAGGTGATTATACGATGAAACCAAATCTCTTAGGTAAAAAAATTGCATTTTATGTCTTAATTATTGTAGTTTGGCAAGGAATTGATTCTGCTGAAATTTGGCCTGATAACATATTTCCTTCTCCTGTAGAAGTTGGTGAAGATTTGCTATATGGAATATCTGATGGAAGTTTATTTTATGGAATTGCAACAAGTATGTGGCGTTTACTCATTGGATTAGCAATTGCGATTAGTGGTGGAATGTTACTTGGAATTTTTATGGCACGTGTTGAAACTGTAAATCAAACAATTGGTTCACTTGTACTTGGATTACAATCAATTCCTTCAGTAGCTTGGGTTCCACTTGCAATCTTATGGTTTGGTTTGTCTGATTCTGGAATAATTTTTGTTACTGCAATTGGTGCAATTTTTGCAGTTACAATAAATACATACACTGGAGTAAAAAATATTGATCCATCCTTCATCGAGGCTGCAAGAAATATGGGTGCAAAAGGGAGTCAATTAGTCACAACAATTTTGATACCTGCTGCATTTCCATATATGATTACTGGATTCAAACAAGGATGGGCATTTGCATGGAGAGGTGTGATTGGTGCAGAACTTCTCTTCTCATTTTTAGGTCTTGGATTCTTGTTAAATGTTGGACGACAATTAAATGATGTATCACAAGTTATTGCAATGATGCTTGTTATAATGGGAATTGGAATTTTGATTGATGGTTTTGTCTTTAAAAAGTTAGAAGATAAAGTTATGACTAAATGGGGACTTCGTTAGGCTTTTCTGATTTCATTCTAGTTGAAATTATGAATGCTGATAGTGCAACTATAACTGCAAAAATCATGACTGCTGTGTAATTTGTATAGTATGCAATAGCACCTGCTATAACTGGACCTATAACTGTAGAAATTGCCAATGTAGAACTAAAAATTGCAGTTGATGTTGATCTTGGATTGTTTTCCATTAGATGGAAGTTTCCTCCAATAAACAAAAATGCCCATGAACATCCAACTATGGCCATAAATGGCCATGCCATCCACCACTCTGTAATTAATGCTAATCCAACAAATACTATGACCGTCATGCCAATGCCAATTTTGAACTTTGTTATATTTTGAATCTGAATTCTTTTTGACATTAAATTCATTACAAGAAATGCTGTTAGTGTATTTGCCACATATACGATTGAGACTTGATATAATTCTGCTCCAAAATATTCCATTAACATGATAGGTAGAACAGTCCATGCGGCAGCAGCTCCTACATGACGAATTAATAATGATGAAAAAAGAAATTTGTTCTTCACAATAATTTTCTTGATTATGCCTTTTTCTACAATTTTTTCTGTTTGTATCTTAGGAAGCTTTAATGAAATGATAAAGCCTATAATGAAAAAACAACTACTCACTACAAAAATTAATTTTTCATCGTTTGCCAACCCTGCTGCAATTATACCCGCAAGCCATCCTAGAGCGTGAAATGATATTACTGATGCAACCTTGGACTTACCTTTTCCTGCCTCATATGCGTATGCTAACATTGGTGGAATCATAATTCCCGATGCTATTCCTGCACCCAATCTTGCTATGATTAGGTATGTTGTATTATCCGCAAAATAATGTAAGCCAAATGTAATTGCACATAAAATGAAACCAACTCTTATGAATAGTAATCGTTTTGCTTTTCTATCAGACATTCTTCCAAAATATGTTTCTGATAATATCTGTGCAAATGCAAATGATGCAACAATTATTCCAATTTCAAAAACAGATTTTGCGACAACGCTTGCAATAATCGGCATAAACACAAAAGTAATTGCTATTCCAGAATGTTGGAAAAATGTCGTTCCTCTAACTAAGTTATTTAGATTATCCCCCTTTAACACATTTTCTTTATCTCAGTACCTAATTTGAAGGAGGCAGTCATTTTACTCACGGTTTAGTATTTTTTCTGTAATTTGTTTAAGCATTCTAGCTGATGCGCCCCAAATTATATTATTCTCAAAAATGAGAACATACATCTCTTGAATTAAGTTATGTTTTGGGTCTGTGTCCTTTGTTAGAGTTTGTAATAATGGAAATAAAGGAATCTTTAGAAATTCTTCAACTTCTGAATTTGGTGTTAATTCATTAATTTCATTTAGCATACAAACAAATGGTAAAATTGTAAATCCTGAATTCAATGTTGTAACTGGTTTTAATTGACCGATAATCTGTTCTCTACCTACTATAATTCCTGTCTCTTCTCTAGTCTCTCTAATTGCAGTATCTAACAAATCATCATCTTTGTTAGATATCTTTCCTCCTGGAAATGCTATCTCTCCTCCATGATAATTCATGGTAATTGGTTTTTTTATCATTAAAATTTTTGGCAAATCCCCAAAAATAATAATCAAGACAGAAGATAATTTTGTTTCATTATTTTTAGATAAAACTGGGTTAATTTTTGATGTTAATGAATTTCTAATTTGTTCTAAATTCACATTTTTGTGTAAAACAAATTACTAAATGAGTTTGTCTTTTTCGAAATAACCACAATACCGATAATTGTGGCTGCCAGAACTATCATGACCATTTGACCAAACTCTGGCACTACATAGCTACCAAAAATCTCTATCTTTTCAGTTCCTTTTTTAAATGGAATTGTAATTGTTAGTCCATTTTCAAACCCAAATTCGTCTGTTATGTACAATGTCTCAGTTTCTTCATTGAATAATCCTGGTTCTGAATGAATTTGTGCTATGAACTCTCCATTATCGAATGGTCTAACAAGAAAATCATTAATTTTTAATAATAATTTTCCATCTTCAGTTGAATTGATGTTGATCAATAGCGATGCCTTCTTTGGCTTTGCTGTAATATCTATTATTTCTCCTCCTTGAATTTCATAATAAATTAGTGTTGTCAAATCAATCTCATCTGGTACCACGGCGGTTCCATCATTTTTCATGAATCCTGAAATTTTCACATTCCCTTGAAATGCTTCTGGGACTTCAAAGTAAAGATGCCAATTTCCCATTTCATCTATACTTTGTAATGTTTCAACAGATTCTGTAAATTTTACTTTTGCATCTTTTGAACTTGCACCTTTTACCATTTTCTCTCCATCTAATATTACATCATATTTTTCATCAATTGAATTTGTAGGGAATTCAAAACTTCCTACAACTGGAAGTTGAAATCCATTTAATGAATACATGTTTAATTCACTTCCATCTTCTGTAAACTCTGCATCTTTGAACCATGCATTGGCAGTATATCTGAAAGTAAAACTGTCATCATTTTGCTTTACTGTAAGAGGCATTATTGCATCATCACCAAAGGAAAAACAACTATAGTAATCTACCTTGTCTGCAACACTTGGAGATACCATTAGTTTAAAATCAAAAATCTCTCCAGGTTTCATCTGTTCATAAATGTTTGATGCTGCAACATCGATGATTACATCGTCTTTATCTTTGATTAATGCATAAATTCTAAATTTTTCAAAAGTATTTTCTCCACCATTTCTAATCTTTCCAACTAGATCCCCATTCTCCAGAATCTGCAAACTATCGTCATAAATTATGTATCCTCCTGCAAATTCTGCATTAGTTTCTTCGTACTTTATAGATGGCTCAAGTAAAATTGGATTTTTACTTTTTACTTCTGGGATCTGAACTTTCATTGGTAACATATTTTCTGGCATGATTGCAGCAAGTTTGTATTCTCTAACAATCAGTTCATCCCCGTCTTGTATTGAAATTGTTACTGTTGGTATAATTGGAAAATATTCTTTATTTTTAATTCCAGCAAAAATTGTATAGGTTTCATTCTCATCATAAAATCCAATTAATTCATGTTCTGGAATATACACTTCTCCATACATTCCAGCATCTGCCATTACAGGATAAAACATTGAAAAAACTCCCAATGCGACTATGACAAAAACTAATTCTTTCATAACCTAACTGCTCTAAAATTAGATAAAAACCTAATCAGTAAATTACTAAACATAGAGAAGTTTTAATCAAGTGTATAGTCATTTCACATATGACAATTAGATATGAAATTAATCCTCCAAAAACCTCGGATCCCTCCTCACGAATAGAGTTGTTAGATGAGAGAATTGAGCAAATCAGCAACTTTTGTGATGGAATTCATGTTACTGATTCTGTCTTGGGGATTGAACGGATTTCTCCATTAATTATCGGTGCAGAAATTAAACGAAAATATCCAAAACTTGACGTGACAATTAGTCTACGAGTAATTGATAAAACAATTTCACAAATAACTGATTTTGCTGATGCTGCCATTCATGCAAATCTGGATGGAATTCTAGTTTTAATGGGTGATCCTTCACCTGATAACAATTACAAATCTGGAATTATTCCAAGTTTGGCAGTTAGTTCTTTGATTAAAGATGGTTTTGGTGAAAAGATTACTTTCTATCTATCTCTTCCAAGTAGACCTAACTTTGAAAAAATATCTAAGAAAGTAAACTCTGCTCCAAATGGTTTTGTAACACAGGTAGTACATAACGCCTCTCAAGTCAAAAGATTACACGATTATCTAAACCCAAAAAACTTCAAAATCATCCCATGTCTATTATTCCCTTCTCAAAAAAACTCACGTTCTGCTGAATTTCTAAAACTTGATTGGTCAAATTACGAAAATGATTTCTCATCATTTGTTCTTGAAATTGAGAGTATTACTGGTGATGTTTTACTAACATCTCCAAATGATTTTAAAGGAGCGTTAGATTTCTTAACACGATTACAAAATTGAGCGAAGAAACATTTGCCAATGCATTGGAAAATCGAATCCTTCTTTTTGATGGTGCAATGGGAACAGAAATTCAAAGATACGATCCAAAATCTGAAGATTTTCCAGATGACAAAGATGGATTCAATGATGGATTATCTATGACAAAACCTGATTGGATTAAGGAAATTCATAGAAAATATCTTACTGCTGGTGCAGACTGTATTGAAACTAATACTTTTGGTTCAAATAAAATTAAACTTGATGAATATGGATTTGGTTCCCAAACTGTTGAATTAAATCAAAAAAATGCAGAACTTGCAAGAAGTGTTTGTGATGAGTTTACTGATAGGAAAAGATTTGTTATTGGTTCTATGGGTCCTACTGGTTATCTTCCTAGTTCCAACGATGCTGATCTTGGTCAAATGCCTTTATCTGAAATAAGAGAAGCTTTTCAATTACAAGCTGAGGGATTAATCAAGGGAACTGCAGATGCATTACTAATTGAAACTAGTCAAGATATACTTGAAGTGAAATTGGCAGTTGAGGCATCTCATATGGCAATGGAAAAAACTGGAAAAAAAGTGACATTAATTTCGAATGTTACTTTGGATCAATATGGAAAAATGCTACTAGGAACAAATGTTCAATCTGCATATACCACCGTCTCTGACATGGGAATTGATATTTTTGGTCTCAATTGTTCTACTGGTCCAATTGAGATGGAACCAAGTATACAGTGGTTAAATGATCAAAAACATAAACCACTACTGATAATTCCAAATGCCGGAATGCCAGAAAATGTGGGTGGTCAGGCAGTATACAAAATGACACCTGAAAAAATGGCATCAGCACTTAATTCATTCATTGAAGAATATCCACAAATTAACATAATTGGTGGTTGCTGTGGAACAAATCCTGAGCATATTTCACAATTAAGAAAAATTATTGACCAGCAAAAGAAAGATTGATGAGATAAGTATTTACAAAATTTATTTTAAAAATATACATGTTAAAGCCTAGAGTAAGCTCATCGATAAAATCAGTTGATTTGAAACAGGAGGTAGGACCTCTTATCATTGGAGAGAGATTAAACACTCAGGGCTCAAAAAAAGCAAAACAACTTGTTCTAAATGATGACTTTGATGGATTAGTTGATCTTGCACGAGATCAAGTTGAAGATGGTGCTCATTGTATTGATGTTTGTGTAGCAACAACTGAGCGTTCAGATGAAAAAGAATTCATACTAAAACTAGTAAAAAGTTTGAGTTTAGAGATAGATGCACCTCTTGTAATTGATTCAACAGATCCTGAGGTAATTGAATCTGCAATTGAACAAATTCCAGGTAAACCGATTATCAATTCTATTAATTTGGAAGGTGATGGAAGTAGATTCAAAGCATTGGCACCATTGATGGCAAAATATGGAATTCCTGCTATTGCATTATGTATTGGACCTGAAGGAATGGCAAAAACACCAACTCAAAAAGTTGAAACTGCAGAACTATTATACAAATCTGGAAAAAAATATGGTTTACGCGCAGATCAATTCATCTTTGATGTCTTAACTTTTACACTTGCAACTGGTGAGGATGAATTTCTTGATGCTGGAAAAAATACTTTGGAAGGAATTAAACTTGTTAAAGAAAGATTCCCAAATTCATTTACCACTCTTGGATTAAGTAACATTAGTTTTGGTTTGGCTCCACAAACACGACGTGTTCTAAACTCTGTATTTCTATACCATGCAGTTCAAGCAGGTCTTGATAGTGCAATTGTTAATGCACGGGAAATAACACCTTATACTGAAATTGATGAAAAAGAAAGAAAACTTGTAGAAGATTTAATTTTTAATACACACTCAAACGCATTATCTGATCTAATTTCTCATTTTGAAAATATTAGTCAAGATTCTACATCACAAAAAAAGAAAGTTGATGTTGATCCATCATGGCCTGCTGGTAAACGTTCAAACTTTAGAATAATTAATCGTCTTAAAGACGGAATTCAAAATGATGTGGTTTCTGCTATTGCCGAAAAACTACCTGATAAGGATCTACTTACCGACAAAGATGGAATTTTGTCAATTAATGCTAGTAAGGAAATAACTCATCAAGGTGCTATTCAAACATTAAATGAAGATCTTTTACCCGCAATGAAAATTGTTGGTGACAAATTTGGTGCTGGAGAATTAATACTTCCATTTGTACTCAAATCTGCAGAATGTATGAAGGCTGCGGTAAAAGAATTAGAAAAATATCTTCTAAAAGAAGAAGGAGCCAGTAAAGGAATTCTAGTTTTAGGAACAGTTTATGGCGATGTACATGATATTGGAAAAAATTTGGTAAAAACAATTTTTGAGAATAATGGTTACACTGTACATGATCTAGGTAAACAAGTACCACTCCAAAAATTTGTTGAAAAAATCAAAGAAGTAAAACCTGATGCAGTTGGGTTATCTGCTCTATTGGTATCCACCTCAAAACAAATGCAATTTTTTGTTGAACATGCAAGAAAAACTGATGTTAATATTCCCGTACTATGTGGTGGTGCTGCAATAAACAGCAATTACATTAATCGAATTGCAAAACAAGATGGAATCTATGAGCCTGGACTCTTTTATTGTGGGACTATGTTTGATGGTCTTAAAACAATGGACAAATTAGTATCTGAAGAAAAGGACAAGTTTGTTAGTGATTGGAAAGAAAAATTATCCATATGGGAAGAAAGTAAAGTAAAACAAATTTCATCTGAGGATCTTCCTAGAAGTGATGTAAAACCTATTTCTCCTCCTACTCCTCCTAAACTCAATGATGTCATTAGACTGAAATCTGAAGACTTTGATCTAAACGAAATCTGGAAATATCTAAATAAAAAATCTCTCTTCAAGTTATCTTGGGGCATTAAAGGAAATTCAAAAACTGATACTATTGATGATCCCGAAAAACTTCTTGAGGAGTGGAAGCAACGTGTAGTAAATGATAATCTCTTTGAACCACAAGCTGTTTATGGATATTTTTCATGCCATAATCGTGATAATAAATTAGTTGTAGATGGGTTGGATGGTCAAGATGTAATCTTTGATTTTCCTCGTTCATCTAAAACCAAACATTTGTGTTTAACAGATTACTTTGGTGAAAATGATATTGTTGCATTCCAATCTGTGACTGTTGGTACAAAAGCTGCTGAATTGATTGAGAAGTGGGATAAAGAGGATAGATATACTGATGCATATTATTTACATGGTCTTGCAGTTGAAACAGCAGAGGCAATGGCGGAATGGATTAATCAGAAAATTAAAACTGAATTGGGGTTATCTAATAAAGGTGGTTTAAGATATAGTTGGGGATATCCAAGCTGTCCTGATACAACACAACAACATCTTGTATGGAAACTAATACATGGAGAAAAGTCTGGTATGGAGTTAACAGAATCTGGACAAATCATCCCTGAACAATCAACTGCTGCAATAGTTGTTCATCATCCTGAAGCAGAATACTTTGTTTTATAGAGTAAAATCACGCTTGATTTAAAAAGAGGAAAATTTGTTCGAAACTTTATGGCAGCTAGAAAGACATCCGCAAGAAAAATCAGATTAATTAAAAAAACAAAACAAGCATCTGCTGTTCCAGCGTGGGTTATTCTAAAGACCAAACGTTCAGTCAGAACTAATCCAAAGGCTAGACAATGGCGTGCTACTGATGTGGAGGTCGGATAGTTGTCCCAAGAACTTGAACGTGTTTACACAATTCCTTTAGGCAAAGTACTTCTTTCGCAAAGTCAACATAGGTCTGTTAGAGCAATTAACATGATTCGTGAATTTGCTCGCAAGCATATGAAAACCCAAGAAATTAAAATTGATGAAGAAGTTGCACATTTGATTTGGTCCAGAGGGGTTAGAAGTCCTCCAAGAAAAATTCGTGTAAAAATGGTAAAAACAGATGATGGATATATTCTAGTTACTAATTATCAAGATGACATCGAATCTGAGGAAAAAGATTCAAAAAAGTCTCCTGAGATTGAACAAAAAGTTGAACCTCAAACAGATGATCCCGATGCCATTGAAGTAACAGAAGAAACTCTTAAAGAAGAATTAAAACCAAAAGCAGAAAAACCTAAAGAATCAAAACCAAAAGCAGAAA
>Ga0209992_10004304_pt1 | contig 11278 bp, 8 predicted proteins | sample 2SBtaG_2_FD_182564 | JGI IMG/M metagenome (GOLD analysis project Ga0209992, IMG submission 182564) | Deep subsurface microbial communities from Kolumbo volcano to uncover new lineages of life (NeLLi) - 2SBTROV12_ACTIVE470 metaG (SPAdes)... | ecosystem: Environmental > Aquatic > Marine > Volcanic... | reverse complement strand
CACCTCATGGTCTTTAATTTTCTCTAATGGTCTACCTAATACATAGTCGGCTAAAGATTTTAGGTAAGATGCCCGATCGTCTAATGGAGAATTAAGTCGATTGTAAAACACACGTTGCTTTTCACTTAAAAGACCAGCCTTTATGTATTTAAACCTCTGGTTCAATGAGTTTTTATAAGCTTCGAAATCCGTATCTTTTACTGCTAGAAATTGCAAGAGCGCATTTTCTATTTTATTAAGTAACTCATCATAGGCTCCTCTAATTTCCCTAATGCAATCCTCTAATTTATTTTTGTAATCTTCTGCCTTTTCCTTATCTAATGGGTAATACCCCAAAGCATTGGGCATCTGTTCAAATAATGCATTGTAAGGGTCTTTAGCAGATGAACCAATGGCATCTCTAAGCTTTCTTGCAGGTAATGAAATAGATTGTGTTGTCTGTGCATATTCATTTAATCCTCTATAAAAACGAATGAAATTGGAAAAAATAGAAATAGAAGAAGATTCAATACCTTTAATCTCTTTATTGTCATCAGCTGTAAAGCTTTTGTATTCATTTAACCAAACATCACTAACACTACTTGTATTAAAGGTTTTAATAATGTAATTAGCAGGTTTTTTATGCAATAAGTCCAATACATCAGCATCTAAAAAAGGAATGTAACTGTCTTCATTTTTAAGATATAAGGCATATTTTTCTTTATTGGTAATTAAAAATATAGGCACCCAAAATTCAACAAACCCTTTTTTAAGTTTCATACCTGAAGGATCTAGCAATAACTCATAGAAATCTTTAACATTTTGCTTATTGTTTCTAGCACTTTCTAAAAAATCCATAGACACATCCCATAAATGCTTAAAAGATTCATCCGTAGGTGGTCCATAAGACCAAAGATGTTTAGATTCCTTTTGATGTATGCCCGTTTTTTTGAGCATAGACAGGTAAATCGTTTTTTCTGGAGGAAACTTATTCTCTACAAATCCTAAATCCTCTTGATTGCCAAATTCCAGCAATTGTTTTATCAAAGCCTTACGTGCAGTTAATATTGGTGTAGACAGCCTTTCCTTGTTGGCTAATTCATTTCTAAAAACAGGAATATTAGGGTAAACCTGCAAGCATATTTCAGATAACTTTCTATTTAGAGAACTTATGTTGTTGATCTTTTTAATTTGATTGCCATTCCAATACCACTTAACCTTAGTCGAATTAAATTTAGCCTGTAAAAAGTCTATCTCTAATTGCTTTAGCACAAAATGTCGTTCTTCATTAAATAATTGCACAGCCACTTTATCTTCTGCATGCTTTTGAATAAGGAAGTTAATCTTATCTAATTCTAGAAGATGTTCTTTAATCTTAGTTAGTTCCTTATAAAGGATAAATAACTGTGGAAGATTTTTGTTTGAATACTTTTTCTCAATTAATGCAGCTGTTTTGCTCTTGTTGGTAACAATTACATTAATATAACCATCCACCTCTCCACTAGGCAATAGCACATCATCTACATCTTCTATAAATCGATATTCAAAATAACGTGGCGTACCCTTATCGTAATAAATTTTCTTTAGCGATACGATGGGTAAAGAGAAATACTTATTTAATCTAGAGGTTAAATTAATATCATGATCGATATACTTAGAGGCATTGAACAACTCCTGTTGTATATCAACATCGGTACCATCAATAAAATTATACTTATTGCGGTGCCTAAAAAACTTAATAAGTTTATTTTGCTCCAATTTAGCAATGAGCTCATAACAGGGCTGTTCACCATGGTTTTCTAAATAATTAGAAAGTGTAGCATCATCTAACAAACCACCTTCTTTACCAAATATGTTTACTAGTGCAATTGTTTTTAAAATTTTAGATGCTAGGATAATATCCTCACCTAAAATAGTTTCTGCTTTTTCAATGGCCCTCGATGCAGCTATCCATTGAGCTTTATGTGGATTCTTCTCTCCATCTTGTAATTCTGCACTTAAATTTTTCCTTAAATAGTCAAAAACATCAGCAACAGTAAAAGGTGTATTATTATCTGTAAATTCTTTAAAATCTTTAGATTCTATAAATGTGAAAAGGGAACGCTCATTTTGACCATATTTCTGTAAAGAATGTGTTAAGGTATGTGCTGCTAGTAGATCTATAGGGTATAATTTATGATCTAAACCATCTATTTTTATTTTACCCAATAAACCTGATGCAACAATATTTTTGGATAGTGCCTTCCATTGTTTAACAACTCCTTTTGGAGTTTTATAAGAAGCCAATTTTTCTGAAGCAAAAAACAACAATTGTTCTACAGGCTCATCAAAAGTTAGATCGGTTAATCTTCCTTTAACTTTATGCCACTCATCTCGTTGAGTTTTATCTAAACCTCTAGCATAACCACCAAAGTTTTGATGTAAGGTAGTAATCAACATTACTTGATGCTCAGGTGAATTACAATACTCTGCTAATTGCTGAACAAAATAAATTTCATCTACATCTTTCTTGCTGGCATACTCCAAGTGTTTACCAAATTCATCAATTAAAATAACTAGGACTTTTTTCTTGCTTTTTAGTTTTTTACAAGCACGATCAATAGCTTCTATAACATCGTTACTATCACTTGATTTAGCATTGAACTTTTTAGCAAATTCCTCCCTCAACGATACCGGTTGCCCAACAAACTTAAAAAACTCAAAATTTCTAAAACCAGAAAACTGTCCATTCACCCTATCTTCAAAAAAGATGGTCTCCCCTTTTAAATGTTTTTCTAATGCCCACAAAAAAGTAGACTTACCTGTGCCATAAGAGCCAATAATATTAAATGAATGTTGCCCAGATTTATAGTTGAATAATATTCTAGCAAAAATATCAATAGCATTGCGAGTTACAATGTAATCAAACACCGATTTCTCATCACGGATAATATTGGTAGATGTGACAAACTTACTCATAATAACTATTTAATATTTCCCATTTATTTAGCTGTTTTTTTAGCTGAATTTCTTTTCTACCCGCATCTTCATTATAGATGAGTATTTCCTGATCCACTAACTTGTCTATTAGTAAATGTGTTTGTTCCTGGTTACATAAAAAGATGTCACTTACTTTTTGTTGAATATCTTCAAAAGTAATAGAGCTTTCGCCTTCAAATTGATCTAATAATGCATATAAAAATATGAGTTCGGGGAGTGTTTCATGTAAGCCATAGTTAAATCGATAAACCTGTTCACCTTTTTCCTTTAACCCATCCACTTCAAAAAGTAATCTTAGGTCAATAAAAAGAGCAGATAAATCATCTTCTAAATTCCTAGATCCTCTCGATGGAGGCAAGTAAGATCTCAGAAAAACTTTAACATCATTTCTTACGGTATTTTCACTAAACTGAATTTCTTTTACCATACACTGCCTCACTAAATATTCATAAAGGCTAATAGCTGTGAAATCAAAAGACACTCTTGTTTTTCTGAACTGGTTAAATGCCAATTTATAAATTGAAGAATATCCATTGGCTTGTAACTGATAATGCATCAGCCATAAGGTGCCTTCATTTTCCAAATAAGTGTCGTAGCCATCATCATTAAAAATACATTTGGCTAATTGAGTAATTTCAAATGTTTTTTCATCTATCAATCCAAAAGCTTTTAACCAATGATATATAGAACTAACCATGTTCTTCCCTACTCCAAGGTCTACCACAGATTCTGGGGCCTTAAAGCTTTTCCCTTGTTGCACATAGTCAATCCCTTTCTTTAACCAAAAGTGTCGGCAATGAAAGGTCTCATGACCTGAAAATTTAAGCTGATTCATGCTACTCATAATTATTCACGATAAAAATACATTTGTAACTCTATAATTTCATCTGTTTTTATTAGATTTTATAAACAATCTAATTGTAAAATGTTCATGAGCTAAATTATTATAGCAGAACGTAATCTATTTGAGCAGTAAAAATGTTTGTTTAAATTGTAGAAAATTGACAGATGGAATTCTTTGTTTATGTAATTGGTTTAAAAAAAGAAGTAACAAGCAATAAGCGTTTTATGCTAAAAAATCCCGATTACATAAAAGGCAAACCTTGTGTTTATGTAGGTTCTAGCAGTAAACTACCAGAAATTAGAGCCGAAGAACACAGAACTGCAAAAAGAAATAAAAGAGGAAAACTTTACAATAAATTCGCCCATGAATACTACGATGGACTTAGACCTTCTAAATACAAAAAATTAAATCCAATATCATCTCGAAAAATTGCTGAAAAAACCGAATTTGAACTTGCCAATAGACTTAGAAAAAGAGGTTATGCAGTTTGGTGTAATTGAATAATTAAATTAAATTGTCATTCAATAATGAAGCAACTTAGTTTTATATGTGCTGGACTTCTTATACTAGGAGTTTTTCAATTACCAATAGGATATTATACCTTTTTAAGAATAATAGTTTCTATAGGAGCTGTAACCATATTGGTTAATGAATTTAAAGGTGAATTAGAACCATGGATAATTACATTTGGCATAATTGCCATTTTATTTAACCCTATTTTACCCATTTATTTACACGATAAAACAATGTGGGTGCTCATAGATCTAGTGGCTGGGGTATTATTTGGGATAAAGGGGTATAAATTTTACAATAAAAATGAACATTGAAAGCTACTTTACTAGACAAATAGATGTTAGAAAAATAATTCTTGGACATCTAAATAAAGCCACAAAAAAAGTGTTTGTTGCTGTTGCTTGGTTTACGGACACCATATTATTTAACAAACTACTTGAATTACAAAATAAAGGAGTTTCTGTAGAGGTAATTATTACAAATCATGAATTTAACAACCTTGATTACGATACAATTGAAAATAACGGAGGTTTCTTTGCTAAAATAGGAAATGATGACCAGCTTATGCATATGAAATTCTGTATTATTGACTATAAAACTGTAATCAGTGGATCTGCAAATTGGTCAAATAGAGCTTTTACTGTAAACAATGAAGAGGTTACAATTGTTACCGGCAATAATCAAAGAACAAATGATTTTATTGAAGAGTTTGAGCGGTTAAAAGAATTGTCTGGAAAAATTAAAAAATATGAAGAAGCATTAGATATTTCAAAAGCATTTAAATATTTCAAACTAATTAAAGCATATATAGATTTAGGTGAAACATCAAATATTCAACCCTACATTCATGAACTTAAACAAATTAAAGAATTAGACTCAATAACAATTTTACTTTTAGCAGGAAAATATGACTTAGCGTTTGTTGAAATTGAGAAATTTGAGAAAAATTATACTCAAATTGTTGATGTTACTACTATTGAAAGAGAACAACTAAGATCTCAAATTAAATTAATTTCTTTTCAAATTGAAACCCTTGAGATTCAAAAAACAGAAACCGAGACAATAATTGAACAATTTAATCACAGATATATTATTGAACTCAATCCTCTTATCTCAAAAATTCTAGCCCTTAAAAAGAAGATTTACGAAAAGTTAAAAAAACACGGAATTATAGATGATACATATGAAAAAATAGAAGAAGAATTTAATCAGAAAAACAAAGAATACCAAGAAGAAATCAAGAACAAAATTCCTGAATTAAATGATGAAGATTTGGCTGATATTAAAAAAATGCACCGTGAATCTGTGAAATTATGCCATCCAGATTCGCCAAGTTGTATTTATGAAGATAAAGTAGAAGCTGCAAAAGTGTTTGGAGAATTAACAAATGCAGTTAAAGTAAATGACATTGAAAAGGTAAGACACATCTGGACTGAATTAAAACAAGGAAATCCTGTATCTAACATTGATAATTTCGATGAATTATCACAGCTTAGAGTAAAATTAGAAACACTTAAAGAAAAATACAATTATCTATTGAATGAGTTATCAAAAATTCAATTATCTAAAACTTACCAATTGATTATAAAAATTGATGATTGGAACGAGTATTTTGAAACGAAAAAATCTCTTTTAAAAGAAGAATATGAAAGTTTAATTGAAAAATATGTTAAAAATGAGTAAAGAACTAAAAAAAGTAGATAATAGGGAGATTAAAAAATCAAAAATAGGCAAACTTGATCTAGCAAAAATTAACACTAAAGCTTTAACAAAAGCTTTAGATGATATATCAATTCCAAGATTGTTCTATCAACTAGTTATTTTTGTACTTGACGCTTCAGAATCAATGACTAGGAAAGGTATAAGTGGAAATACTAAAGGAAGTGAAATTCATGATCAAATTATACCAATAATTGAACGTCTAAAAGAAAGCAAAAACTCAAATAGTTTTGATATTAGCATGTATGCTTTTTCACAAAACCATAAAGAGTTTGTATCTATGACAACTCCTAAAGACATTAATCTAAGCAGTAGTTTTAATCCATGTGATCATGTAGACAATTACCAAACATTTGCCGAGCCTGTGTTTTTGGAAGTAGAAAAAAAAATTGAAAATTATCTGACTATAAACAAAAATAAAAATAGTCAGGCTATGATAGTTTTTTTAGGAGACGGTGATATATACGATTACCCGGAAGTTAATAATATTTGTACTAGATTAAAATCAAATAAAAAAGTAACCATTCTAAGCTATTTACTTGAAGATAAAACATGGATTCAATTCTTATCTAAAGAAAAATTGGAAAGATTACAAAACAATATTAAAAACATGTCAAGCAAAGATGCAAATGGTCTGAATTTTTTTGAATCAAAAGTAAATCCAGAAGAAATTAGAAAGCATATGATTAAAAGTATTACTACTGTTTCAAAAATTAATTTTAAATCCATTTAATGTTTTTTTCAGTAAAATATATAAATATAAAGCTTAATCAAGATTATGCTGACTTCGATGACAGGACATTAATTATTTGTGATGGAATTGGAGAGTTTCCTAATTCAGGCATAGTTTCCAAAATAGTTGTTGAACAATATATAAGTAAGAAATATAAATCTATATCAGAATTAATTTATGATAAAAAGCTATTAGATCTCCGTCAAAAAGGAATTGAAGGTGGCACAACATTAATTAGTGCAAAAATTAATAAATCAGATAAAGTTGAATTAGAATATTTGGGTAATGGAGGTATTATCCATTTACATGGGGATTTTTCGACAAATGTGAATTCAGAAAAGCCTTACCGATATGGAGACTTAATGAATCCTCATATTTCACCTAATGGATCGCTAACAAAACATATTTCACATAACAGTGAAAAACAAGAAATGAACTCCACTAAAATAACATTAAATTTAAACTATACATCAGGAGATATTATTTTATTATTTAGTGATGGGATTTCATCTCTTGAAGACAAAGTAATTTTGCTAGATAATGAAAATAGATTCTGGAGAATTGAAAATCCCGCAATTCAATTGATCCTCAAGGAATTAAATTTATTCCTAAAATCAAATTTCAATTCTGAAAATTTTAAAGAAAGCTTAATTGAATTCAATGGAACAATTCTTAAAAAACTAAAATCTGAAAACTATTTAGAAGATGATGCCTCTTTAGGATTCATAATTACTGAAAATGTAATAAATCATTACAAAGAAAAACTACATAATGATTAAATCGCTTTCAAATATTACTGACATATCTGTCATTGATCAAAACGGTTCAAATGATATTTTAACTTTTTCAAAAATTGAATTTGATGATAAAGCTTTGGGATCAGGAGGTTTTGGTTCTGTTCATAATGTTCAATCTATTGATGGAAATTCTAAGTCAGAATTTGTTCTGAAAATATTCACAAATGAAGATAAAAATCAACATGCATATGATGTCATTAAAATTTTACATGATAAGCTAAAGAAACGTCAACAAAAAACAGGTTTACCTATATATCATGACAATCCTGTTTTATTAGGTCTTCCATTTTTAGTTTTTAAAGGATATGAAAATATTTCGGAAAAGCATTGTGTAGCATTCTTAATGTACAACCTTAAAAAGCTAAACTATGAAGACTACGGAAGTGACAGAGCTAATCTTGATGAATACAAATCATTAAGTATACCTGATAAATTATACTTAGCTTACCAGCTAACTAATACAATTGATTTTTTACACCAAATTGAATTTATTCATGCTGATTTGGCTGAAGATTCTCTCTGGTTTAATTCGAAACATATTCAATTAACATTAATTGATTATGATAGCGGTTATCATTTCGATTCACAAGATAAGCCAACAACAATTGGTAAAGTTGGTCATTGGTTAAGTGGAAAATGGAGAAATATTATCGGTCAAAAGAAAGACATTACAAACTTAACAACACTTGATAGGCTTTATGAAGATTATTGGCAGATTGCTTGTGCAACTTTTGAAGTAACTTTTGGTTTAATGCCTTTTTTCTTTTTACATGATGAAGAAGATACTACAAAACAAGAGTATTTAAGTAATTATCAATGGCCAAACATTGATCATAACTCTCCCCTATTTAATAAAGCTAACCTACAACAGTACAAAGCAATAATATCTTTCATAGAAAAATTAGAAAATGCGGGTGCTGTAGAATTAATTAGTGCTTTTAAAACCGTATTCAATAAAGGATATAAGAATGAAACAAAAAGACCAACATCAACAGAATGGAAAAATCTACTATTAAACCTTAATCTATCACTTGAGAATAATCCACTAATTAAAAACTACTCTTCAAATAAATCTTCTATCAATAAAAAGGATGAAAAAGTTGTTTTTTCATTTGATGTTCAAAAATACAATGCGATTTACCTTAATGATAGGCTTGTTCCTATAAATCTTAATTCAATAACACTGCCATTACAAGATAGCTCTAAAATTGTTTTAAAGGCAATCAATGATTTTGAAGTTGTTGATGAATTTATCGAAATAAAAGCTATAAAAGTAGATCCAGAAATTATAGAATTTAAAGCATCTACTGAACTAAGAAAAGATTTAAACGCTGTTAAATTATCATGGAAAACTAAAAATACCTCATTTGTAACTATAACAAACATAGATCAACAAAAACAAAAATCAGAAGGGACTATAGAAGTTTATCCTAAAGATAAAACGACTTATCATATAAAAGCTATTGGTTATTTTGGAGAGGAATTAGAAAATTCATTAATTATTGACACCATAAAACCTGAAATTTTAAGTTTTGGTTATGAAGTAAATCTAAATGAGGGGATAGATAATATTGACTTACATTGGGAAACTAAGAACAGTACAAAAGTTATGATAACACCTAAAGTTGGTGAGGTAGTATTAAATGGAATTTCCCATGTAAAAATTTCTGACAAAACTGAATTCATACTTATAGCAGAAGGTCTATTTGGAAAAAAAGAAAAAATGATTGAGGCACATCCATTTCCAATACCAATTGTTAAACAAATTTTCGTAGATACTCCGAAAATTGAATTGAATACTGAGATCAATTATGCCAAAACTGAACTAAACAATGAAGATATTTCATTGAGCAATATTGAATTTAATAATAATATATTTTTTAACTACGATTACACTGAACCTATTTTACTTAAAAATGAAATGAATACGCCAGAGTTTACAAATAAAAATGCATTATTCGAAAAATTTGAATCAGATAAATTTACTTTTTCTGATATCTACCAATTAATTTTAAAGAAAATTTACACAAAACTAAACTATGATAAATCCAATTAAATATATAGGAAAGAAGATTCATAGATTATTTTTATGGTCTTCAGGAGCAAATTTAGAAATCCTTGATAAAGTCCCTCATGAAAATAATAAATATTTAGGTATAGGAGGTACAATTATCTTTACAGCACTTATGGCTTCCTTTGCAGGAGGTTATGCTTTTTTTACTGCTTTTAAAGATCCTAATCTATCAATTTTTTTCGGTGTCTTTTGGGGAGCACTAATTTATAATCTTGATCGTTATATCGTTTCAACTTTTGGAGTTGGAGATGGAAAAAAAACGATATCAAAGCAAGAAATTATGGAAGGACTTCCTAGAATTGCAATGGCCATTGTATTAGGTTTTGTTATTGCCACTCCATTAGAATTAAAACTATTTGAAGGTGAAATAGATGCTGAAATTAGTAGACAAAATCTTATAACTAACCAAGAAATGAATGTAAATGCTGTGGATAAAGCAGAAGAAACAAATCTATACTACACATCAGAAGTTACTACATTAAGGAGTAGAATTGACATTAGAAATAAGGAATTGACTCAACTAAAAAACAAAAGAGACAATGCTTATGATAAATATATGTGTGAATTAAATGGGACATGCGGCACTGGGATACCAGGTGAAGGTCCTGTATTTCGAGAGGCTAAAAACAATTACATTGTTCTCAATAATGAATATCAGAATACACTTAATGATTACAATTCAAAAAATAATATTGATTCAAAACAAATTCTTGAATATCAAAAAACAGCAAATAATAATTTGGAAAATGCTAGAAAAAAAGTAGCTTCACTTGAGACAGCTTATGAAAGTAGAAATGGATTGTTAGCAAGATTACAAGCATTGAGTGAATTAACAAAAAAAGACTCTACTCTACTGTTCTCTAAATGGTTAATTACAATTCTATTCATCTTTATAGAAATTGCGCCAATTTTATTTAAAATGATGACTGAAAGAGGTAGTTATGACGACATATTAGATCGAATTAGACATGAAATAAAAGTAAAACAGCTATTACAACAATCCAATATCAATGAAGAAATAAACACTTCTGTTAAAATTCATTCTGATAAAAATGCTCAAAAACTTGCATCTGAATTAACTTCTAATAAAAGATTATTAGAATCAATTGCAAAAGCACAATCTGAAATTGCTATGGTAGCAATAGAATCATGGAAAAAAGATCAAATTAAACAAGCTAAATCTAACCCATCAAAAATTATTAAGAAAAAATAAATGTCAGATAGATTACTGTTGTTTTCATTATTATTAAAGATTCCTTTATAGTGTAATGCCTGAGATACGATAAGGCACAGTTAATGTGAATTTTTAATCACATCGTTCTAAAAAAATAATTAATGAAAATGTTTATGATCCTACTTACTAAAAAAAAGCAACAGCTAGCTTTATATCATTGTAGCTTACTTTTCCTGCTAATTTACCATAGATGGCACTTAGACTTATCTTTGAACCTTTAGCTTGTTGATAATAAGCAGCTTTTACTTGTTTGATAATAGCAGCTTTGGGTTTGTAAAAGCTCAAATTTTCATCCGGGTTATCTTTTCGAATTTTAATTAAATGGCCTGCAATGGTACCAACAGACAATCCTCTAATTTCTGCAATATCTTTTAAAGGAACACTTTGCTTTAAATGAATTAAGGTG
>Ga0209992_10004303_pt1 | contig 11281 bp, 10 predicted proteins | sample 2SBtaG_2_FD_182564 | JGI IMG/M metagenome (GOLD analysis project Ga0209992, IMG submission 182564) | Deep subsurface microbial communities from Kolumbo volcano to uncover new lineages of life (NeLLi) - 2SBTROV12_ACTIVE470 metaG (SPAdes)... | ecosystem: Environmental > Aquatic > Marine >... | reverse complement strand
CGCGACGCCGTACACGTCGCTCGTGGCCCACGCCGACCCGCGCGTCGCGTCGCTGACCCCCCAGCGCATCAAGCCCGGCGACCCGGTCCTCACGATCCCGGCCCCGCGCGACGCCGTGGCCGTCACCGCCTTCCTCCCCTTCGGTGAGGTGAAGGACATGGTCCCCACCCCCGGCGGCGAGGCCTGGACCACGCGCTTCCTCGTGCCCCGCTCGGTCGACGACGGCGTCTACTGGATTCACGTGGTGGCCACGTCGGCGAACGGCGAGAGCGACTGGTACCGCATCTCCTACACCGTCGACACGACCGCCCCCGTGCTGGTCGTGGATCTGGGCGACGTGTACGCCGTGAGCCCCGGGGACCTGCTCCTGGTCTCGGCGCGACCCGTCGTCGGCTTCCTCGAGCTGGGGCAGGAGATGATCCGCAGCCTCGGTCGCGACGCCGCGGCCCGGGCCAAGGCGTACGTCGACATCAAGGAGGTCGTCGCCCGCATCGGCGGCACGAGCCGCTGGTCCCGCCTCTGCAGCGAAGAGCGCGGCGAGGCCGGCTGGCACGGCGAGGTCGAGATCCCTCGGGACCTCGCGCCGGGGCGCCACACCCTCGAGATCACCGCGACCGACGTCGCGGGCAACAAGCACACGGTCGTCCGTGAGTTCACGGTCCTCGGGCCGGTCCTCACGGCCGCCGACGGCTCGGCTTCGGCCGAGGAGGTTCAGCAATGAGATGGGCACCGCGCACACTGTGGGGCGGCGTGGTCGTCCTGGGCGCAGCATCGGCAGTTGGGTCGATGCTGCTCCCGAACCTCCTCTCCGAGCACCAGCGATGGAAGCACGAGGCCCCGGTCGTCGTGCTCGTGGACCCGGACCGGACGAGCGCGTCGCCGACCCCGGCGGCCTCCGAGTACGAGCTCGCCGACCGGCCCGACGTCCTCCCCTCGATCGACGTCCACCTGGCCGCCACCGAGACGGACCCCGACGACACCCGCGCCGCCGTGGCGGGCGAGGACGCGCTCTGGGTCGCCACCGGGGGCGGGCTCCTGCGGGTGCCGTACGCCGACCCCGAAGGCGCCGTGCACTGGACGACCGCCGACGGGCTCCGTGACCACCGGCTGACCGCCCTCGCGGGCGACGACTCCCTGCTGGTGGCGGGCACCGAGGCCGGCACGGTCCTCTGGCTCGACCCCACGGCGGCCCTCGACGGCACCGGCGCGCCCCGCGTCACGGCCTACGCCGACGTCGCGAAGGCCCGCATCTCGGCCCTCCAGGTCGACGGCGGCGCGCTCTACGTGGGCACCCACGGCGAGGGCATCTTCGTGGGCGACGTGGCCGATCCGCGTCTCTTCCGGCCGGTGGGCCCGGCGCACGGGATGCGGTCCCGTCGCATCACGTCGCTGGCGATGCTCGACGACGAGCTCTTCGCGGGCACCGCGGGGGCGGGCGTGTGGGTGCGCTCGGCCGACGGCAAGAGCCGCCGGTACGTGGCCAAGGGCGGCCTCGCGGGCGACTTCGTGCTCGACCTGACCGTGCACGACGGCCGCATCGTCGCGGCCACCACCGGCGGGATCTCGCGCTATCGGCGGGGCTCCTGGCAGACCGATCGGTCGTTCGAGGGCAAGGTGCCCGCGGGCATCGTGCGCGCCGTGGGGGTCGACGAGGGCGGCGTCCTGACGCTGTCCGTGTCCGGGGGTCGGGTGGGACGCTACGGCTCGGGCACGGCGGGCGCGCTGCCGCCGCTCGCCGACGGACTGAGCCCCTGGCACGGCGCCCCCCGCGCCGAGGTCCGCTGGATGACCGTGGGCGGCGACCGGCTCTTCGCGGGCACCGAGCGCGGGCTGCTTCAGCGCCGCGACGGGGTGTGGCAGTGGCTGCTCCACTCCGGCCCGGGCAACAACGACATCACGTCGGTGGCGGCCGCTGCGGGCACCGTCCTGGTGGGGACGTTCGACCGCGGGGCCTGGATCCGCGACCCGGCCTTCTCCTCCTGGGCGGCGCTGCCGGTCCCCTACGGCGAGGTCAACGGCGTGCACCTGGACGACGGCGGCCGACCCTGGACCGCGACGTCCGCGGGCCTCGTGCGGCTCGACGAGGAGGGTCCCCGATCCTTCACCACGCTGCACGGGTTGAAGTCCGACCACGTCGCGGCCGTCCGGGGGGCGGACGCGGGCTTGTGGGTCGGGTCCACGGGCGGCCTCCAGCGCTTCGACGGGGTCGGCTTCACCGGCCCCCTGGGCGTGACGGAGGACGGCGGCCCGTCGCACATCTACGACGTCGCAGCCGACGGCGACGACGTGTGGGTCGGCACCCTCGAGGGCCTGTGGCACGTCGAATCGAGCGACGCGGGGACCACCACTTCGCGCTTCCGCTACGCCACCGGCGAGCTGCCCGACGACTGGATCAACGCCGTCGCGGTGGGGGCCGACGGGACGGTGTGGGCGGGGACCTACGACCACGGCCTCGCCTACCGCAGCCCCGGCGGGCCGTGGCGCCGCCTCGCCGAGCCCGACGACCTGCCCTGCGGGTGGGTGAACCCCGGCGCCATGGCCTCGCTGCCCGACGGCTCCGTCCTCGTGGGCACCCTCGGCGGCGGCCTCCTGCGGGTGGGCACCGGGGGCCTGATCGACCACTGGACCATGACCGACGGCCTCGCGGGCGACGACGTCACGAGCGTCGCCGTCGACGGAGAGACCGTCCACGTGGGCACCCGAAGCGGCCTGTCCCGCCTTGAGATCGAACCCGCGGTCCCGGCCCTCGCCGACCGCTCCTGACCGGAGACCTCGATGAAACGGTTCCCCCTCCGTCGCGTCCGCGCCCTCTTCCCGCTCGCCGTGTGGGCCGCCGCCGCGGTGACGTTCCCCGACGAGCCCTTCTGGACGGGCCTGATCGCGGGCCTCGGCATCGTCGGCGCCGCGTCTGTGTGGTTCGGCGACGCGGGCAGCTCCCTGGACGCCTGGCAGCGCCGCCACCCGACGCTCGCCTTCCGGGGCGTGTCGTGGTTCCCGTCGGCGGGCTCGGCGGCGACGTTCGACGCGGTGTGCGTCGCGGTGGCGGAGGCGACCGAGGCCTTGCGCGAGCATCGGCCGCCTCCCCGGGACGGGCGTCGCGTCGTGCGACGGACCCGCAAGGAGCTGGACGGCCTGCTGCGGCTGGGGGCCCGCGTCGCGGTGCAGCTCGAGCAGCTGGCGCGCCTTCCGGAGACCGCCCGCACGTCCGGCGTGGAGGCCGAGGTCTCCCTCGCCCGGGAGCGCCTCGAGGCCCTGCCCGCCGCCGCCCTCCGGCTCCGCGACGCGCTGCTGCGCTCGGGTCCCGCGGCGACCGCCCCCGACGTCGCCCCCCTCGCCGCCGTCCTCACGATCGAGCGCGGGATCACCGCCCACGCCGAGGCCCTCGCCGAGCTCGGCGGACTGGAGCGACGATGACCTTCGGTCGCTTCCGACGTCGCGGCGCGGGCGGAGGCACCCCGGTGCTCATCGCGACGCTGGCGGGCCAGCTCGCCCTGCTCGTCCACGTCGCGCTGCTCCCGCCGACGGTGGTCCCGATCGAGCCCCTGGCGCTGGCCGCAGCGGGCGTCGTGGAGCCGTCGGACGGATCGCCCCCGGGGTCGCTGGCGCGCGACGAAGTACACCCCGACGGCGCCCGCCTCCAGATCTCCTTCGAGACGAACCACGACGCGTGGGTCAGCGTGCTCTGGTTCGAGGGGGATCGCGTGGTGTCCCTGTACCCCTCGGTGGCGGGCGGAGAGACGGGGGAGATCGCCGCCGACACGACCTACGTGGTGCCGAGCGCGTCGACGTACCTGCGCCTCACGCCCACCGGCGCCGACGGCGACTGGCTCGCGGTGGTGGCCTCCTCGCGGCCCGACCCCCGCATCCTCGCGGTCCTCGCGGATCCGTCCCCTTCCGCCGTCGTCGCCCTGCGCGACCAGCTGATGCGCGAGGCGCGGGCGCGGACCTCGGCCGACGGAGCGACCGAGCGGTTCCTCCCCACCGCCGACGGGCGGGCGGTGGCGGTGCCGTGGGAGCAGGTGCGAGGGCGCGGGCGCCTGGTGCTGGGTCGACGGGTGCGGGTCGCGGGGATGCGTCGACCAAGCTGAGCCGCCGACAGGCTTCACGGGCACGCGGGGAGTATGATCCCCGGCGATGGATCGCCCGCAGCACGTCGTCGTCATCGGGGCCGGGATCACCGGCGCGCTGACGGCGCATCGGCTGCTCGAGGCCGGGGTCGCGGTCACGATCCTGGAGGCCAAGGAGAAGGGCGCCGGGAGCAGCTCCCGATCCGCCGCGTGCTACCGCCAACAGTTCTCCACGCCGTCGACCGTCGCCGCGATGCTCTACAGCACACGCGCGTACACCGAGTTCAAGGAGAGGTTCCGGTGCGACCCGTCCACGGGCGACGTCCTCGTGCAGAACGGGTACCTGTTCCTGCACGACCGCCCCGACTTCGCGTCCGACGGGGACACCGCCGCGCGCCGCGCCGAGGGCTGGGAGGCCGCGCGCCGCAACGTCGTCATGCAGCGGGAGGTGGGCCTCGAGGAGGTCGAGCTGCTGGCCCCCGAGGAGGTCGAAGAGCGCTTCCCGCACGTCGCCGGCGACCGCCTGGTCGGGGCGACCTTCTGCCCCACGGACGGGTTCCTGCACCCGGACATCATCTACATGGAGGGGTTCCGGCGGGTCGTCGAGCTGGGCGGCGTGCTTCGCCAGAACGAGCGGGTGGAGTCGGGCGTGTTCGACCCCGCCGGGCGCCTCGTGGCCGTCCGGACCTCGAAGGGCGAAGAGGTCCGCGGGGACGTCTTCATCAACGCGACCAACGCCTGGGGCGCGAAGCTGTCGCCGGTCCTGGGCGGGACCGAGCTGCCCGTGGCGCCCATCAAGCGCTACCTCTACTTCCTCCAGCGCGGCGACGGGCTCAGCCCCGAGACCCTGCAGTCCTGGCCGATGACGATCACGCCGTCGCGGGCCTACTGCCGGCCCGAGAACGGGGAGCAGCTGCTGCTCGGCTGGGCCCACGCCACGGGCGGCGAGGACGTCTCCTGGGACGGACAGGACGCCATCGAGCCCGAGTATTTCCACAAGAGCGGCCTCGACAACTACGGGTACGCGGTGTGGATGGAGCTGGCCGAGTCCTTGCCCGCGCTCGAGGAGTTCGCGGGGCTCGACGCGACGACGTCCGGCTACTACGCGGTCACGCCCGATCACAACCCGTTCCTCGGCTTCGACCCGGCGCAGCCCGCGCTGCTCCACGCGCTCGGCTTCTCCGGCCACGGGGCGATGATGGGACCGTTCACCGCGGCGGCGGTGGCGAGCATGGCGCTCGCGCGCGAGACGCTCACCGAGATCACCCTGGACGGGCGACGGATCGACCTCCGCCCCCTCCTGGTGGGGCGCACCCCGACCAAGGGCGAGGGGATGGTGATCTGATGGACCCCACCCGCTCGCGAGGGGAGTACGTGGCGCGCGTGGCCAAGGCCGCCACGGAGCGCCTCACCGGCACGTTCGAGATCAGCTCCGGGGCCAAGTGGCGTCGCCTCCACCTGCGTCGGGGCGAAGCGGTGTGGGCGGAGTCGAGCGAGCAGACGGACCTCACGGGGTCCGACCTCGTCGCGGAGGCGGTGTCCGCGCCCCTCGCGTGGGAGCCCAGCACGGTGCTCTTCGAGGAGCAGCAGTCGCTGGCGGTCGACGCGCTCCACGAGGCGCTCTCGGACCCCGTGCCGGTGCGGCGGGCGCTCTGGCAGGGGGTCGAGCGTCACGTCGCCCTCAACGACGTGCTCCCCTCCGTCATCGATCCCGCGGCCGGGCCGGTGCAGCCGACCATGGGGCTCTGGTCCGCGCTCGACGAGCTCGCGGTGGAGGCGCCCTACTCGGGCCTGCCCGACGCGCTGGGGAGCGGGCTGACCGTCGACGAGCTCTTCACCCGCATCCCGGACCGCAGCGGCATCCTCATGAAGCTGCTGTGGATGCTCGAGGTGGCCGAGCTCGTCGCGCGACCCCGAGCCGCCAAGCCCCGGGCGAAGACGGATCCTCGAGGCCGTCGACCGACGTCGCGTCCCCCCGACCGGCTCCCCCCGGTCGATCCGCCGGACCCGTCGGCGGCGCGGCTCGCCGAGGTGACTCCCCGCGCGCAGGTGACCCAGCCCCGCGCCGAGACGCCCCGGGTGCAGCGACAGACCAAGCCGTCGGGGCCGATGCCCGTGGCGGGCGCGAAGGAGATCGCCGCCGTCATCGCCCGGAACCACCGCAGGCGCATGGGGAGCGACTACTACGCGTTCCTGGGGCTGCCCCCGAAGTCCCCGTCGCGGCACGTCGAGCGCTCCTGCCGTCAGCTGCTGCGACGGTGGAACGTCTTCAGCCGGCGACCGGACCTTGGCGACGAGGCCAAGCAGCAGATCGAGGAGCTCCTGGCCTCCCTGCAGCTCGTCTACCGGACCCTGGGCCCGGCGGACCGCAAGGCCGAATACGACCGCCGCGTGGATCGCGGGTCTCCCCCCGTGGTGGGCGGCATCCGAGCCGCTTCGACGACCACCCTGGAGGAGGCCGCGGCGGCGGCGAAGGCGCGGGCGGGCGCGTCCACGGGCGACGTCCTCGCGGCGATGCGCGCCATGGAGGCCGGCGCCTACGATCGCGCCCTGAGCATCCTGCACCAGCTCCGCATGGAGAATCCGTCGGACCCGGACGTGCTCGCCGAGCTGGGGTGGTGCGCCTACAAGACGGGCGCGGAGGGCGACGCGCCCGAGGAGTTCCTGCTCCTCGCCACCACCTTCGCCGGCAAGCACCTCAAGGCCATCGAGTACCTGGCGCGGATCGCGCTGGATCGCGGCGAGACCGAGACCGTGCGCCGTCGCCTCACGAAGCTGACGCGCCTCGACCCCCAGAATCGGTGGGCGCGACGCACCCTCCGCAACCTGCCTCCCCCGAAGGACGAATGACCGACGACCCCTTCATGCGCGCCGCGATCGACGAGGCGCGCGCCGGCCTCGCGGAGGGCGGCATCCCCATCGGCTCGGTGCTGGTCAAGGACGGCGCGATCGTGGGACGCGGCCACAACAAGCGCGTGCAGGACGGCAACCCCATGGTGCACGCCGAGATCGACTGCCTGATCCAGGCGGGGCGCGTCGGGAGCTACCGCGGGTCGGTCCTCTACTCGACGCTGATGCCCTGCTACCTGTGCGCGGGCGCGGCGGTGCAGTTCAACATCCCCAAGGTGATCGTGGGCGAGAGCCGCACGTTCCCGGGCGCGCGGGAGTTCATGGAGTCCCACGGCATCGAGGTCGTGGACCTGGACCTCCAGGAGTGCGTCACGCTGATGGACGAGTTCATCGCGGCGAAGCCGGAGCTCTGGAACGAGGACATCGGCGAGCTGTAGGCATGGTCCCCGCGCTGATGGGCCTGACGCTGGTCTTCCTGCTCTTCTTCATCTTCATGGGCAACCGCGCCCACACGGAGGTGAAGCTCGGCGGTGGGCGCGCGACGATCGTCCGGGGGGACCCCCCCGGGGGGATGATCCGCGACCTCAAGGACGTGGCGCGCCAGACGAAGGCGGAGGGCAGCGTGGTGATCAAGGGGGCCGCGGACACGCTCGCGGTGTCGACGCGAGGGTTGGACGACCGGACCGCCCAGCGGGTGCGAAACGTCGTGATCGGCTACCGGAACCAGATCCGCCCTTGAACGCAGAGAGCCCCCGCCGGGAGGATTCCCGACGGGGGCGGCCCGATCGTAAGGGAGCGCCCGAGTTCCTTTATCGACCGGCCCCCGGAACATCCCGTGCCGTTGACGTTCCGGAGCTCTTCTCTCGTTTCAGGCGACGTCTCCGTCGCTTCTTCGAGGTAGGACCGCGGGACGTGAGGCCGGTTCCCTGTTTCTGGGCCGGAGTCGAGGGTTTTACTCGGCCGAGGCGTGCACGACGGTGAGTCGGACGCGCAGGAGGCCGTCGGCCCCCGCCGTGACGGCGCCGAGGCGCAGGTTGCCCTGGGCGCGGAGCACGGAGCGCAGATCGTCCTCGGTGCCGCGGGCCGCGATCTCGACCGTCTGGGACGTCGTGGCCCCGTCGAAGTCGACCGCGCGGGGCTGCGGACCCAGGTACCGGATCGTCCAGCCGCGCGCGCGGACCGCCGCGTCGACGCCGCGCATGCCGTCGGCGGCCTGCACCGAGAGCGTGCCCGCGGTGGGCCCGGCGTCGGCGTCGGACTCGTCGGCGGCCTTCGCGGCGCTGCGCTTCGGAGCGAGCCCGAAGGCCATGTCGTCCATGGGGGCCGAGGCCTCTTCCTCGCCGATGGCGCCGTCGGGATCGTCGGGCTCGGCCAGGGACACGCCGTCCGGATCGTCGGGCTCGGCGAGCTTCGGATCGGCGTCGCCGTCGGGCTGGGGCGCGAAGTCCGCGCTCGCCACGGCCTCTCCCGCCTCGGTGCCGCCCTCTTCGGCGATCTCGTACTCCGCGGCGTAGACGCCCGCGGGGCGGTCGGTCCGGTCGTCGGCGACGCGGATCCCCGAGCGGCGCTCGGCGGACTTGCGGGCGGCGGGCGGCGACGCGGGCCGAGCGGCGGGGCTCCCGGCGAAGCCCACGGCGACCTCGGGAGAAGGCTCTCCCAGGCCCAGGGGCGGCTCGCCCGCCTCGGCGAGGCCGTCGCCGGCGGCGAGACCGGTGGGGGCGGGGGCTTCGGCCAACGCGGGCCCGCTCGAGGCGCGAGGGGCCGCGGCCATCATGGCCGGGGGGCCCGGATCGGGCGGGATCACCAGGCGGCCCAGGCCGATCACCAGCAGCGCGGCGGCGGCCACGATGGCGGGGCCCTTGAGCCACCAGCCGAGGGAGACGACGTTGGCGGGGCGGTCCTGCTCGGAGTCCGCCGCGGCAGCCTCCTTGAGCGCGGCGATCCGACGGCGCTCGGCGTCGAAGTCGATCACGCCGTCTTCGCCCTCCACGTCGCCCGTCTCGCCCGCCTCCACGCGCGCCATCACGGCCCCCAGGAAGCCTTCGGGGGCCTCGATCTCCGGCAGCGAGGCGAGCTCGCCCACCACGTCGCGCAGGGCGCGCAGCTCTCCGGCGAGCTCCTCGTCTTCGGCCAGCACGGCCTCCAAGGAGGCCACCTGATCCGCAGGCAGCTCTCCGTCGATGTAGGCACTCAGGGCCTCTCGAGCGTCCGTCTTGGTCATGCTCTCGTCCATTGTTTCGACCTCGACCTTCTAGGGAGTCTCGCCGGCTTCGCGGAGCCGCCGCGTCAATCGCTTTCGGAGCTCGCCCCGAGCGCGATGGATGCGCGACTTCACCGTGCCCGCGGCCAAATCCAGAGCCGCACCGATCTCGTCGTACGACAGGCCCTCGACGTCCCGGAGCAGGAGGATCTCCCGCCAGATGGGGTCGAGGCGCGCCATCTCTTCCCGCAGGAAGGCCAGGCGCTCGCCCTTGAGCAGCTCGTCCTCGGCCGACGCGCCGCCCGCAGGGAGCTCGCGCTTCGGACCGAGTCCGTCCTCGTCTTCGGGCCGGGCGTCCAGGCTGTCGTGGCGCTTTTCGTGGCGCCGCGCGCGGTAGGCCTGGACGTTTCGGCAGTGGTTCAGCGTGACCCGGTAGAGCCACGTCGTGAACTTGCTGTCGCCCCGGAATCGAGCGAGGTTTCGGTAGACCTTGACGAAGACTTCCTGGGCGGCCTCCTCGGCGTAGGTTCGGGAGCTCAACAGCCTCACGCAGAGCCCGAAGACTCGATTCCGGTGGCGGACGACGAGCGCTTCGAACGCCTGTCCGTCCCCCTCGAGGAAGCGTCGGACGAGCTCGCCGTCCTCGGCGTCGTGCAGCTGTTGGGCTTGTCCCATCATCTTTGGGTCACGTCCTTCGAGGGCGTTGGACACCGGAGATCGCGTCCGGTTCCCGGCGGTACGGACCCGACTTGCCGCCGTCCTTCTCGAGGAGGACCACGCCGTCGATCACCATGCCCTTGTCGGCCGCCTTGACCATGTCGTACACCGTGATCGCGGCCACGCTCGCGGCGGTGATGGCCTCCATCTCCACCCCGGTCTTGGCCGACGTGACGGCCTCGGCGTGGATGACCACCGACGGCGGCTCGTCGCAGATCGCGAGGTCGACGGTCACCGAGTCGAGGGCCAGCGGGTGGCAGAGCGGGACGAGGTCGGCCGTCTTCTTGGCCCCCTGGATCCCGGCGATGCGGGCCACCTGGAGCACGTCGCCCTTGGGGCCGCCGTCGCGCACGAGGGCGAGGGCCTCCGCCGACATGAGGACGCGCGCGTGAGCCAGGGCCCGTCGCCGGGTGGCCGTCTTGCCGCCGACGTCGACCATGCGGGCCGCGCCGGACTCGTCCAGGTGGGTCAGCTTCTTCAAGGGACCACGTTGATGAAGGAGAGCTCGTTGGGGTCGAAGGCCGTCCCGGCGTTTCCGTCGAGGTAGAGCCACTGGTACCCGCCGTCGTTGGACACGCGGAAGGCGACGCCGTAGGAGCCGAACGTCGTGGGAGCGACCGTGCCCGCGAAGACGTCCGCCGAGCCCGAGTCCGAGTCCCACGTCGCGGGGGACCAGAAGAAGTCGGGCCACGTGATCGGCGACTGCCCCTGGGTCCCGTAGCCGATCTCCACGACCAGCCCCGTGGGCGCGCCGGCGCCCGTGTAGGCGGGGTCGTCGTAGGACGCCGTGAAGTCGCCGCCCGCCCCGCCGGGGTTGATGGTCGCCTGGGCGGGCCCGACGATCGCGCCGCTCCCCGTGAGCGTCGAGGCCGAGCCCGTGTAGATCCACGCGTCGGCCTGGGTGATGGAGTCGAAGGGCGTGGAGATGGCGACGTCCGCGTCCCCCACCGTGCCCGCCGGGGTGACGAACTGGACCTCGGTGTCGGAGAGCACCGACACGCCCGTGGCCGCCGCGCCGTCGACCGTCACGCCGGTGGTGCCGTTGAAGGCTGCGCCGGTCACCACGACGATCGTGTTCCCCGCGGCGAGGCCGTCCTTCGGGTCGATGGAGCCCCAGCCCATCGCCTCGTTCAGGGCGCCGTCGCAGTCGTCGTCCACGGCGTTGTTCGGGTCCTCCGCTGCGCCCGGGTACACGTTCGGGTCGTTGTCGTCGCAGTCGTCGCCGCCCGAGGCGATCGAGTCGTACCCGTCCTGATCGACGTCGTTGTTCGCCGCGTCGTCGTCGTCCGCCGCGTCGTCGTCGTCCACGGCGTCGTCGTCGTCCGTCGCGTCGTCGTCGTCCACCGCGTCGTCGTCGTCCGTCGCGTCGTCGTCGTCCGTCGCGTCGTCGTCGTCCACCGCGTCGTCGTCGTCCGTCGCGTCGTCGTCGTCGGTGGCGTCGTCGTCG
>Ga0209992_10004301_pt1 | contig 11286 bp, 14 predicted proteins | sample 2SBtaG_2_FD_182564 | JGI IMG/M metagenome (GOLD analysis project Ga0209992, IMG submission 182564) | Deep subsurface microbial communities from Kolumbo volcano to uncover new lineages of life (NeLLi) - 2SBTROV12_ACTIVE470 metaG (SPAdes)... | ecosystem: Environmental > Aquatic > Marine >... | reverse complement strand
AGTGGACTTTTCCCAAAGTCTCATTATACATTCTTCCGGTTACGTATGGGAAGAAGTAGTAAACGAATCCAACAGTACCAAATAGAATTGTACCCATTACAAATAGGTGGAAGTGTCCAACTACCCAGTAAGAATCATGAGTGATAAAGTCTAATGGCATTGCGCTGTTTACTACACCACCTGCTCCAGCAGAGAAGAATAGTGCAATTCCTCCTACAGCCCACATAATTGGGGTTGCAAACTTGATTCTTCCACCCCACATAGTTGCAAGGAAGTTGAATGTGTGCATTGCAGATGCAGGAACTGCTGCTAGAGTTCCAACCATGAATACAGTCTTTTCTGTAAAAGACATTCCAGTAGCATACATATGATGAGCCCAGGATGCAAATCCGACAATTGCCAATAAAGTAAATGCGGCTACTCCAGAACCATGACTAAAGATTGGCTTTCTAGAGAAACGCGGGAATATTTCATACATGAAACCAATAGCAGGAATTACCAAAATGTATACTTCAGGATGGAATGTAAACCAAAACAAATGCTGGTAAGCAATTGGATCCCCACCCATTGCAGGATTGAAAAATCCTGATGCACCTAGTCTGTCAGTAAGTAACATCAATAATGCCGCTGCAAATGTTGGAACTGCAACTAAAGTAATTAATGATGATGTAAGATATGCCCAAGCTAAAAGCGGCATTTTACTCATTGGTAAATCAGGATGTTTACATTTCATTATTGTGACAACAAAATTGATTGAACCAAGTATTGAAGATACACCTAAAATTTTCAGTCCAAATATCCACATGTCTGCTGCAGGACCAGGTGCACTGATTACAGAATATGTTGGATATGCATACCAAGTAAAGTCTGCAAAGCCTAACCAAATGAGTGCTCCTGCTGGAGGTATCATCCAAAATGCTACTGCATTTAGTTTTGGATATGCCATATCTTTGTAACGAACCATAATTGGAACTAAATAATTTCCAAATGCAGATGCAGATGGCAAAATAAATAAGAAAATTAGCGTAGTTCCATGAACTGTAAAGATTCTGTTGTATGTCATAGAGTCAGCGATTATTTGAACGCCTGGACTGAATAATTCAACTCTTAACAGTAAAGCAAGAGCTCCACCCATGAACATGAATGCTAAAGATGTAATTAGATAAAGAAGACCAACATCAGTATGATGTGTTGAGAACATAATTTGCCAAATTGGTCTTGGTTTTTGTAATTCTAATGTCATATCAAATCAAGCTCCTTTATCCTCTACAATAAGTGTTCCACGCATGTTGTAATGAATCAATCCACAATATTCTCTACACTGAATTGGAAACTCACCTTCAACATTTGGTGAAAACCAAACCGTATTAACTCTTCCAGGTACTGCGTCCAACAAAACAACATAATCATGAATATTAAATGAATGTATAACATCTTTTGATGTTATCTCAAACTTGTACGCTTTTCCTTTTTCGACATGTAATTCTCCTATCTCTTTAGTTCCATCTTCATGTTCAAAAGTCCATATCCATTGTTGCCCAGTAACTTTGATAATTTCTGCATCTTCTGGAACATGTTCAATAATTCTTTCAATGTTCCAAGCTTCTGCACCTACATAACACAACAAAGCAACAACTACACCAACGTAAACCCATTCTGGCCAAGTAGAGTGTCCGCTCATTTTACCACGATCCTGCTGCCTCGTAAGATGTTGGTTTTGCTTTTGGATTTGATTCTCTAAATCTCAAAACTAACCAGACAATTAAGCCAGAAACTACAGTTCCTACTGTAAATGCGACAATCATTAATCTATAAAATAATCCCCAAATTGCAACTCTTCTATCAAGATATTCACCAGTGGAATCGCCTGCTGCTAAAACATACTGAACTGACGGTATAATTACTAAAAGTGCCAATACCACGCCTATTCCAATTATTACTTTCATATTTTACCTGTTAATTACGCGTGGTCGGAAATTTCTATTTAAAAGTTTTGAAGATTTTAGTTAAAAAGTCTCATGAAAACGTGAAGCGTCCATAGAGTTGATCGAAGAAAGATAGAAGTTTTGATCGTCATGTTTGAAAATATTGAGTGACGCATTTGCAACTATTAATTGAAATAAAATTTCAGGCTTTAGAGAAAGAACTTTGCCAATCATTGCCTTAATTGGATCCATATGAGTGACAAGCACAACATTTTCTCCTTTATGCTTATTTTTCACAAAGTCCACAATATCAAAAATTCTTTTTTGAACTTCAGCGAAAGATTCAACACCATTATGACTAATCTCTAAACTTCCCTCATAGAACTTTAAGAAAACATTACCATGACTAGCAAAGATTTCATCATATGGCATCATTGTAAATTTTCCCATATCTAGTTCAATAAGTCGATCATCTAAAATTGGTTTTACATCACAGTGTTTTCCAACAATTTCTGCAGTTTGTATTGCTCTATCTATTGGACTAGAATAGATTGCAGATATGTTAAGAGATTTAATCATTTTACCTGCTTGTTCTGCCTGTTCTTTTCCTTGTTCAGTAAGATTGATTCCAGGAGTTCTACCTGCAAGAATTTTTTTGGTATTATTTTCTGCTTGTCCGTGTCTGAGAAAAATTATCATATTGTATTACGAATTTGTCTTCAATAGAGATAATAATAAGATTGGCAGAGCGCATTCATGAAAGTTGGCATCATTGGGGGAACTGGTGGAATGGGAAAAGGTTTTGCAATTAGATGGTGTAAAGATCACAATGTTATGATCGGTTCAAGAGATGCAGAACGTGCAAATACATCAGCTCAAGAATATACACAATTAGCAAAAGAGGCATATGGAGAAATTAGCGGAAACATTTCAGGTGCAGATAATACTTCAGTCGCTAACGAAGCAGATGTCCTAGTGTTATCAATTCCATATGAAAATATTGATACAATTTGTTCAGAGTTATTACCACAGATTAATGATAACTGTGTGGTAATATCTCCAATTGTTCCTATGACAAAAACAGATACAGGTTTTGAGTGTATTGCAATTAAAGAAAACAAACCATTTTCACATCAAACCGTTGAAAAACATATGAAAGATAAAACAAAGCTTGTTTCAGCATTTCATGTAATTTCTGAGAAGAAGCTTATCAATCCAACTTTGAAATTAGATTATGACATATTTGTAGCAGGAGATAGTAAAGAGTCAGTTGAAGTAGTTAATGGATTGATTAATGAGATTGAGGGTTTAAGACCAATCTACTTAGGACCAGGTGAATTAGCATATCTTGTAGAAATGTCAACTCCATTACTTCTTAACGCAATGATAAGAAATAAGATGAAAAATCCTGGAATTAAAATAATTTAAAACAACTAAAAAATAATGTTTTATCATGAGTCGTGAATATTCACGCAGAGGAAGAAATTGGTTTTCTGCAATGGGAGTGTTATTCATTGTGATGGCATCAATTGTTTTAGTTAGAAATATGATTTTGTGGAGTCCAGAATTTGCACTTGATTTTTTATTAGGACCAGATATTACAAATGAGAAAATTTCATTGGGAATGATTGTATTTGGATGTATAATGATTGGATGGGGGTATAGAAAACCAAATGTCAAAGTTAATTGAATTTTTAAAAAAAGAAAAAATTCTTCATTTAGCAACTATTGATGATAAAAATACCCCACATATTGTTCCTGTTTGGTATTTGTATAGTGCAAAAAAAATCTATGTTGGAACAAATACTAGAACTCAAAAAGCAAAAAATATCAAAATTCACAATAAAGTTAGCTTTTGTGTCGATGTAGGTGTTAACGCACCAGATATTTTTGGAGTTATGGGAAAAGGAAATGCAAAATTATTGAAAGAAAAATTAACTGTAAGCAGAATTGCAAAAAAGATTATGTTACGATATTTTAAATCATTAAATAATAAATCTGCAAAAGAATTGCTAAATGATACCAATTGTATAATTGAAATTACACCTAAAGAATTTTCAAATTGGAAATATTAACGAACAAAATCCTCAATTTTATTCATGGCTGATTCTAAAATTTCCATTTTTGGTAGATAAACAATTCTGAAATGACCGCTACCATATTGTGCCCCAAATCCAGAACCATGAACAGTTAGTACACCCTTTTGTTTTAATAATTCTAAAACAAAGTCCTTATCAGAACTAAATTTGTTTTGCTCAATTTTTGGAAATGCATAAAATGCACCTTTTGGATTTGAGCAGGAAATACCATTCATTTCATTTAGTCGTTTAATGACGTAATCTCTATGTATTTTTAATTCTGAGACAAACTTTGGAATATAATCTTGAGGACCTGTTAATGATTCTAAAGCAGCATATTGTACTGGAAGATTAGTTGAAATTCTTACCCTAGCAAGTTTTGGTAAATTTTCTTTGATGTTATTTAGTTGTGGTGAGTTGTTAAATGCAATATAACCAATTCTCCATCCAGACATTAGATGAACTTTAGAAAAACCATTTAGAATAATAACAGGAGAATCACCTGCAACTTTTCCAATACCAGTAAATTTTTCATCGAATATTATTTGATCATAAATTTCATCACAAATGATGTATAGATTATGCTCATTTGCTACATCAACAATTTGTCTTAATGCGTTTTCATTGAATACTAAACCAGTTGGATTGTTTGGACTGATTAAACAAATTGCAACAGTCTTTGAAGTAATTTTACTTTTAATATCATCAATATCAGGTGATGATGAATTCAGGTCAACCGAAAATTCAATTGGCGTACCTCCATGTAATCTAACATATGAGGCATATGGTGGGTAATATGGTCCTGGAAGTAAAACCTCATCACCTTCTTCAACTATTGAAGAGATAACCATGTCTAGACCTTCAGAGACACCATTTGTAACGAGAATATTTTCCGAAGATATGGACAAACCTTTTGCATTTTCTTTTTTTGAAATTGCGTCAGTTAGTTCGGTTAAACCTTCAGAGCGAGTGTAAAAATTATTTCCATTGTTTATTGCATCAATCATAGCTTGTTTGACATTTTGTGGTGGTTGAAATCCACATTGTACTGGATCTCCTATGTTAAGATAATCAACAGTTTTTCCTTGTAATTCTATTTCACGAGCTGCAGATACAATATCTCGAATTGCATATTCCACACCTGCAACTTTTTTTGATATTTTCATAATTAAGACAGATATTTAGACCCGTTAAATGCTTATTTTTTTGGACCCGTAGCTCAGCCTGGATAGAGCGGGTGGCTTCGGACCACCAGGCCGTGGGTTCGAATCCCATCGGGCCCTTTTTTTGAAATAATCAAGTATATTAGACATAATTTTCAAATGATGGCATGAGTCCTGGTATTGGTTTAATGGATAGACGGTTAAAGACAGAAAAAGATGCAATATCACTTGCAATGTCAGGAATTTTAAAAAAATATAAAACAGAATTTGAAAAAATTGAAACATTGGAAACAAAATATGATGATGATGCAGGCGATTGGTATGTTGCATTAGGTTGGGAGGACAAACGTGCAATTGTAAAGATGGATTCAGTTTTAGCTAAAATAACAGAAATTAAAGAGATTTAATTTGATTTTTTGAATTCAACGTTAGGAGCATCATTTTGATTTGGAATAAGCAGCAATCCACCTTCATGAAGTTGTTTTAATAATTGCATTACTTCTTTTTCAACTTGTGTTCTTTGTAGTCCAGTTTGTTGTGCAAACAATTCTACTAGTTCAGTAACTTTTCTTTGTCCATTACAGGATTTCCAAAAGTCTATGATTGCTTGATTCACCATGAATCCTTGTTCATGTTCATTTGCAAGTACTAAAGATCCATCTTCTTGTTTTACTAATTTTCCTACACCTTGTGGAACAGCAGTTTCATAGTTTATTGGTGCAGGGGTATTTTGAGAACCCATTGTTTTCATCATGGCTTTTGCAGTATCAGACATTTTATCCATTGTCCACGGAGGATCCCAGACAATTTCTACATCAACATTATTTACACCAGATACTTTTTTGGCATATCTTTTAACATCGTCAACCATTGTTTCATGTAATGGACAACCCTTAGTAGTCATTGTCATTTTGATATTTACATCATTATTATCAGCAATGTCAATTCCATAAATTAATCCCATGTCCACAATACTTAATGGAACTTCAGGATCCATGCATTTCTTCAATGAATCACGTACTTCATCAACATTAACAGTGCTCATGGAGAAAAGTGAAATGAAATGAATAAAAACTTTCTATTAATTAGCTTGGAATAATTTTTTTATTGCTTCTTCAAAAGGTGCTTTTGCAATACCATTCTCAGTAATAATACCAGAAATTAATTCTGGAGGAGTCATATCAAATGCAGGATTAATTACATTAATTCCGTCAGGTGCAGTTTTTTTATCACCTATTCCAGTCACTTCAGATCCTTTTCGTTGTTCAATCACTACATCCTCAGTATTGCTTTTCATGTCAAAGGTAGATAGAGGGGCTGCAACATAAAATGGGATATTATGTTGTTTTGCCATTGTTGCCACTTGATATGTTCCAATTTTATTATAAACATGACCTGTTCTTAGAATTCTATCTGCACCAACAACAATTTTGTCTACAAGACCATTTGCCATTGAATAGCCAACCGCAGTATCAGGAATCAGACTAACATCAATTCCATCATGTTTTAATTCAAATGCAGTAAGTCTTGATCCTTGTTGTATTGGACGAGTTTCAGTAGCTATAACTTTTATATTTTTACCACTATCTCTTGTTGCACGAATAACACCTAATGCAGTTCCATAACCAACAGTAGCTAATGCACCCGCATTACAATGAGTCATTATTGTATCATTATCATCAAATAATTCAGAACCATTTTTTCCCATAGACATATTAATTTGTATATCATCTTGTGCCATTTTTTTTGCATACTCTACAACATTATTTCTTACTTCATCAACAGTAGTTGATTGATTAGCAACTTGCATAATTTTATCTAATCCCCATGCAAGATTTACAGCGGTAGGCCTTGTTTCAAAGAGAATTTTTTTTGCATTCGACATATATGTGATTAAATCATTTTTTTCAGTAGCATTACTTTGTAATGCAGCTAAAGCAAGTCCAAATGCACCAGATACACCAATTGCAGGTGCACCTCTGACAACTAGAGTACGTATCGCATCTGCAACTTGATTGTAATCAGTATAAGTAACATATTCTAAAACATTTGGAAGTTTAGTTTGATCAATCATAACAACAGAATTATCTTTCCATTCCACTGTTTTTAGGGTCATAAACTTAACATTTTTGATATGGTTATAATTTTTCGCAATTTTTTTATTACTAATTTTGTAGTTAACTATTTTATTGAATAACTATCAGAACACTTGTCATGGAAATAAAAGATTTAGAGGAAATAGATAAGAAAAAAATGTTCAAAATTTATGATAATTGGCCAAATATGGCAAAAGAATCATTTAACAAAAATTTTCAAGAATTAGATGTTAAAAATATAGATCACATAATATTTACTGGTATGGGAGGCTCTGGAACCATTGGAGATGTAATGAGTGATATTTTATCAAAAGAGAATATTCATGTTAATATAACTAAAGGATATATTTTACCAAAAACAGTTGATTCAAATACACTAATTGTAGTCACAAGTGTTTCAGGTAATACACAAGAAACTCTAACAATTTTACAACAGGCTAAAGAAACCAATTCAAAAATAATTGCATTTTCATCAGGAGGAAAAATAGAAGAGTTTTGTAATGAGAATAACATATTTTTTCAAAAAATTTCCATGGAACATTCTCCACGTGCATCTTTCGCAAAATTTTTATTTTATATTTTAAATATTCTAAAAAATATAATTCCAATAACTAATGAGGATGTTTTTGAAGCAATCGAGTTACTTGAAAAAACTCAGAATCAAATTTGTTCAGAAAATCTTAATACAAAAAATATGTCATTAAATATAGCAAAATGGATAAAAAATACGCCTGTAATTTATTATCCCAGAGGATTAAATTCTGTTGCAACACGTTTTAAAAACTCATTACAAGAAAATTCAAAAATACATGTAATTAATGAAGAATTATTTGAAGCTTGTCATAATGGAATTGTTGCATGGAATAAAGATAAAAAATTTCAACCAATTTTAATTAGAGGAAAAGATGATCATGAAAAAACTAAAGAGAGATGGGAAATTTTAAAAGAATTTTTTCAGAATGAAAAAATCGAGTTTTTGGAAATTAATTCAGTAGAAGGAAATATTTTTTCAAAAATTATAAATCTAATTTATGTCATGGATTATGCCAGCATTTATCATGCAGTTTTAAATAAAATTGATCCATCACCTGTAAATGCAATTGATTTTGTAAAAACTAGATTATAATATTATAATGAATGAATTTTCTCTAAAATTTTTATGACATCTTCTTTAGTAACATTTTGAGGATTATTATCTATATGTTTATGATCATTCAAAATTAAATCAGAAGCATCAGAAAGATTCTGTTTTAAATGAATTTTTTCAAATCCTAAAGATTCAACAATATGTTTGAACCTTGACTCATATCGTGAGGAATTAAATTTGTGAGCCATTTGGGTTGTAAATGCAAGTGCATGGCCATGCGAATATCCCTCATTAGAAAACACATACGATAAAGCATGCCCAAGCGTTGTAGAACAATTGCCAAACCCTAAACCAGAAATTAAAGAACCTAGAGGTAATAATTCATATTTGTCATTTAGTAATGCATCTTCCAATATGTCAAAAGCGTTGTTACAAAGAAATTTTGTATATGAATTACTTAATTTACTATCAAAACCTTCCGTACATTGTGCACATGCATCGATTGCAGAATTTTTTATAATGTTTAAAGGAGTATTCTGGATAAAAAAAGGATCAATTATGGCAGCATCTGCAAACATATCATCATCATGGAAACTAGTTTTCTTTCCATTAACATTCAATACTGCAATTCTTGTAACTTCACTTCCACTTCCAAATGTTGTTGGAATAAGTAATTTCTTTTTCTTTAATTTGTGAGCAATGAATTTACTAACATCTAAGCTGCTACCTCCACCAAGACCAACTATACAGCTTATTTCGTCTTCTGAAAATTTTTCAATAATTCTTTCAGTAGTTTTGATAGAAGGATTTGGTTCAACATCATCAAAAAGTAGATAATTTTCTATTTCCAAATGTTCTAACCATTTTCGTTTTTTACTACCAGAAGAAGTTATCACTAAACAATTTTCTGGAAATTGAAATTCCTTTGATGAATTTTCACCTATAATTATTTGAGATGGCTGTTTAATTTGGAACATAATTGATCATGTTATAGCACATTTTTTATAACTTGATATAAAAAACTCATTAATGTATTCGGGAGCAAAAGAATTAAGGTCAAAAATTAAAGATAAAACTATCTTAAAAATAGGAGGTGCGTTTGATGCAATGTCTGCAAAATTAATTGAGATTAATGATTTTGATGCAGTTTGGGCAGGTAGTTTTGCAATATCTGCAACTCATGCCGTACCAGATGCAAGCATTATGACAATGACGGAGTTTTTGCAAGTAGCAAAAAATATGGTAGACTCTTGTAATATTCCAATTATTGCCGATTGTGATACAGGTTTTGGTGGTCCATCAAATGTTTCACATTTGGTAAAACAATATGAACAAGCAGGAGTTGCAGGAATAAGTATAGAGGACAAAATATTTCCAAAACAAAATAGTCTATTAGAAAATGGTAAGCATGAATTGTTAAGTGAAAAAGATTTTGTAGCAAAAATTATTGCAGCGAAAGAATCAAAATCAGATCAAGACTTTATGATAATTGCTAGAACCGAAGCACTAATTGCAGGATTAGGAGTTGAAGAAGCAATCAAACGTGCAAATGCATATGAAGTTGCTGGTGCTGATGCGATTTTAATTCATTCAAAAAGTAGCACCCCAATTGAGATTTTTGAGTTTTGTGATAATTGGAAAGGAACTATTCCATTAGTTGTTGTCCCAACTTCATATGGCGGTGTCAAAATAAATGAATTAGTTTCACATAAAATAAAAATGGTAATTTATGCAAATCAATCACTTAGAATTGCTCATAAATCTATGTCAAGATTATTAAAAAAATTGAAGAATGCAGATAGCTTAAATGAAATAGATGAAGAATTATCATCCATGGAAGACATATTTGACTTACAAAAAATGTTTGAAATACATTCACAAGAAAAAGACATAGAAGAAAAATTAAAGAATATGGGTTACATCAATTGACAAAAAATTTTCAAAGTGAAATTTTTAATTATTTACAAAAAAATAATATAGAAAATTTTGTAGGTGTACCTGATTCTACATTGAAAGATTTCATAAATGAGGGATTAATACAAAAAAAAATTATAATAACAACAAGAGAAGAAGAAGCAATTGGAATTGCTACAGGTATGATATTATCTAAAAGTAAATCATTAGTTTTTATGCAAAATGCAGGATTTGCAAATTCACTAAGTACAATTACATCACTAATTGAATTATATAAAATTCCATTGATTTTTTTAATTGGATGGAGAGGTTATTTGAAAAATGATGCACCCGAACATTATAAAATTGGAAAAATACAACCAGATTTACTAAAAATTATTGGTTTGCCATCTAAAATAATTACTGAAAAGAATTGGAAAAAGCAATGCATATGGGCTATGAAAAAAATTCAAAATGATTCACCATGTGCATTAATTGTCAAGAGGGAATTTTATGATTAGAAAAGAAGCAATGAAAATAATTTTAGAGATAATTGATGAAGAACCAATTATATCTGCGAATGGTTTTATGAGTAGGGATTTATTCGAGTTAAAAGAGAAAGAATCAAATTTTTACATGATTGGTTCAATGGGTTTAGCATCATCAATAGGACTAGGTGTTGCATTAAAGAATCCAAAAAAGAAAGTTTTTGTTTTCGATGGGGATGGAAATATTTTGATGAATTTAGGTTCATTAATTACAATTGGTTCATTAAAACCAAAGAATCTAATTCATATTATTTTTGATAATGGAAGTCACGAATCTACAGGAGGTCAACCAACTGCATCATCTAAGATTGAGATTTTAAATATTGCTAAAAATTGTAATTATCAAGTATTCACTACAAATAATAAATTACAGTTAAAAAAAATTCTCAAAAAAATAAAACTAATCAAAAAACCAGTGATGATTGTAATAAAAATAAAAAATAGCAAAAAACGTAGTAAACGAGTTTCATTTAGTGCAAATGAAATAAAAAATAGA
>Ga0209992_10004297_pt1 | contig 11292 bp, 15 predicted proteins | sample 2SBtaG_2_FD_182564 | JGI IMG/M metagenome (GOLD analysis project Ga0209992, IMG submission 182564) | Deep subsurface microbial communities from Kolumbo volcano to uncover new lineages of life (NeLLi) - 2SBTROV12_ACTIVE470 metaG (SPAdes)... | ecosystem: Environmental > Aquatic > Marine >... | reverse complement strand
ATTTGATGAAATTTCTGATGATGTTCAAATCATGCCTGGTGATTCAATTTATGTCTCATATAGTGTGCAATCTTATGATGTTCCATTTTTGTGGGGCGTTCAAATACTAGATTATCAAAAAGATGACCAATTATCAATAAATATTTCAAATATTTTTGGCGATAATTATGGTGAGTTTATTCAAACAGAACCAATTTTATTTGAATTGCTAGAAATTTCACAATCTGATACTTTGAATTTTGAAATTCAAAATATTGGCACTAGAGATATTGTTATAGTTACTATGTTTTCTGAAGATCCTGACAATTCTGATATTTTTACAGACTCTAATTCTCCTGTAAATGACATGATATTTCCTCTAATGGTTTCTGGAATGTTACTAATTTTTGGAATTATAATTTTCATAATTGGTGTGATTGTTTTACTGGTAGATCTAAAAAACTATCAAACCTCTAAAAAAGAATTTTGAAAATAAAATAAATTTTGTTTGTTGTTTATTTATTCGGGATTAATTTGCATTTGACCAAATTTGCCTTTTGTTAGTGACACTTCACCTTTGAATTCATTGGTGTATCCATTTGTAATAACTACTACATCTCCAACATTTACTGCTTTGATGTCATCGCCCCACAATGTCAATTTCATTTGGTCATCTTCTGATTCACCATCAGCTATTACTGCATCACAGACATCCACTGTTCCACCACTTTTTAGATTTACAGTTCTTGGGTCTCCTTTGCTTTTAACTTCGGCTTTAGCATTTACTCCACTTCGCATTTTTTTTGCTTGTGAAATTGGTATAAATTCTGCCATGTATTTTTGAGTCGAATTTGCACGATTATAAGCTTTGTTAAAAAATTTCAGAACTTATGGATCATTTTTCAAATCTAATCAAAATAGTAATTGAAAAATATCAGTCAATGTTGAATCTCATTGCAGAGGTATCGAAGCCCGGTCAACCGAGAGGGACTCAAGATCCATAAAATTGGAAATCCCTTCTCTCAGGAGTTCGTGGGTTCGAATCCCACCCTCTGCACTAATTTTATTCAATTTAATATGAACAAAATGAAGAATTTCTTAAAATTATGCTGTAAGTGATTTTACTTTAGTTATGGAATGCATTGAAATTTCTTTATGCATGTCTGCCACACTTTCCTCTTTGAAAGATAGATTACATCTAAAACACTTCCAAGATTCAGTGGTCATATTATATAATAGGCGTAAATGCTTATAAAGATATTGCATGATTGATCCAATTTGTTACAATACATGATCATTGTTTGCAAAAACATGTAATTTTTATAATTTTTTAGATAATAATGAAATTATTTTCTGACTATCTATTAAAACAATAGGTTAGAAACAAAAATGGTAGTATGATATTGAAAGTACTATGGATATTTTTGAAATTTTTGCAGAATATTCGTATTTAGGAATTTTTTTGGTAATTCTTGGAGTAAATATTTCTCCAATTTTGATGCCTCCTAGCTGGATTATTTTGACATCATTTTATCTTCTTGATCCAAACTTGAATGTCCTTTTTCTTGCGGTGGTAGGTGCAACTGGTGCAACTATTGGGAGATATTTTCTTAAAAAAATCAGTGGTGTTTTTAGAAAATTTGTTGGAAAAGAACAAAAATCTAATCTTGATATTATTGGAGATTATCTAAATAAGAAAAAATATGGATATCTAATTGCATCATTTTTGTTTGGTGCTACTCCGTTACCAAGCAATATTTTGTTTATCACATATGGCTTAATGCGTGCTAAAAATATTGGAATCTATATTGGATTTTGGTTTGGACGAACCATATCTTACATCATTATGATTTATTTTAGCCATGCTGTATTGAGACCTTTCTTGGAAATTTTTGAAGATAGACTTGTTGGAATTTTAATATTTGATGGTGCAGGTATTGGATTGATAATTCTTTTTGCATCTATTAATTGGACTGTTTTTATTACTGAGAGAAAAATTAAATTTGTGAAGCCAAAAATCTGGAGATTTTAGATGCATGTTTTAAATTCTATTTCAAATGATGTTAAAAAAATAATTGAAAATGATTCTGCTCATGACTTTGAACATTTAATGAGAGTTTACAAAAATGCTCAAAAATTATGTAAAAAAGAACAAGTAAATGAAAAATTGGTATTATGTGCAGTGTTATTACATGATGTTGTGTCATATCCTAAATCCGATAAACGTTCAAAAAATTCTTCTATGGATAGTGCCAAAAAAGCAAAAATTATTCTTAAAAGATATAATTTTACTGAAACTGAAATTATTCTTGTTTCAGATGCAATTCGTGACCATAGTTTTTCCCAAAAGAAAACACCAAAAACTATTGAAGGAAAAATCCTTCAAGATGCAGATAGATTAGATGCATTAGGTGCTATAGGAATTGCAAGAGTTTTTGCTACTGGCGGTTCTTTGAAAAGACCTTTTTACAACTCTGATGATCCCTTTTGTAAAAAAAGAAACCCTGATGATAATACTTGGACTGTAGATCATTTTTTTCAAAAATTATTAAAACTAGAATTATTAATGAATACAAAATCTGGAAAAATAGAAGCAAAAAAGAGAACTAGAGTTTTAAAGGACTATCTTAAACAACTAAAACAAGAAATTTAATCAAAAAGTATTTTTTACAGTTTTTCTAATTTACGATGAATTTAACTCATTTGAAAAATTGTTTCTTTAATTCCTGCTAGTCTTTTTCTTAAAATTATCTTCATTTCATCCATTTCTGATTCATCAAAATCCCTCATACCCTTTTCCCATACTTGAGTGACGAAAATTCCAATACTTTCCCCAAAAATTACACTCCAAGCAAAATCATCTCTATTTTTACCATTTAGCACATTTTTCCAAGAATCACTTTGAACTAATGACAAAATCGGTTTCATGTTTAATTCAAATTTATCAATTGATATCTCCAACAGATCTTTTTCAATGTCATTTAGGCGCGTATGTTGATTGTTAATCTAATAATTTTGTTCTTTATTATTATATGAAGAAATGATTAACATAATATACCAAGTTTAGCCATAGTCGACATATCTGTCATAACGTGTTTCAACTTCTTTATTTTCGCCTGATTTTATTTTTTCAAACTCTTCATTTCTTCTAAAATCGATATACTTGTTGATTTCCTCAAATTCTTTGTCTTTTGGAAAAGAATCGAATACTGGTTCTATTTTTTTAAAATATTCTAGAGTTTTCTCTCTATATTCTTCTCTAGTTGGTTTTTTGATTCCCTTCATTCTAAACCAAATCACTGCCCAGCTAGATCCTGCAATGTGAGGCAACATATCAAATGCCCTCTGAATCTCAAATCGTTCGTCGTTTCTCATGATTGTTGTAAAAATCTTGAAGCAGATTTTGCAAAATATGTTACTATCATGTCTGCTCCTGCTCGTTTAATTGAGGTTAGTATTTCTGATGTGATGTCATCTTCATTTACGAATCCTAATTGTGATGCTGCTTTTACCAATGCGTATTCTCCTGAAACACTATATGCTGCAATTGGCACATTGAATTTTTTTCTAGTTTCTGCAATAATATCCAAGTAAGATAATGCTGGTTTTATCATTACGATATCTACTCCCTCATTAATGTCTGATTCTACTTCCATCATTGCTTCTCTGGCATTTGTATATGGAACTTGGTATGTTTTTCTGTCTCCGAACTTTGGTGCACATTCAGCAGCATTTCTAAATGGTGCATAAAAGTTTGAACGATGTTTAGCTGAATGTGACATGATAGATACGTCTGTAAATCCTTCATCATCAAGTGCTTTTCTTATTGTTGCAACTTGACCATCCATCATTGCAGATGGTGACACTGTATCTACTCCTGCTTTAGCTAGACTGATTGCAATTTTTGCAAGTGTATCTAAACTAGCATCATTGTCTATTTTATCGCCATGAATAATTCCACAATGACCTGTGGATGTAAATTGGCAAAGACAAACGTCTGCCATTATCACAATTTTATCTCCAAAATTTTCTTTAATTTGAGAAATTGCTTTTTGAACAATTCCCTTTTCATCAAATGCTGAAGTCCCTGCTTCGTCTTTATGAGTTGGAATTCCAAATAACATGATTGCAGGAATTCCTAAATCGATAATTGTTTTTACCTCATCATTGATGTCTTCTAATGGAAGTCGTTCCATTTCTGACATTGATTCGATCTTTATTCTTGTTTTAAGATCTTCTTGCACAAATACAGGACAAATGAAATCTTTTGGTGATAGTCTGGTTTGTTGTACTAAATCTCTCATTTTTTCTGAAATTCGTAATCTGCGAAGACGTTTTGCAGGAAATGACATGTTAGAAATTCATTTTGGGTAAGATATAATCCTAATCTGTCTGGTTCTGTTTTTTATAGTCAAAAAGTTTGCTTGCAAGCTCTACTACGTCTGGTTTTCCTTGTTCTGAGGCTTTTCTAATATTGTTCATCGGTGTAGATACAATACTTTCAACAACAGCTTTTGTCAACTCTTCGATAATTTTGATCTTTTTCTCATCTGTTTCATCAAGCATTTGAAGTGCTTTTTGTAATTCTTTTTCTCTTAGATTTTCTATATTTTTGAAAACATCTTTTACAAGTGGTTCTGCATCTAATCTTTTCATTGAGGCCTCTAATACAGACACTTCTTCGTTAATTATATTTTCAACGGTTTTTACCTTGTTTAATCGTGCATTCATGTTCTTTTCAACCATTTCTGCTATCTGATCTAGATTCATTAATTTGACTCCAGCAATTGTTGCAACTTTTTCATCAACTGTTCTGGGATTTGATAAATCTAAAATCATTATTCCTTTGTTTTTATCATTCATTGCAGTGCTGATTTTTTCATGGGTGACAAGAAAGTATGGTGCAGTTGTTGCCACAAAAATTACATCATATTTTTCAAATCCTTCCAAAACTCCTTCAAATTTAACTGGCTCTCCACCCATTGTTTCACAAAATGATTGTGATCTTCCGATAGTTCTGCTAGTTACATCAAATGAATACCCTCTTCTTTGTAATGACTTTGCAACTAGGGTTGATACTTCCCCTGTTCCAATTAACAAAACTTTTTTTGTTTTTAATTCATCGATATTTTCTTCTGCAAGTTTAACTGCCATGGACCCCACTGAAATTCCACCTTTACCTATTCCACTTGTATTTCTAATTCTTGTTCCCATTCTGATAGCTTTATCAAACAAAGTATTCAGATGCTGACCGGATGCTTTTATCTCTCTAGCAGAAGTAATTGATTTTTTTATTTGTCCTAAAATTTGCTCTTCTCCTAATACCATAGAATCAAGCCCAGATGTCAATTTTAAGAGATGATGTAGTGCATCATGATTTTCAACAAATTCTATATTTTCATTAAATGATTCTTCTTCTAATCCAGTAATTGTTGCCCAAGTCTTTTTGATCTTTTCTAGATCATTTGCTTTTGATTTACCAAACAATTCAATTCTGTTACATGTTTGAATTATGACACATTCATCTAATCCTGAATGTTTTTTAAATTGCTCATATGCATTTTCAACATCTTTTATTGTAAATTGTTCTAAAATATGGATTGGTGAGTTACGAAAAGTAACACGTGCATTGATGATATTTTGATTCATTTCCAATTTTTCAGTATTGTAACTGCCCGCTTTTCAGCTTTTTTTACCTGATTGTCTTTTATTAACTGTTCAATCTTTTTATCATTCATGATATTATGTAGATACGCTTTTCTTTTAATTTGAGTTGGAATGGTTTCTTTTGCTAGTTTTCTTGCGATCTTTTGAATCTTAATTTGAGTGATATCTTGTTTTGTGATAATTTTTTTGAATACTTTTTCTGATTTGATTTTAAGTTTTTTTGACATTGCAGGACTATTTCCTCCAGTAAAAATTGCAATCTGTACAATATTTTCAAAATTAATTATTGCAGGATTTGAAAAATCACTTTCTTCAGGATTATCTGAACTATAAGCTAGAATATTTTTTTTCTTTGTTTCTGTGATGATTTTTTGATTTAGTTTTTTATCGTCAGTTGTTGTAATTATTATATCTGGTTTTAATTTTGCAATAAAACTCATATCTTTGATTTTTTGTTTTTTAATTTTAATTTTATTTGATTTTGATAATTTTGAAATTTGAGAGTTTACAGAATCACTAATTACTATGATTTCACATTCTTGTTTTAGTAATGAATTGATTCTTTTTTGTGCCTCGTTTCCTCCCCCAATTACGATTATTTTTTTATTTTGTAGATTTAGATCAACAATCATCGATCACAAGAACTAGAGTTTCTATTTATGTATTGAAAATTAAAGCGTGTAATCCTAGTTACATTTTTAATTGAACAGATTAGGTATTGACTTGATGACTTCTATGGATGAATTTGATAAAGAATTACTTAATGAAATTCAATGGACATTTCCACTAGTTACTAGACCTTTTGATGCAATCGCTAAAAAATTTGAAAAAACTCCTGAAGATATAAAAAAACATTTGAATGAATTAAAAGAAATTGGGGTCTTAAGACAATTAAGTGCAATTTTTGATACAAGAAAATTAGGTTATACCAGTTCACTTGTTGCAATGGAAATTGAATCAGACAAATTAGAACATGTTGCAAGTCAAATAAATCGACATCCTGGTGTTAGTCATAATTATGAACGTGATCATCAGTTTAATCTTTGGTTTACTTTAGCTGTTCCACCCGGTGCTGATTTGAAAAAAGAACTTGAGAAATTTAATGTTCTTAAAGGAATCAAAAAAGTCAGAATGCTTCCTACATTACAATTGTTTAAGATTGGAGTAAAACTTGACATGGTTGATGATAAGAAACATGATGTTGCACCATCAGAAGAGAAAAAAGAAATTAAAAATATAAAATTTGAACCCACAGAACAAGACAAAGACTTTATTCGTGAATTACAAAAAGATATGGAAATTATTGATGAACCATTTGTAAAAGCTGCAAAAAATCTTGGAATTTCTGAAAATGAATTATTTAAAAAAATGAAACACTATGAGGATATTGGTGTAATGAGAAGATTTGCAGCTATTCTAAGACATAGACAAGTAGGATTTACTGCAAATGGTATGATAGTTTGGAAGGTACCTGAAGATAGAATTTCTACAGTGGGTGATAAGTTGGGGGCATTTCCACAAGTTAGTCATTGTTATGAGCGACCCACATATGCTGACTGGCCTTACAATGTATTTTCCATGATTCATTGTAAAACACATGATGAAGCACATGAGATGGCAAAAACAATTCAAAACCAAATTAATGTTGATGAATATGATATCCTCTTTAGTTCTCGTGAATTTAAGAAAACTAGAGTAGAATATTTTGTAGAAAATTCATTTAGTTTAGAAGAAACTGTCCCTGTTTCTTAAAATTCATTTTCATCATGTCCAACTATATGCGTTGAACAAAAGTATTGATCATTCATGTTACAGTAAAATCCAGAATTTTCTCCACATTCTTTACAAGGTGGTTTTTCATCATGTTCGGATAATTTTGTGTGATAAATTTTACTTCTATTGGTAATGTTTGAATTTTTGTAAATTCTTGTCATGGATGAAAAATATTCTGTTTGAAATGATGTTAGGGGTTCATCATTATTGATTTTTTTAATTATTACTTTCCACTTTTTATAGTCGCCAATTTTGGCAGCCTTTAATTTTTTTATAATTTCTAATGTTTTTTGAGAATCTATTTGTCTGTTCATTGACAAACTAATTTGCTGGGATTGTTGCCTTTAATTCATAGGATGGCCAAGAATTGTAAATCTCTTCAATTTCTTTCATGTCTGAGGATGGAATGTATTGCCCCTTTGTCATTTCTACATAGTTAACAATTTCATCTTCACTAATTACAGTTGGAAAAACTGATGCAAATCCTTTTTTTGTCATAATGAATTTCATTGCCAATTCTGTAATTGTCAAATCATTTCTTTTTGCAATATGTCTTAATTCTTCAACTTTTACTAATGATGCTTTAATCCATTCTCCTTTTCTTACTGACCTATGATCTTTTTCATCAATTTTGGTATCTGCATTTACTTTTCCAGTGAGAATTCCTGATGCTTCTGGAACTCTGACTAGAATTCCTACATCTTTTTCTTCTGCTTTTCTCATTAATTCATTTCCTGGTGTTTGTTCTAAAATATTGTAAACTGTTTGAACTGCACTGACATTTGGCCTATCCATTGCTTCCATACCTTCTTGTGTCCATCCAATTGCTGGACCTAATGCAACTTGGTATGTCTTAATTGATTCATCTTTGATAAAACTATCTAAAACATTAAAAATTGAATCATCTCTGATGTGTTTTAATTTTGGATTGTGTAAACCATACATATCCAGATGATCTGTTTGTAATCTTTCTAAACTATTTCTTAATGCTTGTCTTGTAAAATCCTCATCAAATTTTTGTGGTAGTTCACTGTGACCAATTTGTTCTACTTCACTAAAATCATAACCGTATTTTGTAGAGATGACAATTTCATCTCTCATATCTTTGAATACTTCACCAATCAGTTTTTCACTTTTTCCTTTACCATACATGTCTCCTGTCTCAAAAAAGTTAATTCCTAAATCATATGCCTTTTTGAGCATTCTTTTTGCTTCATCCTCTTCAATTTTTTTTCCCCACCAATCAAGTGCAATAGACCATGCACCAAATCCTAATTCAGATACTTTGATGTCTGTTTTTCCTAGTTTATTGTAATTCATTTTTTATCCCTTTGAATGAATTAAATATCATAATTTCTTCATTTATGTTTATCCAAGATTTGCATTACTGATATTCTAAATAATCGGGGATTCTTTTCAAAAAATCTAACCTAAACTAGAGATTAGTGAAACAAGATCTTTTTTGACACAAACAATCATTGGAATGTCATTTTTTACGTATGTGGATACTTGAGTTTCTCTCAAATCCATGATTAAATTCTGGAAATCTCTGATGTCATCTACTTCAAATGCTAACATGAAATCCTCATCATGAATTCCAAAAGAATATGTTGTATTTAGAACAATTTGTGGATATTTTTTACTTACTTCAATATGCTCATCCATTATCTCTTGACGCTTTTCTTTTGAAAGAAGATACCATTCTCTAGTTTTTGTAAATGGGTACACTATTACGTGTTTTTTTGCCTCACTTCCTGTTACAAATCCCTGTGGTTTTTGTTCTTGAACATAAAGAGATGGACGTGTACATGAAATGTATGTTAATGATGGAATGATGTATTTCCCAAAAACTGTTTTGTAAATTTTTTCAGTAATCTTTTGAATTTCTTCAACTGTTTTTGCTGCAAACCAAAATAAAAAATCTGTATCATCTCTTAATCCTAAATTTGAATATGACCTAAACATTATTCCTGAATTCTTGATTACATTTTCAACTTCTTTAGCTGATTCCTCTTTTGCTAAATCTGCCATCCATCTCCATTTAGGATCAACTTTGAAAAATGAAAAACTAAAATAATATTGCTCATCGTTTTCTGACATAATTTCTCCAATTTTAAAACCCTATTTAAACAAAAACTAGATTTTCTATTCTGAAATCTCAATAATTTTTTCTTGTGATTTATGTCCTGTTTTTATCTGAATCTGTGCTGATGATACTCCAAAATGTTTAGCAAGTTTTTTTATGATTTCTTTATTTGCTTGACCTTTGATTGGTTTTGATTTTATTCCTATGCTAATTTGATTTTCTTTAATTTCTAGAAATTCTTTAGAAAATTCTACTGAGACTTTGTAAATCAATAATTTTTAGAAAATATTTCTTCCTTAATTTGATTATGCTGATTGTTCTAAGGCCCATTCATAACCTTCTGCTTCTAGTTTATCTGCAAGGGCTGCATCTCCTGTCTTTAGCACTTGTCCTTTTGCAAACACATGAACAAAATCTAATTTATCTAAGAATTTTAGAATTCTTGCATAGTGAGTAATGATAATCACTGTTGCATCTTTACCTGAAACTTGACTGATTGCTTTAGCTACTGATTGAACTGCATCAATATCTAATCCTGAATCTGGTTCATCTAAAATTGAAATTTTTGGTTTGAGTACTGCCATTTGTAAAACTTCTGCGCGTTTTTTCTCTCCTCCTGAAAATCCTTCGTTAAGATATCTTGAAAGAAATTCTTCTTTTAATCCCACTTTTTCTAAATTTTCTTTCAGGTATTTCTGAAATTCTCTAACTGTGATGAATACTTCTCTATCGTCACCTTGTAGTGCTTTACTCAAAGAATTGTAAGCTGTTCTGAGGAAATGAGAGAATCCAACACCTGAAACTTCAGTTGGATATTGAAATCCTAAAAATAATCCTTTTTTTGCCCTTTCATCTGCAGTTAATTCTAAAATACTTTCACCATCAAGTAAAATATCTCCTTTAGTTACTTGATATTTTGGATGTGCAAGTAATGTGTAAGCTAGTGTACTTTTTCCTGAACCATTTGGTCCCATGATGGCATGAACTTCTCCGGGTCCTGTTTTTAGATTTACTCCTTTGAGAATCTCTTTTCCTTCTCTTGTAACGTGAAGGTCTTTAATTTCTAATACTGCCATGTAGCGGATATTTTTTGTCTCTATATAATGGCGACTAAATTTAGCTAATCCTAATGGTGATTAGTACTAATAAAATGAAAAGAGGGGGGTGGGGTTAAATGTTGGCCAGAGATGGTCTCAAAGTAATTTTGAGTTTGTAACTTGTTAGAATTTCTTTACATCTATTTCTGATAGTAACTTCAGTTACTCCTGCAATAGTTGAAACGTCTCTTTGGAGTACGTTTTGTCCAAGTAGGACTGATGACACATACAGATATGCTGCTGCAATTCCATTTGGAGCCTTTCCATCAGCAATATTGCTATTTTTGGTTTTTTCTGCAATTTCTAAGGCTAGTCTTTCAACTCTGACCTCAGTCTGTGTCATGTTTGCTATCTTTGAGATGTATTTGTCCATGGTTACAACTGGGGCAACTACATGTCCCATTTCCATTACCATGGTTCTATAGTATCTTGATGCAAGTTTTGTTTTTGATTTAACATCTTTTGCTGGACATATTCCTCGACAAATTTCTTCTAATGATCTTACTACATCACATTGTTTGCATGCCATGTAAATTGTAGCAGCTGTAATACTAACTACTGATTTTCCCTTCACATCAACATGTCCATCCAAGTTTCTGTATATCATTGAGGCAGTTTCTAACACGTTCTTTGAAAGACTAAGATTATCACATGTCTCACCCATTTTGACTAAAACATTTGCTAATCTTC
>Ga0209992_10004296_pt1 | contig 11293 bp, 4 predicted proteins | sample 2SBtaG_2_FD_182564 | JGI IMG/M metagenome (GOLD analysis project Ga0209992, IMG submission 182564) | Deep subsurface microbial communities from Kolumbo volcano to uncover new lineages of life (NeLLi) - 2SBTROV12_ACTIVE470 metaG (SPAdes)... | ecosystem: Environmental > Aquatic > Marine > Volcanic... | reverse complement strand
TCTCTGAGGACTTACGGGAGGCCGTTTCCAGATGCCTGAAGAAGAAGGCGGCAGAACGCTTCGAATCCGTGGATGATTTTGCGGTTGCAATCGGTGGAGAACGCTTCGAACGTCGGGTGCGCCCTATCCAAACTTCGTACAGAGCCTTAATCGCGTCTGTGTTATCCGGCATTGCGATTCTTCTCGTGGGGACGCTCATCTATTCAAGCTTTCAGCCAGGAATCTCCGCGGTAGAGCCCGTCCCCGTTGTGATGATCCTTCCTTTCGACGCGACCGAGCTGTCAAGCGAGCAGAGTGTTCTCGCGCAATTTTCTCTGGAACTGCCGAGTGAGTTGAGGAAAGCTGCCCTGGTGAGGACTCTCGATCGGCAAACGTCGAAATATTACCAGACCAATCCTACTCCGCTGAGGCTGATACGTGATCAAACCGGAATTGACTATCTGGTCCAGCCGAGTCTCAGTGGAGATAATGATTTGCAGGCGATGTCTATCGAGGTGACAGATGCCGCAACCGGTCTTGTCACGTGGGAAGGTTCCTACCAGTTGGTGGGTGCTGAATTGTTCAAGCTTGGAACCACCATAGTCGGTGATATCGCCACAAATATAGATGCGACAATTATCAGCCGAACGGATTCCTATCAACCCAACCCAGCCGCGTATGACGAGTACATGCTTGGCCTCTATCATATGGATCGACAGACCTATGATGATGAGCATGAAGCCATTAGAAGGTTCGAAAACGCGATTGCGTTGGATTCGATGTGGGCCCCACCATACACCGGGGTGGCACGCGCGAGCAATATTTTGTCAGGAAGAGAGCAGCTGACTCCCGAGGAGCGAGCCCACGCAGTGGTTCGAGCAAATCAGTCCATGGTACTTGATTCACTTCTTGCCGAGGCCTGGGTAGTGCGGTCCTGGACCGAAACGGAAAACACGAATTACAAAGCCGCTGTCGATGCGCTCCACCGGGCGATCGAACTGGATCCAGGTCTGGCTGTAGCGCATTTCTGGTTGGGAATAGCCCATTTATACTATGTTGACTCAGAGTACGCCCTGGAAACCTATTCGGAGGCTGTACGCCTCGATCCCATGAATCAACAACAGCTTTGGCTTCTTGGAAGGATGTATTTGATGGTGGATCGGTGGGAAGAAGCCGAGGCCGTATTTGAGCGCATGCGTAACATCAATCCGGGATTCCCCGGTGTGCTGGGAGCAGATCTCTTACTCACTGCGCACTCGGGTGACATCGAAACGACTCTTCAAATGGAAAATGAATACGAACCGTTCAGACCTCCTTCCACAAAATTGTTCGGGAAGTTGTATGTGCTGAGCCTGGCAGGTAGACCGGACCTGATCCGAGAGGCACTCGACGACGCCCCAGATTCTGTAGTTACGGCGAGCCACAGAGTGCTTGGGTACGCTGCCATGAATGATTATGATGAAGCTTTCAACCACGCGGATGGCCTTGATCTTGCCAGCGATTTCCTCTCTTATATCCAGATACAGATGTTCTCACCGGTGAAATTCACCCAGGACCCCAGGTGGAGGGTGATTCAAGAAGAAATGGGAATGGGACTCTCCCTTCTCGAATGAAAATGAGGTGCGTCGCTGCGCATTTTACCCGGGCTCGCGGGTAACGTAACTATCCGCTCTGCCCAGCCAGACTAGAGATTCGGATTCTGGCTCCGTTCGGTTAACGGAATAGGCAGGAATTGCCATGTACCGGAATCCAGATGCCAAATATCAAACCGCCTCTGGTCGGGAAGCCGCATGCCTGTTGCAAAGAGTTCTTTGTCGCGTTCATCGATAAGATCGTCCAACGTTGCCGATGAGGCTGGCGATACACCGTGACTCGCTCGGATCGTGTTTATTCGCAGAAGCGCTGCGGCAGCATCGCCCGATCGAATCTCTACCTCGGCCAGTATCAACTCGTTTTCTTGCCAGGTAACGAATGCGATGGGAGTTGATCGAGTTGGGTAAATTCCTGGCACAAATAGAGCTGATCCATCAAAGGATGAAATGGGTGCCAACAGCACTCTCCCAGCTTCGGTCGAGTTTTCGGTTAGATAACTCTCATACCGATCGTTCGTCACCAACTGCGCTCGATCAACTCCTGCTTCGACAGTCCATCTGTTAATAGCCAGCGTCGAAAATATTGCATCCAATGGTGCGTCGCCTTGAGTCATACCGCTCATGGCTTGCAGTCTGGCGGTCTCGAAATCTCCTCTGAAAAGAGAGATGCGAGCCAGAAGAGTCTGAATAACACGGGTTTGAACCGGGTCTGCGAATTCCAGAGCCTGGTCAAACTTGGCGCTCGCGAGATCATACATCTCTTCAGAGGGAATGAACGATCCAAGCTGCGATTGACTCTCGGATATCACTCCACCTCCCTCGGTCGGATTCAGTCCCCAGTGGGTGGCGAAGAAATATCTGGCAATGCCTCCATAGAAATTAGCAACGAATCTTGCTTCGTTTTCAAGGGCTGGGTCATCGAAGGACGTTCCATCGGCTCGCTCATTGAGATTGTCCGAATAGAAGCGCAGTTCTCCGAGATACGAAAAAACCTCTTCCATCTGAAAGCTGGAAGGAAGAATCGCACCAGCATCCATCTCTCGAAATTCGGGAAAAGTTGCGAGCGGAGCCTGATCATCAAAGACCAACTCGTCGGAAAGTCCTCCCGAGTAGACCCCGATCAGTGCGGTGGCTTGCGCGAATCTCGATTTTAAACCATTTATCAAAAACGGAATCTCAGATTCCAAATTGAGTTGGTCGTCCGATATGCTGTCAATGGGATCGAGAGTATCGTCAACGTAGCTGTCGCAGGAGGTAAGGTAGAGAGGTGAGCAAACGAAGATTGCAGCGACCAGCATGTGATTGAGTTTTTGGTTCATCCTAAAACCTCACCGATAGGGTAGCTGATATCACACGAGGCTGAGGAAGCGTTAAGAAGTCCAGACCGCGCGTCAAGTCCCTGGATCCGTATACATTCACCTCAGGATCCAATCCCTTGTACTTTGTGCTCTTCCAAAGATTGCGCCCCGAGAGAGTCAAGCTTATTGATTCCACATCGGGCGAATAGCCGCTACGCGTCAAAAGATGGGTAAAATCGTAACGAACACTCACCTCTCGAAGCTTGATGAAGTCCGCATCCTCCACAAAATTTCCCTGTGTTCGAATACCATCGACGATGTACTCGGTCTCGGCAACCGTCGTTGCCGCTTCCCGATAGTCACGTTCTCCCGGAGTCAAGACTTGAATACCTTCACCTTCCAGACCCACATCAGTGGCGTCCGCCAATCCAATCTGGACCAGCGCGCGATTGCGTTCAGCCAATGTCCCGTTAAACGATTGATTAGCGAGTGTATTGTTAAAAACGCTGTTTCCACTCATCCATTCAAATAAAAACGTCGCTGTAAGGTGCTGAAAAGCGCGTACGTCAAGGCCGAATGATCCATTATTTTTGGGGTACGGAATTCCCATGAGAGCTGCATCGGGTGCGCCATCACCATCGGTATCGGACTGCGAAACCGCAGCTCCGGTGTAGGCGCCGTCCGAAGCGAACGTTGGGTGCGAACTCCAATCCTGGAAGGCGCTTCTTGGTAATCCTTCGGTAATGGTATTGATCTTCCAATACTTGTCCAGAATGGGCGGCGCTCCGCCCATGTCTTCAACGGTGTTGGTCTGATAATTCCAGACCACGGACAGGTCTACCCCGAAGGAGCGGGTACGATAGGGCGAGCCCGAAATGCTTAATTCGAGGCCTTTTCCCGTTGCAGATCCAACGTTGATAGGAGCTGCAACGCTTGAGAGACCGACCGAGGGAGCAATGATGAAATCAATAATGGAGTCGTTTACGTTTTGCCGGTAGTACGTGAGATCAACTCCCACGTTGTCCCAGATCTCAGTCTCCAGTCCGAACTCAATCTCCTCGACGCGCTCAGGCTTGACGGATGGATTGCCAACAAATCCAATCACCCCACCAATTCCATAACCCGAGGGCTCTGCCCTCCAGCGGAGAGTGGAATTGTCCAATGGGCGCGGAAGCTGGCCTGTGGCGCCATAAGCGAACCGCGCCTTCAAAAAGGTAATAGACGACGGCAGTGTCATGGCCCGATCCAGCCGAACAGCCGTGCTGAATTTTGGGTACCAGATTGACGTAGCATCGGAGCCGATGCTACTTGCATAGTCGCGACGTATCCCAAGCGTCAGGAAGTACTTTTGAGACCTGGAGAATTCCTGCTGAAAATACACTCCCGCTTCCTTTCTTTGCGTGATTTGTTCATCAGCGACAATTTCAGAAGTGGATCCGATGTTGGAAATCAGTTCAGACACGTATTGATGGCCCTCGATCAGGAGTGCCGAACTTCGCCGATCAAAAATCTGGGTTCCCAGGATGGAAGTCGATTCGATGTCACCAGGAAGGGTAATCGCGTAGCGTCCATTGAAATCGTAGGTGTATTGATCCACGCCCTCTTGCATCCGCGCAGCGCCTCCATTATCACCAAATGCGACGATGAATCCGACCCGAAACGTTTCTTCTACGTGTGTTCTGTCGAAGCCGACGGTTCCCTTGAGGACCAAATTGCTAATGGGCGTGTATTCCGTCTGCACCCCGATCACCGAACGGGTGACGTGTCTGTCCTTCTTGATATACTTGTCCAGGAAGTCGCGATCTGCGAAGGGAAATGCGACAGGAATAATGAGCGTGTTATAAAAGTAGCCCAGTAATAAGTCGTCGCTCAGCGGTGCTCGATTGTCCATCACCGATAGTGCCGAGCTGAGCCGCATATTGAACTTTTCGCCTCGGAACGACTCCAGATTCAGTCGAAAGCCTTTTCGATTCTGAGAACTGTTAGCAAAGTGTCCGTTTTCATCACGTAGATCCATGGATGAGAAATACCTCAAGGAAGGCGATCCGCCAGCTACGCTAAAGCTGTGTTGCTGTATTGCACCATTGCGAAACATGTCATTGGCAAATTCAGGGAATGCTGCGTTAAGCTCTGTAAACTTCTCCACCTGCTGATTGCTACCCATCACTCCTTTATATGAAATCGATGGCCCTTGTCCTGCGATTCCCGCGATACTTCCTCGTTTTGTCTTGATTAGAACTACTCCGTTTGAGCCGCTTGTCCCGTATAACGCAGCTCCGGCCGGTCCCGGCAGAACATCGATGGACTCAATGTCTTCCGGATTCAGGGTGGCCAGCATTGACATTCCCTGCCCGAATAAGTCGGCGCCGTAAAACTCATCTCCATTAATCCGTACACCGTCGAGATAGATCACGGGTTGTCCATCTCCGTTCAGTCCAGTGCTTGAGCGCATCAACAAGCGAATTCCTCCGCCCAGATTGCCGGAAGTTGGTTGAACGGTTACACCTGGAATTTTGCCAGCCATCAACTGCGACAAATCGTTGTAAGCGTTGTTTTCGAGAAGATTGGCCGTCTCGAGATGGGAAACTGAGACCTCAGAAGTTGCTTTTGAGCGCTCGGATGCGATACCTGTCACAACTACCTCATCCAGATTCAGCGGGTCCAGCTTCAGTTCGAAGTCCTGGATCTGTTCGCCCCCCGTCAAGGTGATAATTCGATCCTGTGTACGAAATCCTATGAATTGGGCTCTCAGGGTCAGTGAATCTGGCGTTGCCTGGTTGGTAGCAAGATCGAAAGTGTAGACACCATCTCTATTTGTCACAACACCAACGGACAATTCCACGATGAAGACACTGGCACCCGGCAATGAAATGCCCGAAATATCGGTGACCGTGCCTCTAATAGAGCTGCTCTGGGCTTGCACAACCAGAGGTAGGAAACACATCACCCACAAACAGGCAAGAAACGCCCTGTACAACAGCGGATGGCTTTTTGAGAGTCGATCGGGTCCTGGATGGGTCATTCGAACTCCTTGATTCTGGGCAGAAACAGTACTGATATACCGAAAAAGATGCGTGTATTCAAGTTTTCACCGGACTCAAACCTTTATCTCACAGGCATATAGCTATTCTAATTACAACTGAATGGCTACATTGTTGGAATCCAGCGTCTTTCATCATGATCGGCACCACCATATCCCACTACGAAATCCTCTCCGAGCTCGGACGCGGTGGTATGGGCGTGGTATATGAGGCCAGGGATGCTAACCTCAATCGGCGGGTGGCCATCAAATTCCTGCCGTCGATTGGGGATTCAATGCAAGTCGATCGGTTTGTCAACGAAGCACAGTCGGCGGCAGCTCTTGACCATGTAAACGTCTGCACGATCTATCAGGTTGATCGCACCACGGATGGCAAGCCATACATTGCGATGGCCCTCTATGAGGGGCAATCCCTCGAAGAGCTGATCGAAGAAGGTCCCATCGATCCAGATATGGCCCGGGACGTTTTCAGTCAGGTGGCTGCGGGACTTTCTGCGGCCCACAACGCCGGGATCATTCACCGCGACATTAAACCCGCCAACATTTTCATCACTGAAGAAGGAGTCGTCAAGATCCTCGACTTCGGCATCGCCAAAATGGAGGGTGTAGAGACGATCACGGCTGAAGGATCGACTGTCGGTACGGTTGCTTACATGAGTCCGGAACAGGCCCGAGGAGAAGGCATCACCCCGGCCACGGATTTCTGGTCGTTGGGTGTGGTGCTGTATGAGATGCTGGCTGGGTCCAGGCCGTTCGACACAGGCTACCCGCAGGCTACGATCTATTCCATCCTGAATGAAGATCCTGCTCCGCTGTCCGATAACCATCCTGAAGATTTGCGATTTCTGGTGACGGAGTGCCTGGCGAAGGATCCCGGTGAGCGACGGGATACCGCCCCGACTTCCATTCGGGAATCATGGACGCCGGACCAGAACATAGTGGCGAAATCCCCTTCGAAAGGCCGATATGGCGTCATAGCCGCCGTTGCCGCTATAACGCTGGTATTTGTTCTTTGGCAGGCAGGGTCTGGAGGGCAAGACGTCTCCGATCTCCCCCCTAAAATCATGGTCCTGCCTTTTGAGGACTTGAATGAAAGCGAGGAAGGACTGTCGCTGGCCCGATTGTTTTCATTGGACATGCCGACCAAATTGCAGGCAGCCACGGTAGTTCGTGTTCTGGAACGAAATACGGCGCGATTCTATGGAGCTAACCCTATCCCGGTTACCGAAATTCGCGATGCTCATGGAATTGACTATCAGATTCAGGGTAGCTTGATCAGGACCGGCGATGATTTGCGATTGAATGTCCAGATCGTTGACGCTATCGAAGGACTACCAGTCTGGAATAAGGATTATACCGGGGATTACGAAGGTCTCCTTTCGCTTCAGGGAGAAGTTGTGGCGGATATAGGTCTTGAACTGGGACTCACGTTCACCAGCGTCACCTCTTCACATCAGCCCGATACGAGAGCATGGGAAGAATACCAGAAGGGATACGAGCTGCTGAATTCACAGTACAATTTCAACCTGGAATCATCAATCGTGCATTTCGAAAATGCGATCCGAATGGATTCAGTGTGGGCCCTCCCATATACGGGCATTGTCCATGCCACAGCGATCCTGTACGAGCGGTTTCTGACGGACGATGAAACGATCGAACACGCCAAGAAACGATCCATACAGGCCATGCAATTGGATTCCCTGTTGGTCGAATCATGGTTGGCTCGATCTCAGGTGGCATTTTTTGATCGCCAGCACCCTGCCGTGGTTCAATCCATAGAACAGGCAATCGAACTGGGTCCAAACCATGCCTTGGCACTATTCAACATGGGCGTTTATACCCAGCTTTATTTTTCTCCCCCAAAAGCATTGAACTGGTTTCGCCGGGCTGAAGAATCCGATCCGCGATTGAGCTTTTTGCAGCAGAATATTGCTCAACGACTGTCCGAGGCCGGTGATATGCCGGGAGCAATTGGAGTGTGGAGTATGATCCTCAACGAGTATCCTGAGTCCGACTTTGAACGGTTGGCGGCCCTGGGCTTCAAGGAAACCGCTGAAGGCAGATACGCCGAGTTCGCCGATTTCATTGGGAACAGCGCAGAGTACCTTGCAGACAATCCCCCTGAACTCGACATACATAATCGACTGACGTTGGCTGAAATTGGCAATGCTCCTGGAGAAGTTGATGGAATCTTGGCGCTGTATCCGGATGCCGTGAATAATACTCACCGGATACGGGCACATGGCATCAAGGGAGAATTGGACGAAGCGTTTCGGTTGTTGGAAACTGAATCGGTTGTGGAGGACTTGAATGAATGGCAGGCCTTGGTGGGATGGAGCAGTACCAACATCAAGATGGATGACCGCTGGATTGGGATTCTTGAATCCATGTGTTTTACCCCAGAACTGATCGCCAAGTACAGATGATCGGCTCCGAACTCAGACCATATCGCATCCTATCTGAGCTCGGCCGTGGTGGCATGGGCGTGGTCTATGAAGCCGAAGACACCAAACTCAAGCGGCGTGTTGCCATAAAATTCCTGCCTGACAGTACGAACTCCAAGGCTTCTGCCAGATTTATGGCCGAAGCCCAGTCAGCAGCGGCGCTGGATCATAACAATATCTGTGCTATCCATCAGGTCGCTGAAACTGAGGACGGACGGCCTTACATCGTGATGGCCCTTTACGAGGGGCAGTCTTTGGAAGAGCGATTGGAAGCAGGTCCGATTGATCCTGTGGAAGCGCGCGATTTGTTCATCCAGGCATCGGCTGGCCTCGCCGCCGCTCACAAAGCAGGTATCATCCACCGAGACATCAAGCCCGCAAACATATTTGTCACGGACGAAAACGTAGTCAAGATCCTGGACTTTGGCATTGCGCGAATGGAGGGTCAGGATACGATTACGGCAGAAGGCTCGACGCTTGGCACGACGGCCTACATGAGCCCTGAGCAAGCTCGTGGAGAATCCGTGACTCCGGCTACTGATATCTGGTCTCTCGGTGTCGTGCTGTATGAAATGCTGGCTGGGAAGCGACCCTTTGACACCGGCTATCCGCAGGCCACGATTTACTCGATTCTGAATGAGGATCCTGCGGAACTGCCCCAAGACATTTCTGGGGATCTGAAAAAAGTCGTTGCAAATTGTCTGGACAAGGACGCATCCAAACGGGTTCAGAATGGAGCAAACCTAGCCGACATTCTGACAGATGAAAAAATCGCGACTCCAGAAGGTGCTCCGGTTGCGACTTCAGGAAATCTCGGCTCGTGGATACCATGGGCCGCTGTCGCTGTGATTGCGGCGGTTGCTCTGGTTTGGCTCAAGCCATTCAGCGGGTCCTCAATCGATCCGGCCGAGTTGAAGCTAATCGTATTGCCCTTCGAAGATGAAAGCCCCTCCCGGTCCTATGGCCTTCTCGCCAGGGGTCTTGCACAGGATATCACCGGTGAAATAACCATCGAATTGGGTATTCCCACACTCGGAAACGCAACTGCAAAAGCTTACGCGGGCTTCGCACCGCTCAACGTGGCTCAGGAAACAGGTGTCGATTTTATCGTCACTGGATCTTTCTTGCAGGACGGAAACAGCGCGACCGTGTTTGCTGAACTGGCCAATCCCCAGGGCGTGAGAATATGGGGAGACTCGTTCTCAGGGGACCCTTCTTCATTACAAGAGCTGCGGAATAACCTGATCGCCGCCATTGCAGATCATCTGGGTATCAGTTTTGAATCTGTCGCCAAGCAGTGGGACGACGCTGCCTACAGAAATATGTTGACAGCGACCGCCCTGATGTGGACGGAGCATACAGATTCAGCACTTGCTGCGCTGCCGTTGTTTCTGGAGGCAATCGAGATTGAACCGACCATGACACGGGCCCATGCTGGCTACATGCATGCCGTCGGTATCTACACAGAGCAAAAGGGAGGCCCTCCTTCAGATGCTATTTCAATGGACGAAATGGCTCACAAGGCATGGGAAGCTGATTCAACAAGTGTCTATTCATTGCTTACGAAGACACTGGTTGGCACGAGCATGTCATCTCGCTTTCAATTTTCAAGGCAAACGCTACTGGCAGATTCATTGAACTTCGATGTTCAATTTTATGCCGGATTCAATTTCATGATGATGGGTGATGCGGCAAATATGATTCATCATTTAAAAAAGGCCGTCGAGCTTGATCCCAGCAATACGCAGCCAATGATCAATATTTTCGCAGGATATGCGCTGAGCGGTCAACCGTCTGAAGCGAAGCGTACATTCGATGATGCGTGTCCAACAGAAAACCCTCATCCTTACTGTGGGCTCATCACACCATGGAATCTTGCTCTTCGAAATGCTCCTGAAACACAAGTAGTTGAAAGTCTCAGGGCCATAAAACCCGATTCGCCAGAATTTTTCATTTATATGGGTTCCATCAGCGGTGGGTATGGGTACGATGAAACGATGCGTCCTCTGATTAAGGAAAGTATCGGTTCCGGGGTCGGCTCACCTGTGGCCGAGATGATATTTGAATCACACCTGGGATCTTTGGACAGAGCATTTGACATAGCCTTCGGTATCATTGAAACCAATGAGCTCGGCAACGACCCAAATAATGATCTACTGTATTTATTTATGCAGTGGCATAACTACCTGACGAGCGATGCATTCAAAACAGACCCCCGCTTTAGAGAGCTTCAACTCTTGCTGGACTATCCTCGGGAGTACTTGAATTAGCCCAGCACGTGGATGCGCCCTTGGTTTTCAGGTAAATCCATCCGGGACACCTTCTGGCAGAACGTCTTCATTTCCCTACATTGAGCTACACCCTGAATCGATGTAGCCATGATTGGCCAGACCATATCCCATTACGAAATCCTCACCGAGCTTGGTGCCGGTGGGATGGGTGTGGTGTATGAGGCCAGAGATACCAATCTCAACCGACGGGTAGCCATCAAATTCCTTCCCTCGATCGGGGATTCGGCGCAAGTGGATCGGTTCGTGAACGAGGCACAGTCGGCGGCAGCTCTCGATCATGTAAACGTCTGCACGATTTATCAGGTCGACCGCACTCCTGATGGCAAGCCTTTCATTGCAATGGCACTCTATGACGGACAGTCATTGGAGGAGGCAATTGAAGAAGGCCCTATCGATCCAGCTGAGGCCCGGGACATTTTCAATCAAGTTGCTGCTGGACTTTCTGCTGCCCACAAGGCTGGGATTGTTCACCGAGATATAAAACCCGCCAACATTTTCATCACTGAAGATGGAGTCGTCAAGATTCTCGACTTCGGTATCGCCAAAATGGAGGGTGTAGAGACGATCACGGCAGAAGGAGCCACGCTGGGTACCGTTGCTTACATGAGTCCGGAACAGGCCCGAGGTGACGATATCAGCCCGGCCACGG